>Ga0079226_10000914_pt1 | contig 22017 bp, 22 predicted proteins | sample Poulit2014_FD_76345 | JGI IMG/M metagenome (GOLD analysis project Ga0079226, IMG submission 76345) | Agricultural soil microbial communities from Georgia to study Nitrogen management - Poultry litter 2014 | ecosystem: Environmental > Terrestrial > Soil > Agricultural land | place: USA: Georgia... | reverse complement strand
CCTGCACCGTCGCCGACAGCACGTCGTAATCCAACGACCGCGGATACACCTGACCGACACTGGTCAACACGTGCTCGAAGCCGAGGTGTTCGGCGGCCGCCTGCTCCAACCGCCGCAGCTTCGCCGTGTCCCCCTCGAACAGGTCCAACATGTCCTGTGCGGTGCCGACCGGCCCCTTGATGCCCCGGAGCGGATAACGCGCGAGCAGCTCATCCACCCGGTCGAAGGCCACGAGCAGCTCGTCGGCAGCCGTCGCGAAGCGTTTCCCCAGTGTCGTGGCCTGCGCGGGAACGTTGTGCGAACGCCCGGCCATCACCAGCTGTCGATACTCGCCCGCCAGGGTAGCCAGACGCGACAGCACGGCCACGATCCTGGCCCGCAGATGCTGCAACGAACGACGCAGCTGCAACTGCTCGACGTTTTCGGTGAGATCACGCGAGGTCATCCCCATGTGCACGTGCTCGTGGCCGGCCAGCGCGTTGAACTCCTCGATCCGTGCTTTCACGTCGTGGCGGGTGACCCGCTCCCGCCGGGCGATCGAGTCGAGATCGACAGTGTCGCGCACTCGGGTGTAATCGGCGATGACCCCGTCGGGAACGTCGACGCCGAGATCGGCCTGTGCGCGCAGCACCGCCAACCACAACTCCCGTTCGAGTATCACCTTGTGCTCGGCCGACCACAGTTTCACCAGTTCGGGGGAGGCATACCGGGTGGCGAGGACGTTGGGAACACTGGGTTTCTCGGTCACGGGACAGAGACTACTGGCACCGGTCGCGCACCGTGCTCGTGGGCACGGCACGCGCGACCACAGCACCGGCGTGGGATAGCTGCCAACAGCGTCGTCGTTCGTTGCGCAGCGCACGCGACTGATCACGAAGGATCCGGCGTGTCCTACCGCGCCACACCGTCGCATCCGGGCATGCTCGGTGGCCGGGAGCTCATCCACGAGGGCGTCGACGAACTCCCGGCTCACCTTGACGCACCGTTCGGTGCGCTCGGCCCCTATCGGGCCGTTCTCCCGCGATTCGCTGCCGCCCTGTTTCGGCACGAAACCGGGGAGTCCCGCGCAGGCACGCCGTACGAGGTGGCCCCGGATGGGTGTCGGGTGGTGTCGGTTGGGTATCGGCTGGACACTGCCCTGTTGCACTGGGAATACGGCGTCAACCGTTGCCCACCGTGGCCAGTCGTCGTCAACGCGGATCCCGGGCACCAGTCGCGGCATCCCGGCACCCATACTACCGCAGAACCCCCGGCCAACCAGCACAACGACCGCGACGACACCGTCCACAGCGGGCATATCCTCGCGACGTTCCATCAGGCGAATCCATATTGCAACCCCAACGCCACTGTGATGTGATCGAATTGTGACCTCCACACAGTCCGCAGTGATCGACCTGCGCTCCGACACCATCACCCACCCGGATACCCAGATGCGTGCGGCCATGGCTTCCGCCGATGTCGCCGACAACGTCCTCGACGGCGACCCGACCGTCGCGGAACTGGAGGAGCGCACCGCAGAACTGCTCGGCATGCCGGCCGCCCTGTGGACACCCACCGGAACCATGGCGAACCTGGTGGCACTGAGCGTGCATCTCACCCGCGGCGACCGGTTCCTGGCCACCGCGGGTGCCCACGTACTCAACAACGAACTCGGCTCGGCAGCATGGTTCGCGGGCGGGATGCCGGCAGCTCTCGAACACGACGCCGGCCCCGGACGACCCAGTGTGGGCGCACTCAACGAAGCAGCCGGGCCGTCGCAGGTTCCCTACTTCATGCTCCGCACCACGCTCGTGTGCCTGGAGAACACCCACAACGCGGCAGGCGGTGCGATCACCCCGCCCGAAGAACACGCCCGCCTCGTCGCCGCGGCGCAGGACCGCGGTCTCGCGGTCCACCTCGACGGTGCACGCATCTGGAACGCCGCCACCGCCCTCGGGCTACCCCCCGCCGCACTGACCGTGGGCGTGGACAGCGTGTCCGCGTGCTTCAGCAAGGGCCTGGGCGCCCCAGCCGGATCGGTCGTCGCGGGCAGCACCGAATTCGTCACCGAGGCCCGCAGAGTCAGACACATGCTCGGCGGAGGTGTCCGACAAGCCGGCGTGTTGGCGGCGGCGTGTCACCGCGCGCTCGACAACACCGCCGCACTCGCCGACGACCACACCAACGCCGCCACTCTCGCTGCCGGGCTCCGCGAACAGGGCTGGGAGGTCAACGAACCGGAAACGAACATCGTCTTGGCCAACGTCGCAGACGTGAGCCACGCGATCCAACGCCTGGACGAACTCGGCATCAGTGCCCTGCCCATGGCAGGGCAGGTGCGTTTCGTTACGCATCGGGATGTTTCTGCCGGCGACGTCAACGAAGCGCTGCGGCGTATGAAAACGGGCGAGCTGCACTGATGGCCGAGATCACGAATTCAACCGCTTACGGTTGTCCTTCCCCTTGATTGCGGTGTACGCCGTGGTACCCAGGAACAACGCACCACCGATCACGCCGAGCCAGAACAGCCCCTTGATCACGAACCCGGCCACACTGAACACCAACCAGACAACGATCAGCGTTCCCACGATCTTCCAAAACATGCGGCAACCCTTCTTTCGCCAGTAACATCCCCAGCTTGCCAAACACTGGCACGTTCATGCCCGTGCCAGCCGCAAGTTTCAGGGAAGAATCAGGGTCGGTCCGCCACCGAACAGGGGACGTGGGCAGGTCAATATCCTTGGTAACCGCTCAGTATCCCTGGTAACCGCCGCCCGAAGCCATCGAAGCCAGCCCGGGGTGGTTCTCGAACCCACCATACCGGTCGAACGTGTACCGGACACCGGCGATGATGTTGTCCACCGGATCCCAGATATCGCCGTGCCCGGGAAGCTTGTGCGCATTGAACGTGGAGTCGATGGTCTGCATGAGCCCCTTCGAAGGATGCCCGGCGGCCGCGTTGCTGTCCCAGAGGTTGATGGCGCGCGGATCGCCCGCTGATTCGTGCTCGATGATCTGCCAGATCTCGTCGATGTTCTCCTCGCTCACCGGCAGACCGTTCTCCTGCAGAATCCGAATCGCCTTGGTGATCCACTTCTCGACGTTTCCGGGTACCGGCCCCGCCGGTGGACCGCCGCTCGGGCCGAGTCCACCACCGCCACCACCGGTGCCGCCACCGGCATCGCCGCCGGCACCGGCGCCACCGAAACCACCGCCGCCGGTGCCTCCTCCGCCCGCCGGGGCGGCGCTGTTTCCCGCGCCCATCGCACCGACACTGCTGACGTTGGCCGGACTCGTGCCCGTCGCCGAAGGAGTCTCGATGCCCGCAAAGCCGTCGCCATCGAGATCGACCTTCATGCCGCCCATCTTTTCCTGCAGTACCGACTCAGCCTGCTCGACAATCCCCTCGACCTTGTCGGACACCGATGTCTTGATCTCGGTCAGTTCCCCGTCGGCCTTCTCACGAATCGCCTCCGGCGCAGGGTCGGGATCCTCCTCCTTCTCGGCAGCGGCGATATCGGACTTGGCCTCCTTCTCGACGTTCTTGGCCTCCTGTGCCGCATTCGACAACGCCTTGTCGACGTCGGTCTTGAGGTTTTCGAGCACGTTGGATACCTCGTCCATCGTCTCCGCAGCCTGCGTCAGCGACGTCTCGACGTCCTTGCCCGCCTTCGTGAAGCGGTTCATGTACGAGACAAAAGCCTCCGCAGCCTCGCCCTCCCACTTGTCCTGCACAGTGTTGACCGCCTGCTGCACCGCCTTACCACGGTTACCGGCATCCGTCGCCGCATCACGGAACCGGGCCGCGGCGTCCGAGGCCACCTTGCTCTTGATGTTGCCGACCTGCTTGTACAACGCGGAGAGGTTCTCCCCACCGGAACCACGCATCCCCTGCAGATCCGCCACGGCACTCGCGCCCGCGCCCTCACTCACCGAAAACCTCCCGACCGGTTCGTCACGACAGCCCTACTGCAGCCCGATGTCATCCGGGGTCAACGCCCTGACGTTCTCGGCCTCCTGCTCGTCCATCAACCGCAACGCGCCGTCCAACGAACGCGACACGTCATCGAGCAGCTTTTCGGCGTGCGAAAACTGTTGGGACATCGACCCGACGAAACCATTCAAGCCGTCATGCACGTCCTTCGACGTCCGCATCTCGCCGAAGGCCTTGTCGTCGTCGTTCTGCGGCAGATCCTCACCGATCTTGCCCATGCCGCCGGAGTGACGTTGCGCCTCCGATATCAACTCACGGATCGCATCGGAATCGTATCTCGGCACGCCCAGCTCATCCCCTTCACGTCTGTTCCGGTCTCTCAGACGTCAACAACGCTGCCGTGGTTCCACGCGCACCACACCGACCACGCACGACACGATGCCGCAGGTTCAGGATTCTGCCACCAGTTCCCGCACCCGCTCCACGAGCAGGTCATTGTTCGCGGGAGCGATTGTAGCCCACACCCGGCCGTCGGAGCCGGTACCGAGTTGTGTGAGATACCGTCCCGCATCGGTGTCGTAGAACGCGACCACACGGCCCGCCCGATGCACCCGCCGGTCCCGGCTCACACGCTGCACACCGAACTGGCCACGGGCCTGCTGCCCGACCAGCATGCCCGCCAACTCCTGTGCATCCCCCAATCCCAGACCACGATCCTCCAACGTCGTGATCAACGCCCGCGGATCGCCCGCCCCATCGGCGTCGGCGAGCCGCAGCTGCTCGTGCGGCATCGTCACCGAACGCCCCGGGCCCGGCGGGACCTCACCGATCACCGACACCGCCGCCTCGACCAACCCGCCCTCGCGCGCCGGAATCAACCACACCTGCTCCTCGTCAATGACCGCGAGCAACGCCTGGGTCCCCTGGTTCACGGCAAGAGCTGATATCTCCTGCTCCGCCCAGACCCACACGTCGATCGACACATCCGCGTGGGCGAGCAGGTTCAACCGTCCGAGCAACTCGTCACTGGCACCGCGTCGCGAAACCAGCCCGCGATCCGCGAGGCCCTGCCAGGCCTGTTCCACGAGTTCGGCCCGCTCCGTGTGCGTCTCCCCCGGAGTGGCGACATCCACAGCGACGTGCCGCCGTGGGAGACGCTCCCGTTCCCACAGCACATCGAACTCCAGCCGGGAGAGCACGACATCGCCGCTCATGGACATCGGTCAGCGCCCGTCATCCAGCCCGTCCATCTCGCCCGTCTCGATCCGCTCCGGCGCCACCAGTCGGTCGTCGGCGAACAGATCCGCGTGGTCAACCCCGAAGCTACGGGGGTGCTCGGCACCGTCGTCATCGTCGGTGGCACGCTGCAACACGGAAGGCTCGCGGGAACGCGACGAATCACCATCAACCCTGCGCACCGCGTCCGCGATCTCCTCATCCGGTGCGGCACCGAATTGGATGGACCTCCCTGCGCTGCCCGCGTTCGGAGCGCTCCTGCCGACACCGCGACCCTGTGGCTCACCACTGCTCATGCCACCGGCCGCGCCACCCGCGCCGAGCGCCGCCATCCCCGCACCAACGTCCGTGGCACGCATGCCCGAGCGAGTGGGCGGGACCGCACCCGTCCCCACCGGGTTGGTGGTCGAGGACGCCTGCGGACCCACCCCCGACATGCTGCCCTTCGCCAACGGCGCCGACGGGCTGCCGCCGGTCCCACCACTGGCGCCCCCGGAAGTGCCGCCCACCGGGCTCAACGGGGTGTACGACCTGCCGTCGAGGGCACTCGTCGGCGCCTGCCCGCCCGGAGCCGGCACCGTCACCCGCCCGACCGTGCGCGCCGGCATCGCTGCCGACCCGGACGAAGCACCCACCCGTCCGGGCGCGCGCTCACCCGCACCGGACGGCGCGTAACCGGATCGGGCCTGGTCGGGTTGCGCCGGACCGTTCGACACTGTCCGTGGCGCTGTCGAGGTACCCGCATGCCCGCCGACACTGTTGGTGTGACCGGCCGACCCGGCATGCGCGGCGGGCACTCGCGCGGTATTGCCGGAGGCTTGCACCCCGGCGGGCTCGGCGGAGGATGCCACGCCGGCGGTCGTCGTCGACGGCACGGCTGCCCCGGTGGCGCCGGCACCGGACACACCGGTCCCGGTGGCCGCCGGGGACCACGAGCCGGCACCCGAGGTATTGCCCGACCACGGCACGGCGACACTCCCCAGCGAACCAGCACCCGGCGAGGGAGCACCCGACATCGACGAGGCGGGGTTGGTGTTCATCAGGGTGTCGATCCCGGAGGAGTCACCGGAATCCGGAGGAACACGGGAACCTCCCTGCTCACCGGACTGTCCGGACGCCACGTCGAACGTCGGGATCCGCGGGGTCAACTTGTCCAACAGCGAACCCAGGCCGTTGCCACTCGTCTGCACATACTCGTTCAGTATCTGTACCGCGTGTTCCTTGGCTTCGGTCCCCTCCGACACCTGTTCCGCGTGATCGGTCTCGAAACCGAACAGCCCGGCCATGTTGTCGCCGATACTCCGACCGCCGACGGCTTTGCGGACCTCGTCGGCCTCCGGCAGTGCGGCGCGGGTCTGGTTGAAGGCATCACCCTGTTCGAACAACACACGAGACACCGTGTGCAGAGTCTCCGCCATCTCCGCGGCGAAACCGGCCTGTTGGTCGAATTCCGTGAGTGCCCCCTCGGATCCCCTGCCCTGCCAGGAGACCCCGATCTCGCTCAGCTCGTCGCGCAGTGTGCTCTCGGTGTTCTCCAACGCCGCAGCCACCCGGCCCAGCGAGTCCACTGCCTCGTCGATCGAACCGGTCCCCACCCCGGAACGGAACAGCTCGATCTCCAGGGCGATCTGGCTCGCATGGTAGCTGTCGAAACGATGGTTCCGGATATCCTCGACCACGCTGCCGACATCGGTATTCGCAGGGTCAGTAATCATGTCCTCGACTCCTCACCGTCACCAGTCGCCAGGGGCGATCGTGCCGAGGTCCGCGGCGGTCGCCCGCTCGGTGGCCCCGTACTGGATGGCTGCGGCACGTAACCGCTCGACAAGCTTCCGCAACTCGGCCACGTAGCTCAGCACACGGTCGCTGTACGAATCCGTGCCCGCTGTCAGTAACGCGTTCCACCCTCGCACAGCGGTCCGGCTGGTGAGGTCTAATGCGGGCTCACCGACGTGCAGCGTCTCGAGCTCGTCGCGCACCGTTCGTTCCAGCGAATCGGCCTGTTTCTCGATGACCTCGGCAACCCGTGTCAGTTTCTCCGGTTCCACCTGGAGTTCCGTGGAACCCGCGCCTGACTGGGTGCCCATCCGCAACGCCGGATCAGCCAGGCTTGTACCCCTATCCATACGCCTCACTCCGCCCTGACAACTGGTAACCGCACGATGTCAATACGCAGCCTACCAACCACGTGTAACGCTCGGTTGAGTTTTCGTACCACAGCCACGCGCTGGGACGCGGAGCCCTCCGGCACGGTTCCTACCCGATCAACCGCGGGATCACGATCTCTCCCCGTGCGGCACGCAACGCGATGTCGGCACGATGGTGCCCTCCAGGAAATTCCACCCGTGCCACGGCCTCGTAGGTGCGGTCCCGCGCTTCGGCGAGATCCGCACCGACATCGACGACGGACAACACCCGACCACCGTGCGAGACGAGCGTGCCGTCCTCACGGCGGCGCGTACCGCCGTGCAACACGCCGTCATTATCGGCGCCGAGGATGAGCTCACCGTCACGCGGGACGCCCGGGTACCCGGCCGCCGCGAGCACAACGGTCACCGCGGCACCGGAACGCCATTCCAACGGAGGCTGTTGGGCCAGGTTGCCGGTGGCTACCGCGTACAACAGCGACCCCAACGGTGTGTGCAGCAGCGGCAACACAACCTGTGTCTCCGGATCACCGAACCGACAGTTGAACTCGATGACCTTCGGCCCGTCCGAGGTCAACGCCAACCCCGCGTACAGCAGCCCCGAGAACGGCGTTCCCCGCGCGGCGAGCTCGTCGGCCACCGGCTGCACGATCGTCGCCGCGACCTCCTCCGCCAGACTCTCCGGAGCCCACGGCAACGGAGCATACGCGCCCATCCCTCCGGTATTCGGACCGAGATCATCGTCCTCGACGCGTTTGAAGTCCTGTGCGGGAAGCAGCGGACGCACCGTGCGACCGTCCACGAGACAGAACAGCGACGCCTCGGGCCCGTCCAGGCACGACTCCAGCAACACCGGCCGTCCACTGTCCAACAGATTCACCGCGTGAGCACGAGCCTCCGTGAGATCGGAGCTGACCACAACGCCCTTGCCACCAGCCAACGAATCGTCCTTGACGACCCATGTCGGGCCGAACCGGGCCAGTGCCGCGTCGAGCTCCGCGGGTTCGTCCACGACCTCGCCGTCGGCAGTGGGCACCCCGGCCGCGTTCATCACGTCCTTGGCGAACGACTTCGACCCCTCGATGCGGGCGGCATCCAGCGTGGGACCGAAACAGGCGATGCCCGCCTCCCGTACCGCGTCGCTGACACCGTTGACCAACGGCCCCTCCGGGCCGACGACCACGAGATCGGCGGACCACTGCGTCGCCAGTTCGGCAACAGCCCGCGGATCACTGCCTGCCACGTTCAACTGCTCGGCCATACCTGCCACTCCCGGATTGCCGGGGGCGCATGCCAGCGCCGACACCGCAGGGTCACGGGCGATCGCGAGGCAGAGGGCATGTTCGCGGGCACCAGATCCGATTACCAGGACACGCACGTGTTCAGGATAACCGGTTGCGCGACGGTGATCCCACGGTGATCGTGGCTCAGCCGGGGAGAGCCCGTTCACCGCGGAACCACGGCCACTGCGGCAGGATTGGCATGTGATCATTGCGCACCGCGGGGCGAGCGGTTATCGCCCCGAACACACCAGAACCGCTTACGAACTCGCCTACCGTATGGGCGCGGACTGGATCGATGTCGATCTCGTCCCGAGTGCGGACGGGCACCTCATCGCCAGGCACGAGAACGAGATAGGCCGGACCACCGACGTGGCCGAACACCCCGAGTTCGCCGACCGCAGGACCACCAAGACGGTCACCGGGCGAGAGTACACCGGCTGGTTCACGGAGGACTTCACACTCGCGGAACTGAAAACGCTCCGCGCCAAGGAACGCATTCCCGAACTCCGCCAGGCCAACACGCTCTACGACGGCCGCTACGAGCTACTCACACTACCGGAGGTCCTCGACCTCATCGCCACTCTCGGCCGGGAACTCGGCCGCAGACTGGGGATATCACCGGAGGTCAAACACTCCGCCTATTTCGCGGAGCTCGGTCTGCCCATCGAACCGACGCTGGTGCGGACGCTGAATGAGCACGGCCTGGGCGGCTCCGACGCCCCCGTGGTGGTCCAGTCGTTCGAGGAGCAGAGCCTGCGCGCCCTGCAACCGCAGCTCGACGTGGCGCTGCTGCAACTGGTGCAGTACGAACAGCCCGATGCCGCGACAGTTGCGGAATACGCCTCGTACATCGGCCCGGAGAAGAAGCTGGTGATCGAACGGGACGAGCGGGGCAACCTCGGCAAACCGAGTTCGCTGGTCGCCACGGCGCACGAAGCGGGCCTGCGCGTCATTGCGTGGACGTTCCGTGACGAGAACGCCTTTCTGCCCACTGACCTGCGTACCGGGGCGGACGACGCCGCTGTCGGGAACGTCTTCGCCGAGTACACGGCCTACCGGGAAGCAGGCATCGACGGGCTCGTCAGCGACAACCCGGACACCGCCCTCGAAGCCCCCCACTAGCCGTGTCGGCCTCCCACGAGAGCGGGTTGATCCCGGGCGAGACCCACAGCGTGGGTCAGCGGAAGTCGTACCGGACGATGGTCTCCTCCCGACCGGGCCCCACACCGATCGCGGAGATCCGGGCACCCGCCAGCTCCTCGATCCGCTCGATGTAGGCACGGGCGTTGGCCGGCAGATCCTCGAACGCTCGGCACTTGCTGATGTCCTCGCTCCAACCGGACAGGTGTTCGTAGATCGGCACCGCATGATGAACATCCGTCTGGGTCATCGGCATCTCGTCGGTACGGAAACCGTCCACCTCGTAGCCGACACACACCGGCACCGTCTCCAGGCCGGACAGTACGTCCAGCTTCGTGACGAAGAAGTCGGTGATCCCGTTGACCCGCACCGCGTGCCGGGCGATCACCGCGTCGAACCACCCGATGCGACGGGACCGCCCGGTGGTCACACCGACCTCACCGCCCGCCGCACGCAGATTGTCGCCCTCTTCGTCCAGCAGCTCGGTCGGGAACGGTCCCGAACCCACCCGAGTGGTGTAGGCCTTGACGATCCCGAGCACGGTGCTGATCCGGCCGGGCCCGATCCCCGCACCGGCACACGCGCCACCCGCCGTGGGGCTGGAGGAGGTGACGAACGGGTACGTGCCGTGGTCCACATCGAGCAGCGTGCCCTGCGAGCCCTCCAACAACACGGTCTCGTCGCGTTCCAGTGCCCGGTTCAGCTCGAGCCGGGTATCCGCGATCCGATACGCGAAGTGCTCGCCGGCCGCCATGACCTCCTCGAGCACCTGCTCGGGATCCAACGCCTTACGGTTGTAGACCTTGACCAACACCTGGTTCTTGAACTCGAGCGCCGACTCGATCTCCTGTCGCAGAATCTTCTCGTCGAGCACGTCCTGTACCCGCACGCCGGTTCGTGCGACCTTGTCCTGGTAGCAGGGGCCGATCCCGCGCCCGGTCGTACCGATCCTGCGGCTGCCGAGATAGCGTTCGCCGACCTTGTCGATCGCCACGTGGTACGGCATGATCAGATGCGCGTCGGCGGAGAGCAGCAAACCCGAGGTGTCGATGCCGCGTTCCTCCAGCCCGCCGATCTCCTCCTGCAGCACCCCCGGGTCGACGACCACACCGTTGCCGATGACGTTGGTCACGCCCGGCGTGAGGATCCCGGAGGGAATCAGGTGCAACGCGAAATTCTGCCCGTCCGGCAGAACAACGGTATGTCCGGCGTTGTTGCCGCCCTGGTAACGCACAACCCATTGTGCGCGGTCACCGAGCAGATCAGTGGCTTTGCCTTTGCCCTCGTCACCCCATTGGGCACCGATGAGCACGATCGCGGGCATGGAACACTCCAGACGGTTCGACAGTACAAGGATAATATCGGGCGCGGCACATCACATCGGCAGTGGTGGTCGGACCGCTACGGAGGAGCAGCGACAGGTGCACACAATGGTGCTGGTGTGCGGCTCGGAGACGCCGCAACCGCCCGGAACCACCGTCCCGGTCACGCGAGTGCCCGAGGTTCCCGGCAAGAAGGACGTGGACCCGCTGCTGTCCGAGGGGGAACAGCGTCTGATCGTGGCAGGCACCGACGCGGACTTCGCCGCTGTGGCACTGCGCCTGTTGCGCAAGGGCCGCCTCGCCGATACCGACATGGCCCTGTTGCCGAACAGCCGGCGCTCCCCGTTGGCCCGCCGCTGGAGGATCCCGGTGCGTTCCGATCGTGCGCTCGCGTTGGCGTGTGAAGGCACCGCCTCACCCGTGCCGTTGATCAGGGACGACGCCGGCGGCGTGCTGGTCGCGGACGGTGTCGTCACACCGATCCGCGCTGTGGCCTACTGCGAGGAACGGCTCGTGCTGCGTTCCTCCGCGCGGGAGCTGCGGGTCCAACCCAGCGACGTCGACGACGCCGGAATCAGAATCCGGATCACCGCCACGGGACCGCTGCGTCGCAAACGCCGTTACGTGGGACGTGCGCTGCAACTCGGATTCGATCCGGACTCCGCGGCCCGACCGGTGTTGGACGGCGTGCCCCGCCCGCGGCCGATCAACCTCTGGACCTGGTATCGGCACACCGAAGACCTGCGGCTGATCCGGCCGTGACGGCCCGGCCGTCACATCGGCCACACGGACGCTTCGCGGACAGACGGACACCGGAAACTGTGGGTCGTTCCGAGGGCGACAGCGGGCGTGACAGACTTGCTCACTGCAATCCGCAACAGCCCGCCGAGAAGCAAGGACGACCGTGGCCGAGACCGACCTGTCAACGACCAGCCGAGCGGAGGAACACTCGCAATCCGGAACCTTCGGTCACGAGGCGAGCCTACCGAGAGTCCCGCTGCCGGAACTCGCCACGAGTGGTGCGAAGCTGCTGGAATGGTGTGCCCCCGGGGTCAGTGACGCGGATCTGGCACAGACCGAGTCCGCACTGGCCACGTTACGGGACTCCGCCGAGACGGGCGAGAGGCTGCAGGACACGCTGCACGACTACGACGCCACCACCGGGGTGGGCAGTTGGCTCGACCGGTTCTGGGAGTTCCGCTACCTGGCAAGGCGCGACCGTGTCGCCGGGAACGGCAATTTCTTCCTCCTGCTGCCGGATGCCGCGACTCACCGGACGGTGCAACCCCAACTGGATCGCGCCACGCAACTGGTCGAAGCGGCCGTGGCACACAAGCTCGCGCTGGACCGGGGGACGTTGCCTGTCGACAGGCACGAGGGCGAACCACTGTCGATGGCACAGCACCCGTATCTCTTCGGCACCACGCGCATCCCTGGCTTCGCCGAGGACACCGTACGCGGACCGCACCGTGCCGACGATCAGACGGACACACCGCCACGGCATATCGTCGTCTTCCGCCGCGGCAACATTTTCAGCGTCGAAGTCATCGCCGATGACGGTCGCGCACACTCGCACGCAGAGATCGCCGCCGCGCTCCGTAGCGTCGTCGACCGCGGCAACGACACGCCGGCCGCGGGAACCAAGGTTGGCGCGTTGACCACACGCGAACGTGCACAATGGGCAGCCAGCAGACAAGGCCTGTTGGCGCACGACGAGGCGAACGCCGACGCGTTGGACACAGTGGAGAGCGCACTGCTGTGCCTGTGCCTCGACGACGTCACTCCGGAAGGGCCGGAACACGCCTGTGCGGAGCTGATGCACGGTCAACCGGGTAACCGTTGGTTCGACAAATCGGTGTCACTGGTCGTGTTCGCCGATGGTTCGGCGGGCATCAACGCCGAAATGTCCTGCGTGGACGTCGCGACAGTCACCAGCTTCGTCGACGCGCTGTACGACGCGGACATCGACCGTGACACCAGGACGGAGGATCCGGCGGCGGGGCATCCGGCGGCGGGGCATTCCCCCGGACACACCCCGACGGTGCGTGCCGTCGAGTTCCGGCTGGACGAGGCGCTGCGCGCCAACGTGCGCACCGCGGCAGCGGAATTCAGCGATCATGTCGCGGACGTGACGTCCCGGGCGGTGCGGGTCGACGACTGCGGCAGTACCCGGATCCGAGCACTCGGGATCGAACCCGACGCGTTCCTGCAGCTCGCCTACCAACTCGCGCACCAGCGCAGCCACGGCCGGGTTCCGGCGACCTACGAACCGATCGGGATGCGCCACTACCGCAACGGGCGCACCGCAGCGATGCGACCGGTCACCGCAGAGTCGGTGCACTTCGTCAACACCATGGATGATCAGCGAAGCTCACCGGCCGCCCGCAGAGAAGCGCTCCGGGCAGCGGCGGAAAAACACAACGAGCGGATCGCCGAATGCCACGCAGGCGGGGCTCCCGAACAACACCTGTGGGAGCTGCAACGGATCGCACGCCAGCAGGGCAGGAAAATGGGTATCTACGAGGTCCCGCAGCTCTACGAGTCACCGGGCTGGACCACGATGCGTGCCGACGAACTCAGCGTACGGAGCACCTCGTCACCACATGCCGACTACCTCGGCTCGGGTCCCGCGGACGGACCCGGCATCGGCGCCGCCCACGTACTCACCCCAGACACGGTCCGGGTGCACCTGAGTGCCCCGAGCCGGGTCGCGGACGAGCTCGACACACTCGGTGACGAGTTCGTCCGCGCGGTTGCCGAACTGCGTGAACTGCTGGCCGGCTCCTGACGCCGCCGGCCAGGAGCCGTACGGCAGTGTCCTCGTCCTCACCCCTGTGGTCTCACCGCTGAGATCTCACTGCTGTGGTCTCACTGCTGTGTGAGGCCGGTAGCCCGCAGCGACGCCGGGTCGGAGTCGTCGAGCAGCTCCCAACAGCGGTCGTACTCGTCGCTCTCCCCGATCCGGTTCGCGGCCTTGGCCAGCACCGCGACGGACCGCAGGAACCCCTGGTTGGGGCGGTGTTCCCACGGCACCGAGCCGAAACCCTTCCAACCCGACTTGCGGAGCTGGTCGAGTCCCCGGTGGTAGCCGGTACGGGCGTAGGCGTAGGCCGTCATGGTGTAACCATCGTCCAGAGCGCGCTCCGCCAGCGCGGCCCAGGCCTCGCTGAAGTCGGGATACTGGGCGGCGACATCCGCCGGGTCGGCAGCGTCCTCCAACGCGGATTCGGCATCGGGCCGCTCCGGTAACCGAGTCGGCTCGGGGCCGAGCAAGTTGCCATTGGTCATGCGGCCATTGTGCCCGGTGGGGCTGCGCTGTTGCCGCAGCCCCACGCAAACGACGCCCCCACAGGGTTCGGGTCCGGTGTGGCAACGGTGGTGGTTTCCGGGTTCGCGGACTCCGCCGCGAGCCCGGAAACCATGCGGGTCAGAGCTTCTTGCCGGCGGATTTGAGGTCCTGGGCGGCCTCGACGACGCGCTCGGCCATACCCGTCTCGGCGGCCTTGAGGTAGCTACGCGGATCGTAGACCTTCTTGTCACCGACTTCGCCATCCACCTTCAGGACACCGTCGTAATTACGGAAGAAGTGGTCCGCGATCGGACGAGTGAAAGCATACTGCGTGTCGGTGTCCACATTCATCTTGACCACGCCGTAGGAGATGGCCTCTTCGATCTCCGACTCCAGAGAACCGGAACCGCCGTGGAAGACCAGGTCGAACGGCCTGCTGTCCGAGGACTGGCCAAGCTTCTGAGCAGCAACCTGCTGACCACGCTTGAGCACCTCGGGACGCAGCTTCACGTTGCCCGGCTTGTAAACACCGTGCACGTTGCCGAAGGTGGCAGCCAGCATGTAGCGGCCCTTCTCGCCCGCTCCGAGTGTCTCCACGGTGCGTACGAAGTCGCCCTCGGCGGTGTACAGCTTCTCGTTGATGTCGTTGGACACGCCGTCTTCCTCACCGCCGACCACACCGATCTCGACCTCGAGAATGATGTTGGCCTTGGCCGCCTTGTCCAGCAGCTCGGCGGCGATGTCGAGGTTCTCGCCCAGTTCGACAGCGGACCCGTCCCACATGTGGGACTGGAACAGCGGGTTCTGCCCACGGGAGACGCGGTCGGCGGAAATGTCCAGCAACGGGCGGACGAACCCGTCCAACTTGTCCTTCGGGCAGTGGTCGGTGTGCAGCGCCACGTTCACGGGGTACTGCTCGGCAACCACGTGTGCGTACTCGGCGAGCGCGGTGGAGCCGGTCACCATGTCCTTGACCTTCTGACCGGACGCGAACTCCGAGCCACCGGTGGAGAACTGGATGATCCCGTCACTGTCGGCCTCCGCGAAGCCGCGCAGTGCCGCGTTCAGTGTTTCGGACGAGGTTACGTTGATGGCCGGGTAGGCAAACTCGCCCTCCTTGGCCCGGTCCAGCATCTGGGCATAGACCTCAGGACTGGCGATAGGCATCTGTGATCTCCTCCTCGGAGCTGTGGTTCCTGTGCCCGCCATCGTACGAACAGGCACCCGAGGTGACACCACTGGTCATCCGGATCATGCCACGGTCCTCACAGACCCATCGACTGGGCGATCGCGCCGTACGTCGGCATCGGATCCTCGTCGATGGCCTGGACACAGACGTGGTCCGCGCCCGCGTGGAGGTGTGCGGTCAGCCCGATGGCCAGAGTGTCGGCATCACCGTGCAGTGCGAGCGCGTCGATGAGCCAGTCGCTGCCGCCGTTCTCGACGTCCTCCGTCGTGTAGCCGAGCCGCAACAGGCTGTTCACATAGTTGCGCAGTTCGAGGTAGGGCTCGACCGCCGGTCGCGCCCGCCGGCGCGCCCGCTCGGGATCGGTGTCCAGTACGACCTTCTGTTCCGGAGCCAGCAACACCTCGGTACCGAGGATCTCGCGTGCCCGGGCCGTGTGCCGGGGTGTGGTGAGGTAGGGATGGGCACCGCGGGCACGCTTGGCGGCCAACTCCAGTACGTTCGGCCCGAGCGCGGCGAGCACCCTGTCCGCTCGGGGGACCTCGGCTTCGTCGAGTTCGTCGAGATAGGACACGATCTTGTCGTAGGGCCGTTCGTACTGCTCGGTGGCCTCCGGATGCCCGACCCCGACGCCGAGCACGAAACGATCCGGATGCTTGTCCTTGACGCGCCGCCAGGAGCGCGCGAGGTCACCGGCGTCGGCTGTCCACATGTTGACAATGCCGGTGGCCACAACGATCGTGCTCGTCGCGTCGAGCAGGCTCTCGGCGAGCGCGAGGTCGGCCCCCGGAGACCCGCCGATCCAGATCGTCCCGTATCCGAGCCGCTCGATCCCGGCCGCCAACTCAGGCGTCAACCCGTCCGCGTGTCGCCAGATTCCCACCTGGCCAAGTTCGATCTCCATACCGTTTAATACCACATCCACGACGAACAGCCATCCAGTCGGCGCCGCAACGCGCCGAGTCCCTCACTATATGTGCTCGATACTACGCGCAACGTCCCGGCTGTGCCCGGGCACAGCCCGGGCACAGCCCGGTCGCGGCCCGGTCGCGGCCCGGTCACAATCGGTCGCGCCGCCGTGTCACCCCGGTCGGGCAGCTACGCTGGTCGTGTGCCCGCCGACCGAGGGGAAGGTGTCACGATGCAGCGTAGCGCGGACGAGGGGCCCAGCAGTGCGGAGAGCAGCGTCGAGCGGACTCTCGGCCACCTGCGTTCGTTGGACGAACCAGCCGCTCCGGCGACGGAGACGCCCCTGACGCTGGAGGATCTGTACCGCGTGCACCGCATGCGGCTGATTCGGCTGGCCATACTGCTCGTGGACGAACAGCCCACCGCGGAAGATGTCGTGCAGGAAGCGTTCACCGGACTGTATCGCAACTGGGGCTCACTGCGGGACGCCAACGCCGCCCTCGGGTACCTGCGTACCGCGGTGGTCAACGGGTCACGCAGCGTGCTGCGGCGGCGCAAGACCGCACGGGAGTACGTGCCGCCGCACTCGACCAACGCCCGCTCCGCGGAGAGCCTCGCGATGCTCTCGACCGAACACCAGTCGGTGGTCGACGGGTTGTCCACGTTGCCGCAGCGCCAGCGCGAGGTTCTCGTGCTGAGGTACTACGGTCAGCTGTCGGAGGCCGAGATCGCCGAGATCACCGGGATCTCCAAGGGGACCGTCAAGTCCACGGCCAGCCGCGCGCTCGACTCGCTGCAGACAGCAATGCGCGCGAAGAATTCGACACCACGTGACTAGACACACTGGCACACAGGTGGTCTGGACCAATACGATGGTGGTGTGAACCAGCGCGAAGAATTCGTACTCACCAACGGCCGGCTGGCCTGTCCCGACGGAGTGCGCAACGGAGCATGGCTCCATGTCCACGCGGGAATCATCACCGATATCGGCACAGGGCCACCACCCGCGATCGAACAACACGACCTCGGCGACGCGCTCGTGGTTCCCGGATTCGTCGACATGCACTGCCACGGTGGAGGCGGCGCATCGTTCTCGACCACCGACCCCGAGGAAGTACTGCGCGCGGTGGCGGCGCACCGGGCTCACGGCACGACCACCATGTTGGCCAGCCTGGTCTCCGATCCGATACCGCTACTCCGCGAGCAACTCGCCGCGCTGGCCGAGACGGTCACCGACGGGGCTCTCGCAGGGGTTCACCTGGAGGGGCCGTTCATCACGGAGAAACGCTGCGGGGCACACGACCCGGAGGCCCTGCGGGAGCCGACGGACGACGCCGTCGACGAACTCCTCGCAGCCGGGGGCGAACACCTACGGATGGTGACCCTCGCTCCCGAGCTGACCGGCGGGATCAAGACGATACGCCGCCTCGCCGAGACGGACGTGATCCCCGCCATCGGACACACCGACGGCACCACCGAACACATGCAGCAGGCCGCCGAGGCGGGCGCAGCCGTGGCCACCCACCTGTTCAACGGCATGCGGCCGCTGCACCACCGTGAACCCGGTCCCGTCGGAGTGTTGCTCGACGACGAACGGGTCACGGTCGAGCTGATCAGCGACCTGGTGCACGTTCATCCCACGGCACTCCGGCTGGCGGCACGACACGCGGGTGTCGAGCGGAGCACGTTCGTCACGGACTCCATGTCCGCCACGGACGCGCCGGACGGCCGTTACCGACTGGGACGTGCCGAGGTCGACGTACACGAGGGAATCGCCACGCTCGCCACGAACGGCGCCCTCGCCGGCAGCACCCTCACCATGGACACCGCGTTCCGGAACGCCGTCATCGGTGCCGGCCTCAGCGTGACGGAAGCGGTACGTGCCACCTCGGGCCGACCGGCAGAGCTGCTCGGCATCAGCGACCGGACCGGTGCGCTCCGTCCGGGCCTGGCGGCCGATCTCGTGGTGCTCGACGACACACTACGGCCGCTGCGGGTGCTACGCCAGGGCACCTGGCTGTAGACAGCCGCGCGACGCCCGTCGGGTTACCACCGTCGTGCGGGGCGACGCACGGACGCCCCACGCGACCTACACTGGGTCGGTGAGCGAGTCCGACCACGACGTGACCGGCCCCGGCGAGATCGAGCAGGACGAACAGGTGCTGGCCGAGGCGCTGCGTGCGCACGCCAGCCTGGATGCCACGGAACAGCACCGCACCGTGGCCAGCCGCACGGCGGAAGCATCGGGCGACTCACGCCCAGCCCCACTGCGGAAACCACCGCTGCCCACCCGCTGGGTGCTGTTGCTGGTCGTGCTGCTCGGGTTCGCGGCCGGAGCGGTCGTCGGGCTACTGAGTCTGTTCTGAATCGACGACCTGTACTCTGGGTAACGTGATCGCCGCACACACCTCCGCGCTTGCGCTACTACCGGACTGGCTGCAGGCCGAGACGATCCTGTCCGCGCTCGGCCCGTACATGTTGCTGGGCGCCTGCCTGATCATCTTCGCGGAATGCGGACTACTGATCGGGTTCTTCCTCCCCGGCGATTCACTGTTGTTCACTGCGGGACTGTTCGTCTCCCAGCAGGCGATCGACACTCCGTTGTGGCTGGCATGCGTGCTACTGGTGTTGTGCGCTTTCGGTGGGAACGTGTGTGGCTACTGGATAGGCCGGTCCGTCGGGCCCGCGTTGTTCAACAAACCCGACTCGAAGCTGTTCAAACAAGAGTACGTCGACAAGACCCACGAGTTCTTCGAACGTTACGGGGCGCGCGCGATCATCCTCGCCCGGTTCGTCCCGATCGTGCGCACCTTCATCACCGCGATCGCCGGGGTCGGCCGGATGCAGCCCCGCCGGTACTTCACCCACTCGGCGATCGGAGCCGTGATCTGGGCGGCCGGTATCACCATCATGGGCTACTTCCTGGGTCAGATCACCTGGATTCGGAACAATCTCGAGCCGGTCATCATCATGATCGTGGCCCTGTCGGTGGTTCCCATCGTGGTGGAGTACATCCGTTCCCGCCGTGCCAACCGCGTCAACAGCTCGGAGTCCTCGTAGCAGCACCGCCGCGCCGGTAACAGGCGCCCGGACGTCGATCGACCTCGCTCTCCGGAGTTCTGCTTCCGGTGTTCGGCACTGCCCCACAGCGACTAGCCTGAACCCTTGTAACGCCGGTGTTGCCGAGTTCTCGGCACCGGAACGACGTGTCATCACGTGTCGAGGAGGCGCGGTATGAGTGCTGAACAGGTGAGCCGGTTCCCTGTCGTGGACCTGGCTGACATGCCCGAGGACCTACGGCAGCGGGTGGGCGCCATCGCTGAGAAGTCGGGATTCGTACCCAACGTGTTCCGTGCGCTCGCCCATCGGCCCGCGGAACTGCGTGCGTTTCTCGACTATCACGACGCGTTGATGGAACGTTCCGACGGGCTCAGCAAGGCCGAGCGGGAACTGGTCGTGGTCGCCTCCTCCGGGGCGAACCACTGCACATACTGCATCGTGGCGCACGGCGCGATTCTGCGCGTCCGTGCGAAGGATCCCGAGCTCGCGGACCGAGTTGCCAGTAATCCGTGGCAGGCGCGGCTCGACCAGCGCAAACGCGCGATCGTCGACCTCGCGCTCGCCCTGACCCACGATTCGGCGAAGTTCTCGGATACCGACATGGCCGCCGCACGCAAGGCCGGATTGAGCGATGACGAGATATGGGACGTCGGTAACATCACCGCGTTCTTCGCGATGTCCAACCGTATCGCGCATCTGACGGAACTCCGCCCGAACGGCGAGTTCTACTCGATGGGCCGCTAGATACGCCGGGAGGTCACCGGGTCGGATAATGGAAACCCCGTGGGGCTGCCAGGTCGGGGGTCCGCCAGCACCACGGGGCCATCCGGTATATCGCCAGCCCCAGTCGTTACGTTACAGATTAATCAGAATGTGTTCTATGTCACTGCTGTGATCGCCGGGCGAGGCTGACCCCCGGACGCGCCGGCCAGGCGAACTCGTTGCGCATGCTCGCGTAGGCGGCGTTGTTCATGGCCCGACTGAGCTCCCTGTGACTGCGCGCCCGGGCGCGGCGAGTCCGCAGTCTCGTGGCCATCCCGTGCATGACTGACTACCCCTTCGATCGTTACTTGGCTGTCCCTTCCCATTCTCCGTGCAATCCCACCCCCACGCCAACGAAACAATGGTTAAATCGATCACTAGCCAAATAATCATCGGCACAATGCCGATAATAGTGATCTTTTCACGGAGAGCTGGGCCACAGCATCCTCGCAGTCATCTGCGGCTAACGAACCATAGCTACGTATAGCAAATCTGGTATATGAAGATATACGCCGTGATACAGCGCCATACAGCGTCATACCGAGGGGTCTCCGGCGCCCCGTGCCAGGTCAGTCCTCGCCACGGGTGAGCAGATAGTGTCCGAAGTGCGGCACCGTGAAAGCGACCTGACCACGTTCCGCGGAGTAGATGAGCCCCTTCTTCAACAGACTGTCCCGCGCCGGCGACAACGACGACGGCTTCCGCCCCAGGTACACCGCGATGTCGGCCGTGCTGGCCTCCTCGTCCCTGCCGTGCGTCAACTCGGCCATCGCACGCAGATACTCCCGCTCCGCAGGGGTGGCCCGCTCGTAACGGGAACCGAAGAAACCCACCGCCAGCTCGGCCTCCGCATCCGGCGCAGCCATCCGCACATCCTCGGGCGTGATCTCCTCGGCGGGAGCCGCGTCCCAGGCCGCCTTCCCGTATGCCTGGATGAAATACGGGTACCCGCCGGAAACATCGAACAACGTGTCCAACGCCTCCGCGCTGATACCGCCCTGTTCCCGCTCGACCGGGACCGAGACGGCATAGTCCGCCTGCTCGCGTTCCAGCTTGTCGATGCGGGAGTACTTGAACAGCCGCTCCGAGTACGACTTCGAGGCCGACAACACGGCGGGAACATGCGGCAGTCCCGCCCCGACCACGACGAGCGGGGCACCGGACTGGGACAGTTCGTGGCAGGCAGCACACAGCGCGGAGACATCGTCGGGAAGCAGGTCCTGCATCTCGTCGATCAACAGAACCACCCCGGTGCCGACGTCGGTGGCGAGTTCGGCCACCTCGGTGAACAGTTCCACCAGGTCGATCTCGATATCACCGGAGTCCGCTCTGCCCGAGGTGGCGGGCACATCGATTCCCGGTTGCCAGCGCTCCCGCAGCTTCGCGTCCGCACGGTTCGCACGCAACGCGAACGCCTTGAGCACGCCCAGCACGTCGTCAACCCGGTCCGGGGCGCGGTGTTTCACCGCCAGTTCGCGCACCGCCCGGTGCAGCGCCGCCGACAGCGGCCTGCGCAACTCGGCATCGGGACGCGCCTCGATCTTGCCCGCTCCCCAGCCGCGTTTCCCGGCCATGGAGCGCAGCTCACCGAGCAACACGGTCTTTCCGACACCGCGAAGACCGGTCAGCACGAGACTGCGCTCCGGCCTGCCACGCGCGACACGTTCCAGCACCACGTCGAAGGTGTCCAGTTCCCGCTCTCGTCCCGCCATCTCCGGTGGACGTTGCCCCGCGCCCGGCGCGAAGGGATTCCGTACTGGATCCATGTCT
>Ga0079226_10000913_pt1 | contig 22021 bp, 19 predicted proteins | sample Poulit2014_FD_76345 | JGI IMG/M metagenome (GOLD analysis project Ga0079226, IMG submission 76345) | Agricultural soil microbial communities from Georgia to study Nitrogen management - Poultry litter 2014 | ecosystem: Environmental > Terrestrial > Soil > Agricultural land | place: USA: Georgia... | reverse complement strand
GGCCCGGGGCACGGGCACGGGGCACCGGCCCGGGGCACGGGCAACCAGCAGGTGGAGGCTCGCCGGCGTTCACTTCGCGGACACCCTCACGACAGTCGAACGACCTAGCGTGCCTCTATGGCTGGTGAGGGCACCCTCGTTCCGATCATCGAGAGCCGTGCGGCACCTGCGGGCCGCACGGCTCTCTGGTGGTGCCTGGGGCTGGGCCTCGGCATGATCCTGGGCGAACTGGCGAACCTCCTGACCCTCGGCTCGCTGGGCCTGCCGGACGCGGCGGCGGCCTCACCGCTCGTCGCCGCGACGCTCACCCTGTGGCCGTGGGGCCTCGCGGGCGCCGCCGGGGCCCTGCTGCTGGCGGGGATGCGGCCGGCCTCGCGGGTCTGGCTCGATCGGCGGACGACCGTCCTCATCCGGCGCACCGGCGCACCGGCGATCGCCAAGGTGATGCGCGCCTCGGAGCCCACGCCCGGCCCGCGGGCCGGGCTGGACGCCTCCCTGCTCGTCCGGACGTCCACCGGGCGTATGTACTCGACGGACGTGCACTGGACGCTCGACCCCGTCGACGCGGGCAGCGTGCGGAAGCGGGTCGTCGTCCCCGTGCGGATCGATCCGACCGCACCTCGCTGGGCGGCGCTCGACACCCAGGCGGATTCGCGGGCCGTCGCGCCGGGCGTCGACCTCGATTCGGCGTTCTCGACGCGCCGCAGGCTGCGTCAGATGCTCAACCGCACGCGGTGGTCCTCGCGCATCGCGGTGCTGGTGAGCGGAGTGGCGGGACTGCTGCTGGTCGCCGTCTGAGAGGTGCGGTCGTCTGAGGGGTGTGGGCCGTCCGAGCGGAGTGCGGTCGTCTGCGAGGGCTCAGGGCGCGTCGTCGTCCCCGTCGGCCCGCGGTCGGCGCGGCGCGAACACGCCGCGATCGCGACCGGACGGCCGGCGGAAGGAGAAGACCCTGCGGGGCAGCGCGCCGTGCACACTGCGGTACGACCATCCGCGCATCGGCGACGGGACCCGCCATTCGAAGTGCCAGGCGAGCATGCGCACGGCGAAGACGAACACGGCGATGACGGGCGCGACCCACGGGGCGAAGAGGCCGAGCGTCCAGAGGAGCACCGTGAGGCCGGCGCCGACGATCGCCGGGATGATGTAGAGATCGGAGCCGTTGAAGACCGCCGGGATCTCGTTGGCCAGCACGTCGCGGATCATGCCGCCGCCCACGGCGGTGAGCACGCCCAGGAGGACCGCGGAGGCGAACGGCACGCCCGCGCTCATCCCGATCGACGCCCCGGTCGTCGCGAAGACGCCCAGCCCCAGCGCGTCGAACGCGACGATGGGCACGCGGGCGTGGTGCGCGCGCTGGCCCAGCAGGTACACGGTCAGGGCGGAGACGACGGGCGGGATCAGATAGATCGGCTCCTGCAGGGAGGCGGGGATGCGTCCCAGGATGACGTCGAGCATGATGCCGCCGCCCAGTCCCGCGCACAGGCCGAGCACCAGGCTGCCCATGATGTCGATGCTCTTCCGCGCTGCGAGCAGATTGCCCGACACGGCGAAGGCGAGCACTCCCAGCAGGTCGAGCGAGAACATGAGCGGTTCCACGCCCTCAGCCTAGTCGCGGACCTCTCATCCAATGGCGATGCATCCCTCCATACCAATGGCCTGCCCCTGGATCAGCGCAATGGAGGGCAGTTCATACCTTTGGGAGTGCGACATCCCCGGCGGCGGAGCCGTACGGTGGACCCGTACCGGGGTGAGCGCCCCGGCGGCCCGCAGCCTTGACCGAAGGGATCACCGTGTTCTCGCAGTCCTCCAAGCTCGCCAACGTCCTCTACGACATCCGGGGCCCGGTCCTCGAAGAGGCCGACCGCATGGAGGCGGAGGGGAACCGCATCCTGAAGCTCAACATCGGCAATCCGGCACCGTTCGGGTTCGAGGCGCCGGACGCGATCCTCGTCGACATGATCAAGCACCTGCCGGAGGCGCAGGGATACAGCGATTCGCGGGGCATCCTGTCGGCGCGCAGGGCGGTCGTGCAGTACTACGAGACGAAGGGGATCCGCTCCCTGGATGCGGACGACGTCTACTTGGGCAACGGTGTGAGCGAGCTCATCACGCTGGCCATGCAGGCGCTGTGCGACCCGGGCGACGAAATCCTCGTGCCGATGCCGGACTACCCGCTGTGGACGGCCTCGGTCGCGCTGTCCGGCGGCACGCCCGTCCACTACCGGTGCGCGGAGGACGACGGCTGGAAGCCCGATCTCGAGGACATCGCCGCGAAGATCACCCCGCGCACCCGCGGCATCGTCGTCATCAACCCGAACAACCCCACCGGCGCCGTGTACTCGCGGGAGACGCTCGAGGGCCTCGTGAGGCTGGCACGCGAGCACGACCTCCTCATGTTCGCGGACGAGATCTACGAGAAGATCGTCTACGGCGACGCGGAGATGATCAACCTCGCGACGATCACCGGCGACGACGTCCTGTGCCTCACGTTCTCTGGGCTGTCGAAGGCCTACCGGATCGCAGGCTATCGCTCCGGATGGCTCGCCATCACGGGACCGCTCAACCGCGCGGGCAGCTACATCGAGGGGATCCGGCTGCTGGCGAATATGCGGATGTGCTCCAACGTCCCCGCCCAGCATGCGATCCAGGCGGCGCTGGGCGGCCATCAGACGATCGAGGACCTGGTCCTGCCTACCGGCCGGCTGGGCGCGCAGATGGACCTGTCGGCCCGGAAGCTCAACGAGATCGACGGCGTGAGCGCCCAGCCGGCCGACGGTGCGCTCTACCTCTTCGCGAAGCTCGACGTGGAGCGGTTCGGCATCGTCGACGACCAGCGCTTCGCGCTCGACCTGCTGCGGGAGCAGAAGATCCTCGTCTCCCACGGCCGCGCCTTCAACTGGGACCGGCCCGACCACTTCCGGCTCGTCACCCTGCCGAGCGTCGAGGTGCTCGACGAGGCCCTGGACCGCCTGGGCGAGTTCCTGAACGGCTACGAGCAGCGGCTGGACCTCGCGGCGTGATGGTGCGGCACCTGATCGGCCGCCTCCGGGTGACCGGCAGTCTCACTGAGCGGTGTAGCCGCCGTCGATCGCCAACTGCGTTCCGGTGACGAAGCGCGCTTCGTCCGAGCACAGATACAGGTACCCGTGCGCGATGTCCTGCGGCACACCCAGGTGTCCGACGGGATGCTTGTCCGCGAACTCCCGTGTGTACTCCTCCACCGTCTGTCCGTGCTGCGCCGCGTCGGCCTCGGCCATCGGCGATCGGACGTAGCCCGGGTGGACGGAGTTCACCCGGATCGGCAGCTTCTGCTCAGCGCAGTACAGGGCTGCCGCCTTGGTCATGAGGGTCACTGCGCCCTTCGCCGCACAGTAGGCGAAGAACCGCGATTCGCCGACGAGCCCATCGATCGAGGATGCATTGGCGATCGCACAGGGCTCGCCCGACCGCTTCATCGCCTCGATCGCGAGGTGCATACCGTAGTAGACGCTCGTCTGATTGGTGGCGATCACCCGGTCCCACTGCTCGACCGCCGTCTCCGCGATGGTGAGGCTGTAGGAGATCCCTGCGTTGTTCACCAGGATGTTGAGCTTGCCGAACCTCTCCTCAGTGAAGGAGATGCAGTCCTGCCACCCCTCGAAATCGGTGACGTCCAGACGGAAGAACTCCGCACTGCCTCCTGCTGCGCGTATCGACTCCACGTGCGCACTGCCGAGATGCTCATTCACATCCGCGACGATGACGCGTGCACCCTCCGCGGCGAACAGCGCCGCAGTCGCCGCACCGATGCCCTGCGCAGCACCGGTGATGATGGCGGTCTTGTCCGCGAGTCGCGATCCCATCAGTCGGCCCCTTCCGCAGTCGGCTCCGCTGCGCCCTGCCTGGTGGGCGGAGCGGGCAGGAACCGTCGCATGATCATGGTGCAGATGACATAGACGAGACCACCCACGATCACCGATGGGACCGCTGCCGTGGTGTACTGGAAGAACGCCGCGTTCGGCACGTACGTGTTCGGGTCGAGGATCGCGGCATACGTCACGGTGCCCAGGATCAGGCCGAGGATGCCCGCCGGGTTGAACCCGCCGACGTACCAGTAGGCCGACTCTCGCCCCGGCTGGTAGAGAGCGGCGACGGAGAGCGTCTTCCGCCGACCCAGGACGTACCAGTCGGCGATCTGGATGCCGATCATGGGGCCGAGCACCATTCCCAGGTAGGCCATGAAGACAGGGACATTGTCGAAGATCAGGTGCGGGATCACGACGATGCACAGGAGCATCGGCGTCGCAACGCATACGACGATCGTGTTCCAGGAGACCTTCCGACCGAATCCGCGCGTCTGCTTGATCGCGAGGGTGGAGACGAAGATGCCGACCAGTGTGGAGCCCAGGTTGGCCAGCGCAATGAAGATCAGGACGATGATCGCTGTGAAGTCACCCGCGATCATCGGCGCCCAGATGGTGGGGTCCGGCTCTCCCGTCATGAGTGCGCCGAACAGACTCACCGACGCGACCACCGCCCAGGCCAGGCCCAAGCCGATCATGGTCGGCAGGATCGTCTTTCCCGCCTTCGACACCATGCGGACCATCCCGCCCATGTAGCCCCACCAGCCGAAAGTCCCCGCGACCAGCAGTTCGAATGCGCTGGTGTAGTTCACGGCGAAGCTGTCCGCCGGGTCGAGCGGCTCGGCGGAGTCGATGGCGGACCAGCCGAACCGGTCCAGGAGCAGGTACAGGAGCCAACCGGTCAGGATGACGATGCAGACGGCGATCGTCGGCCCGGTCCTGCTGAGCGACCGCGTTCCCCGGGTCACCAGGAAGGCGAGGACCAGCAGACCTCCCGCTGAGAAGAGAGTCGCGACGAGGTCCCTCGAGCCTTCTCCGGCGATTCCGAGCACGATCATCGCCGAGGCCGCGGCCCGTCCGAAGAAGATCATGAGGACCGTATTCCAGCCGATCGATGTGAACAGGAGAAGTCCCAGTCCGATCACAGATCCGCGACTGCCCAACTGGGGCTTCGTCGACGTCGTGGTCTCGATGCCGTGCTTGGTGGCGACCGGGACGGTGGCCAGGTTGACCAGCAGCTGACCGAGGAGGGCCCCTGCCGTCATGGCGATCATTCCGGCGACCGCCCCGACGTAGAGCGCTGCAGATCCCCCGATGACGAAGGACCACGTGGCGACGCCGGTGCTCGTGCAGACAGCGGCGAGGACGAGCGGGTTCCAGTTCCGCTCGCTGAGCGGAAGGGGCAGGCTGCTGCGAGAGATGCGGGCGGCGCGCGACTGCACGTTCACATCGCCCCCAGCACGAGCAGGACAGCGGGGAGGGCGATCCCGAGGATCGCCAGAAGGACGCCATCGCTGCGCGAATATTCGTCTCCCGTGGGTGCGCTGTCCAGTGACGCCAGATCGATCTCGATTTCCTCGTCGAGCACAAATACCTCTTCTGTCCGAACTGATACGCGACGCGTAGCTGTTTGGGATTTTGGTGCGTGTTTGAGCATCGCGTAACACGCTTGAATGCGCATTGCGTCATCTCCGTGCCTAGGCTCACATCGCCCCACAGGAAAGTCAATCCTCCTGCGCGACGCGTCGACCATTGCACGAACCCGATTGACTTTGCGCAGCAAAGGGGCCGACGATTGATGTAATGCGTTCCTGAATGGGAGTTTGACTACGCAATACGCACCGCACTACGAGTGTGACGGTCACGCAGATCTCTGGCGCACGTGTCGACCTCGCGTGCACCCACAGATGTTTCCGAGAAGGAGCCACATGAGTGAGAGAAAGCCCCTGGTCCTGGGAATCGATGCCGGCGGCACGATGACCGACACCCTCCTCGTCGACGCAGACGGGCACTTCTCCGTCGGCAAGGCGGCGACCACTCCCCACGACGAGTCAGAGGGGTTCGTCGAATCATCCATCGACGCGGTCGGCAACTGGGACATGGACCTGCAGAAGACGTTCGAGCAGCTGTCCGTCGTCCTGTACTCCGGCACGGGCATGCTCAATACGCTGCTGTCGCGCACCGGCCGACGCATCGGCCTCATCGTCACCCGCGGCATGGAGGACGCGATCCTCATGGGTCGGGGCCTGCAGACCTGGACGGACTACTCGTATCCCGACAGGCTGCACGCGGTCACCCACCAGGCCCCGGACCCGCTCATCCCGCGCGATCGGGTGTACGGAGTCACTGAACGGATCGACCAGTTCGGGAACGTGGTCATCCCCTTCTACCCAGATGAGGCCGAGCAGGCCGCGAATGCGCTCCTCGAACAGGGCGTGGAGGGGATCTGCATCGTCTGCATGAATTCCTACGTCGACGATGCTCACGAGCGGGGGATCGCTGATCTCGTCCAGAATGTGCTGGACAAGCACGAGGTCGACATCCCGATCCACCTCTCGTCCTCCGTCCGCCCGGTCATCCGCGAGCAGTCGCGCCTCAACAGCACGGCGATCGAGGCGTACGCCGCTGCCGCAGGCAGAGAACAGCTCATCGGAGTGGAGGAAGCGGCGCACGGGCAGGGATTCCGCTACGGTGTCCAGACCGTCCTGTCGTACGGAGGGCTCGCCGGGATCCGGTATCCGCGGCTGCACGAGACGATGATCTCCGGACCGGTCGGCGGCATCCTCGGCGCGAAGTACGTCGGGGACATGATCGGGTCCGACTCCGTGATCGTCAGCGACATGGGCGGCACGAGCTTCGACATCGCCGCCATCACACGCGGCACGATCCCGATCGAGAACGAGCCGACACTGGCTCGTTTCAAGCTCAACCTGCCGACCATCTCGATGGAGAGCATCGGCGCCGGTGCGGGCACGATCATCAAGGTCGACCCGCTGACGAAGAAGGTCAGTCTGGGGCCGGAGAGTGCCGGATCGTGGCCCGGGCCGGTCGCATTCGACCAGGGAGGGACGGAACCGACCGTCTGCGACTGCGACGTCATCATGGGGCGGCTCAACCCCGACTACTTCCTGGGCGGCAAGGTCAAGCTCAATGTCGAGAAGGCCAAGCAGGTCTTCAAGGAGAAGGTCGCCGACCCCCTCGGAGTCGACATCTACGAGGCTGCGGAAGGCATGGCGAACCTCCTCGAGATGGATGCCAAGGACTCCATGAGCCAGATGATCTCAGCGCGTGCGGTCGACCCGCACGACTACTCGCTCATGGCCTACGGCGGTTCCGGACCGCTCCACATGGCGGAGTACAGCCGTGGGTTCGGCTTCAAGAGTGTTCTGACCTTCCCGTTCGCAGCTGCGTTCTCCGCCTTCGGCTGCACGACCGCCGACTACCTGCGGCGCTACAGCCGGTCCGTGCAGCTCACGCTGCCACCTGATGCGGATGCCGACCACCGTGCATCGGTCAGCGCGTCGCTCAACGACGTGTGGGACGGACTGCGCGCGACCGCTGTCCGCGAGATGGGCGACGAGGGACACGACAAGTCCGATGTCGAACTGCAGCTGTTCGCCATGATGCGCTACACCGGTCAGCTCGAGGACGTCGAGGTGCCGCTCACGATCTCCCGAGTGTCCGGTGACGCCGACCTCGACTACCTCGTCGAGGCCTTCGACGATCTCTACGCGGCCATCAACCGTCCCGTGGCGCAGTACAGGGAGGCCGGCCACTCGATCACCGAACTGGGCCTCATCGCCAAGGTCGACAAGATCAAGCCCACCCTCAAGCGGCGCCCGCTGGAGGGACGGGATCCCAGCAGTGAGGCCTTCAAGGGCACCCGTGAGATGTACTACGGCGGCGCCTGGCACGAGGCGAAGCTGTGGGAGATGGACCTTCTGCGGCCCGGCAACCGCGTGGAGGGCCCAGCTGTCGTCGAACATCCGGCCACGACCCTCGTCATACCGGCCGGCGACCACGTCTGGGTCGACGAATGGACGATCATCCACTACGAGCACGCCGCCCAGGCCGACTCGATCACCAAGTAGGAGGACCCGTTGACTGTCACCGACACCGTTTCCCCGCACACCGCGAGCACCCGTCCGTCCCTTCTGGACCAGCTCTTGGAGAGCGAACGCCTCATGCGCGAGACCGGCCGCTACGCAGGGCTGGACCGTCTGTCCCTCCGGGAGGCCGACCCACTGGCGTATGAGGGTCTGCACACGAAGCTCCGCTCGATGGTGGTCTCCGCCCGCGAACTCGCACGCCGGATCTCAGCATCGCCCGGCGTTCGCGAGGTGGGCGAGAGCGTCGTCGCCCTCTACACCCCGGAAGGCGACGCGATCGCGCTGTCGACCGGGATCATGGTCCACGTCCACACGGCCAGCCGGTTCATCAAGTGGATGATCCAGAACGGCTACGAAGACGACCCCAAGATCCGTCCAGGCGACATCTTCGCCAACAACGACGCCTTCATCGGCACGGTGCAGGCTCCCGACGTCATCGACGTGATGCCGATCCACCACGGCGATGAGCTGATCGGCTGGGTCGCCGCCGTGGCACACGAGCTCGAGGTCGGCGGAATCACACCCGGCGGCGACGTGGCCCTCGCCCAGGAGCGCTACACCGAGGGCATGTTCGTGTGCGCAGAGAAGGTGGGCGAGAACGACGAGCTGCGCCGGGACTACCTCATCCGACTGGAGCGCAACCTCCGCATGCCCATCTACTGGGTGCTCGACGAGAAGGCCAAGGTCGCCGCGTGCCTGGATGTCCGCGAAGCCGTCAAGGCCCTCATCGACGATATCGGCCTCGACTACTACAAGCAGGCCACCCGCGAGTTCATCGAGGAAGGACGCCGATCCCAGCTGGCCCGGGTCCAGCAGCTCACGGTCCCGGGCACGTACCGGGGACACACGTTCTTCGGCCATGTCACGGAGGGCAAGCAGGGAGTGCTGCCGCTCGGCAATCGCAACTGGCTCTACGCGATCCCGCTGGAGATGGACATCACCCCGGAGGGCAGGCTCGCACTCGACTTCGACGGCACTAACTCCTGGGGCTACCACTCGATGAACTGCACCCCGGCCGGCATGGACGGTGGCCTGTTCGTCACGCTCACCCAGCACATGAACTTCGACGGCAAGGTCAACGACGGCGCGTGGATGGCGACGGACATGAACCTGCCCGAGGGGACGTGGACGAACCCCGGACGCGAAGACGTCGCGACCGCCACCTCGTGGGCTCTGCTGCTGCCCGCCTTCGGCCTGTTCCAGCGACTGCTGAGCCGTGGATTCCTGGGCCGCGGCTTCCAGGAGGAGGTCTTCGTCGGTCAGGTGAACAGCCCGATGATCGAGATGGGCGGAGAGAGCCAGTACGGCGACCGCTTCGGCATCGCGCTGTTCGAATGTGCCGCTGCCGGCAGCGGGGCACTGGCCATCAAGGACGGCATCGACACCGGCTACGTCGGCTGGAACCCGGAATCCGACATGGGCAACATGGAGGTCTGGGAACAGGACATGCCGATGCTCTACCTCGGCAGGTCGATCAGCGCCGACTCCGGCGGTTCCGGTCAGTACCGGGGCGGCACCGGCTTCGAGTCGGTCTGGACCGTCGCGAACACTCCGCAGCTGATCATCGCGACCTCAGAGCACTCGAGTCGTGTCTTCGACAATGCCGGGATGTGCGGCGGCTACCCCGCCCCCACCGTGCAGCTGCACCATGCGGTGCACGACGCCGGGATCGCGGAGCGCGGCAGCCGCGGTGAGCCGCTGCCACACCGGATCGGGAACGACCCTTACGAATCGGACATCCATCGCTACACCGACGGTGAGACGGATGTGATCGAGGGCCCGTACCTCGCCGAACCTCTGCGGTCCGGCGACGTGTTCTCCCACTCCTACAACGGCGGCGGCGGTTACGGCGACGTGCTCGACCGCGATCCGGACTCCGTCGCCCGCGACCTCGCGAACGGCTACGTCACCCGCGACGCCGCTCGCAACGTGTACGGCGTCGTCGTCGACCGGACGACGGGTGACACCGTCGTCGACGCCGAGGCCACGCAGACCAGGCGTGACGAGATACGAGAGGAGCGCCGGACGAAGTCCGTACCGGTGTCGGAGTGGATCGCGTCGTCCCGACCACGCATCGCCCAGCAGGAGCTGGCTCCGGAGGTCCGGGAGATGTACCGCGACAGTATGGCGCTGTCGGAGCGGTTCGCCGGCGAGTTCCGTGAGTTCTGGAGCCTGCCGGACGACTTCGTCTTCGCCGAGCGCGACGGCCGCTGATTCACAGTCACCCGGGTGGCAGCGGGCGCGTCCCGCTGCCACCCGCACGCCGGTCCACGTACCGGCGGACACGGACACGAATAGGAGAGTGCAATGACGAGCTACCAGAAGTCAGAGATCGCCGAACTCATCGACGGGAACCTGCCCTGGCACAAGACCAAGGCGATGATGAGCGCCCACAAGGACCACGACCGCTTCGACACGTACATCGCGGTTCTGCAGGACCGCGTCGCGTGGGACGACCCGATCCTGCTGCCGATCGGTGAGAACCTCTTCATCGTCCAGGGTCTCGACGGTCGTGTGGTGAAGTGCTCCTGCGGGCAGGAGTACGGGTCGTACAAGCAGAACTGGAAGCTCCGGGCGAACATCCGTGTGCGTGATGATGCTCAGAGTCTGAGCGAGATCTACCCGGGCCGTCACATGTGCGACCCCGAGTGGATGGAGATCCGAGAATTCATCTGCCCCGGATGCGCGCGGCTGCTCGAAGTCGAAGCCGCTCCCCCGGGATTCCCCGTCGTGTTCGACTTCGAACCGGACCTGGAGACCTTCTACCGCGACTGGCTGGGCAAGCCGATGCCCGATCGCGCGGGAGCCTGAGCAGGTTGCGGACCGTATGGGAGAGGACGGAATGGCACCGACGATGAAACTGGCAGCTGTCACCGGAGCCGGGCAGGGTCTGGGCAGGGGCATCGCCGTCCGGCTCGGGGAGGCCGGTTACGAGCTGGCGCTGCTCGACAGACAGGACTGCGACGAGACGGCCGAGCTGGTCTCCGCGGCAGGAGCGACGGCACGGGCCTACAGGATCGATGTCGCCGACGAGGCGAGCGTCGCCCGCGCCTTCACACAGATCGATGAGCACCAGGGAGCTGTGACCGCGCTGGTGAACGCCGCTGGGATCTTCCTCGACGCTCCCTTCCTCGAGACGACCGCGGAGGACTGGGACCGTGTGATGGCGGTGAATGCGCGCGGCCCGTTCGTCGTCGGCAAAGAGGCGGCTCGGCGTATGACGGACGGGGGCGGGGCGATCGTCAACATCCTGTCGAACGCATCCGTGCAGGGCTTCGCGGGAGAGAGCGCCTACTGCACGTCGAAGGGTGGCGTGCTCCTCCTGACACGCACGATGGCAGTCGAGCTCGCCCAGTACGGCATCAGTGTCAACGGGGTGGGCCCGGGGACCAGCCAGACGCCGATGGGCACCGACTATCTGGGCGACGGGCCGATCGCGGCGCATGAACTGTCCCGCACGCCGCTCGGCAGGTGGGGCAGGCCGGAGGACATCGCAGAGGCCGTTACGTTCTTCGTCGACCGCGCCACCTGGGTCACGGGTCAGGCGCTCTACGTGGACGGCGGCTTCCTCGCCACGGGTCTGCCGAGCTTCGACTCGGCGTGAGCGGGGTTCGGCGGGCGCAGCGTGCGCTCGTCGAACCCCGCAGTTGGACGGGACGAATCCACTACAGTGCCATTATGCGAGTGACCAGGCGTGACACCAGCGATAGCCGGGACGGGCGGAGCCTCGACGCCCTCGACAGCAAGATCCTCGAGATCCTCCAGCGGGACGGCCGGGTCTCATACCGAGAGGTCGGCCGGAGCCTCGGAGTCTCCGAAGGGACGATCCGCAGCCGGGCCAACCGAATGCAGAGCGACGGCGTCGTGACGTTCGCCGCGATCGCAGACCCCATGAAGATGGGGTATCGGGTCATGGCGTTCTTCCTCCTGCAGGTGAAGGTCGGCCACCAGCAGTCCGCGATCGACGCCCTCACTGAGTGGCCGGAGATCACCTACATCTCGGCGTGCATCGGTCGCGCGGACCTCTACGTGCAGGTGGTCTGCACGGATCACGATCAGCTTTGGACGCTGCTCTCGGAGCGCTTCGCCGAAGTCGAGGGTGTGGAGCACGTGGAGACCTTCCAGGAGATCAAGATGCACAAGGTGTCGTACGTGTACCCGGTGACCGGCATGAGCAGCGAGGCCGCAGGCCCCACGCAGGAGTGAGTGCACTCTCACCGGGTGAATCACCCTGTCCGCAGAGCTGCGGACACGCTGACCCCACAGGAACTCACTGAGCGGCCCCATCAGACTCCGGGCTGGACGACCTCAGCCCGGAGACCCAGCGACCCACTCGTTTCACTGACCATCTGACTCCACGTACCGAATCGGGCCGGGTCATGCGCACTCCGCCTCCTGCCTCGTACTGTGGTGCCATGTCACCGAGCACCCCGCTCGGACCAGGGTCCCCGGACCTTGAACTGGTCCGCATGATCGCCCAGGCGGTCGCCGCACCCACACCCGTCGATCTGCTGGGACTCGCGAGTTCGCTCGTCGCCGTGGACGACGCGCCCGCTGAGCCGAGGTACGACTTCTTCCACCCGGGCCCCGACCACCGGCCGGAGGTATCGGCAGGCATCCATCACCTCGCGACGACGTTCCTCGACGCAGCTGTCGATGAGACGGATGCCCTCCTGCGCGTCTGGGCGGAGATGCTCGGCGACGAGCTGCTCGCGAAGAGGGTCTCGACCGGGCTGAAGTCCCGCACCCGGAGGGGACCGGACTGGCTCGCGCGGATCGACGAGACGAGGCCCGTGAACGCGGTGTCGATGACACACGTGCTCGGTCACGAGGAGACGATCTTCCTCGGTCTCACGACCGCCGGACTGGAGTACACCCTCGCCGTCGCGATCGAGCACAGCGGAACGCCGTTCCTCCAGGATGCCTATCCGATCCCCCAGGGACTCGCCGAGGTCCGCGAAGCTGTCACCTCATCTCCCCTCGACGGGGTCCGCATCGCCGACCTTCCGCTCGCGGATGCGGGGGCCCGCATCCACAGTGCAGCATTCATGGCAGACCGCATCCACCCACCCATCGAGACGGATACGTGGCCTGCGATGCGGGCGCTCCTCGACTGGGTCGTCAGTCTCCTGCCCGCCGACGGTCGCGGGTTCGATCAGTACGAGTGGACTCCCGAGGAGATCGACGGGCTCGTCACCGACTTCCTGGCCTCGTCCTGGGCGGAGGGGCTGGACCAGCATGCGGCCATGCATGCGGAGCGCCTGCTGTCGTTCCAGGCCGACTACGGCTCCGGCGAACCGCTCCGGTGGGGCGGACAGTTCGTGGCCGCCGTGATGGGCGACCTCTACCCCCGCAAGGTGCTCGCGGACGACGACTTCATGCTCTCGATGCCCACGACCCTGCGAGCGCTCGTGCAGTACGCGAACGAGCGGTCCGGCGTGCCGGCTGAATTCACGCAGAATGCGCTGGAGGCGATCGATGACCTCTTCGACGAGTACCGCGCCTCCGTCCTCGACGACGGCGAGGCGGATCCGTTGGAGACCACCCAGGAGCAGTTCATGGAGCTCCTGGGCGGGTCGGGCCTCCTCATCGATCTCTACGAGGGCATGCTGTGGGAGATCGGGGAGCAGGTCGGGGGCGCAGAGACCCTGCGGTCGCTCAGCCTGGAGCCCCTCCCGCGAGAGGAGCTGGACACGTCGCGGATCCCTGACGACCTCGTTCCCCGCGTCCAGTCGCTCGGCGACCAGGTCGCCGCACTCGCGGAGTCGTCCTTCGACGACCCGGAGCTGCGCACCGCCGCGCTCCGCATCCTGGCCACCGCGGCGGCGAACGGGCCCGAGGTCTTCCGCAGGCGCTTCACGGATCCGCCCACCGTCGCCGCGGTCTGCTGGATCGCCGGCAGAATCAACCACTGGTTCGCCCCGGACGATCCGGACCGCAGAGTGACCGCGTTCATGCAGCGCGCCGGAGTGAAGAACTCACCCACCCAGCGCGCCGCCGCACTCCGCTCGGCCATCCGGCCGGCGCAGGGGGAGGACACGGGGGACGGGGTCGACTGGGATCCCGCGGCGCACTGGCTCCTGGGCGACCCCGCCCTCCTCACGTCGACGGCGCGGGCCGGACTCGCTGAGGCCCGCGACCGCTATGCTGCGGAGCTCTCCCTGCTGCAGGACGACGAAGACGAGTGGTGACGAGCAGCCGGGGCGGCCCGAGACCCGCGCCAGGGTCGGCCGCCTACCTCTTCGGCCGCGCCCGCACCCGGATGCGCTGACCCTCGCGCCCGTGGACGTTGAGGACCTCGACGGGCCGGTCCTCAGACGGGCCCAGCCAGTGGGGCACACGGGTGTCGAATTCGGCGGCCTCGCCCGGCTTGAGCACGAGGTCGTGCGTCCCGACGACCAGCCGCAGCGACCCGTCCAGCACGAGCAGCCAGACGTATCCGCGATGGGTCTGCAGCGCCTCGGGCTCGAACGCGGACGGCTCGTGACGGTGCGCTGCCTGACGACCGTGGCCCGCCTCGCCCGATCCGTGCACGTGGACCGCCGGTTGCGCGATCCCCGAGGCCGGCGGCCGGATGATCGCGTGCTCGACCCACAGTCCGCCCGCGGCGGGGGCGATGGGCATGACCGTCCGCCCGGCCTGCTCGAACGTGTCGTACCGCAGCCGCGGGTCCCATGAGAAGCGCGCCCCCACGAGCTCGTCGAGGCTCACATGGTGGGCCCGGGCGAGCGCGACCAGATGCTCCAGCCCCGGCCTCCGTATGCCCGTCTCCAGGCGGGACAGGGTGCTCACGGAGATGCCGGTCAGCGCACTCAGAGCGGTGAGGGAGAGCCCCCGACCCGTCCGGCGCTCCCGCAGCCGAGGCCCCACGGACGCGACGAGCTCGCTCGCCTCCCCCGCCGGAAGCCCGGACACACCCGCGCCCGCCGTGGGTCCAGGCCCACGCTCGAGAGCTCCACCCTCGTCCATCCCGCTGCGCCTCCTGCAGTTTGCCGAACCGGCAATGATTATCGTCCGTCCGTTCCGTGCGGGTCCAGAGTGCGTGTGTCCCCCGACGAACGGAGAGCATCATGGCTCAGACATCAGACCCCATCACGTCAGATCCCATCGCCGCAGACACGACCTACGACCTCGTCGTGATCGGCGGCGGAGCCGCAGGGCTCAGCGCGGCGCTCACCGCCGGCAGGGCTCTGCGCAGCGTCCTCGTCATCGACGCGGGATCGCCGCGCAACGCACCCGCCGCCGGTGCCCACAACCTGCTGGGACACGAGGGCAGCGCTCCTCGGGAGCTCCTCGCGAAGGGGCGCGCGGTGGCCCGGGCGTACGGCGCGCAGATCGTCACCGGCACGGTGACGGACGTGACGGGTGAGCCTGCGAGCGGCTTCACCGTCACCCTCGCCCCGGCCCCAACCCCTGCCCCTGTCCCTGCCCCTGCGGGCGACCGTCTTGCGCCTGCGGAGGCCGGCACCATCGCCGAGGCGCCCCTCCCCTCGACCGTCCGCGCCCGCCGGATCGTGCTGGCGACCGGTGCCGTGGACTCGCTGCCGAACGTGCCCGGGCTCGCAGAGCACTGGGGGCAGGACGTCATCCACTGCCCCTACTGCCACGGCTACGAGGTCCGCGGCGGCCGGATCGGCGTGCTGGCGACCGACTCGATGTGGCTGCACAGGGCCAAGCTCATCCGGCAGTGGTCGGACGACGTCACGGTACTGCTGCACGAGCAGCCCGCTCCCAGCGCCGAGGACCGCGCGACCCTCGCATCCCGCGGCGTGCGGATCGTCGAGGGGCGAGTGCGTGAGGTACTCGGCGCCCGTGGGCACGACGGTGGCGGGACAGGGCGCCTCACCGGGGCCGCGGTCGACGGGTTGGAATCACCGGTCCCGCTCGACGCGATCCTCGTGAACACGCGCATGCGTGTCGACTCCGCGCTCGTCGACGCCCTCGGGCTCGCCGTCGAGGAGACCATCATGGGCGAGCTCGTGTCGGTCGACATGGGCAGGGCCACCCACGTGCCCGGCGTGTTCGCCGCCGGCAACGTCACGAACCCCGGCGCGATGGTCGCGGCGTCCATGGCGGACGGCGTCATGGCCGCCGCGCGGGCCAACATGGACCTCGTGGAGGAGGACTTCGCCAGCACACGCTGAAACGACCCGTCACCCTGCATCGCCTGCATCGAGTGAGTGCAAACCGGACCATTCTCCGACGGGAGGGTCCGGTTTGCACTCACTCGGCGAAAGGTGAGTGGGTGGCCGGGCCTGTTGCCGAGGGGTGCCGGGACCCGGCTGCCCGGTCGAGCTGCCCGGCCGACCGTCCCGGCCTTACCCCTCCTCGAGGTCCGTGAGCACCTGCGCCGCGACCTTGAAGGCCGTGTTCGCGCTCGGCACGGAGCAGTAGACCGCGGACTGGAGGAGGATCTCCTTGATCTCATCGCGTGTGAGGCCGTTGCGGACCGCGGCGCGCACGTGCATCGCGAGCTCCTCCTGGTGGCCGCCCGCGACCATCGCCGTGAGCGTGACAGCGGACCGCATGCGCCTGTCGATCCCGGGCCGCGTCCAGATCTCACCCCACGCGTACCGCGAGATGAAGTCCTGGAAGTCCCGCGTGAAGTCCGTGATCGCCGCGTTCGCCCGGTCGACGTGCGCATCGGAGAGCACCTCGCGGCGCGCCGCGGTGCCGGCCGCGTGCACCTCGGACCGGGTGAGGTCGGGCAGGCCCGCTTCGGTGACCTCGCGCCCGGTATCCGCACCGGCATCCGCGTCGGCGTCCGCAGCTCCCGCAGCGGCGGTCTGCGATGCCCGCGCCGACGCGGTCTGCGGTGCCCCGGCCGAGGCCGTTCCCGCCGAGGCCCCCGCAGCCCCATCTGCGCCCGAGGCCCCAGCCCCCAGGAGGAAGCCGTGCAGCAGTTCCGCCGTGCGCTCGGGGGCCTCGGCGGGCACCAGGTGCGCCGCGTCTGACACGACGTCGAACCGTCCGTGCGGCACGCCGTCGGCGATGGCCTTGAGGCTCTCGGGCGGGGTCGGCTGATCGTGCTCACCGGCGACCGCCAGGACCGGGACGCGCACGCCGGCCAGCCGATCCCGCACGTCGAAGGCGGCGAGCGCCCGGCACACCGCCGCGTAGGAGTATCGATCGGCCCCCTGCAGGGAGTGCAGCAGCTCGGTCGACACGACGGGCTGCGCCTCCATGAAGCCCGGCGCGAACCAGCGCTGCGCGGATCCCTCGACCATCGTCGGGGTCCCCGCCTCCTCCACGAAGGCGGCGCGCTCCTCCCAGGACTCCGCGGTGCCGATCTTCGCGCCGGAGCAGAACACGCCCGCCGCCTCCACGACGTCCGGGTACGAGAGGGCCATCTGCAGCGCGATCGCGCCCCCGACGGAGTCACCCGCCACGGCGAACGAGTCGACGTCCGGCAGGACGGAGCGCACGGACTCGAGCACCTGCTCCGCGAGCTCCTCCATCGTCAGGGCGATCCCGGCGCGCGCCGGCACCGGAGCGGACCGTCCGTGCCCCGGCAGGTCCACCCCGACCACGGTCCAGCCCTGGGGCAGCTGCGCCGCCGCGTACTGCCACAGCGGCTGCACGCCGGTCCCCAGCGACGGCAGGACCACGAGGGCCCGGGCGGGGTCAGCGGCGTCGGAACTGCCGCCGGTGGGCAGGAGGGTGGCGGTGAGAGTCGTCATGAGTCGCGTCCTTCCGAAGAGTCTTCCACTGTGCTGAAGCGATCGATCGCGGCGAGGAGGCCGTCGACGAGCCCGGCCGCCTCACCGGTGTAACCGGTCGGGTCGAGCAGCGCGGGCAGCTCGGCCCGCCGCGCAGCCGGCACGGCCGCGGCGAGTCGCGCGTGCGCGTCGGCCGCTCCCGTCGCGCCGCCCAGCGCCTCGGCGATCTGCGCCGCCGTCACGTCCGGCGCCAGGGCGTGGACGAGCCTCTCCGACACCACGCCGGGACCGGCCGCCTCGAGGTGTGCGCGCATCGCGCCGACGTCCACCACCACGCGGTCGAGGAGGTCCGCCAGCAGCCGGGCACTCGTGAGCGCGCCCAGCTGCAGGCGGGCGAGCGCGGTCCACTCCGCATGCCACGCCCCGTCCGGGCGCTCGTCGACGGCCTGTCCCACCGCCTGCGCGACGGTCGCGAGCAGCCCCGGCGCCTCCTGGCCTGTCCGCGACAGCAGGACGGACACCGTCGGGTTCGACTTCTGCGGCATCGCGGACGAGCCGCCGCCGTCGGCCTCGCGCAGCTCGCCGACCTCCGGGCGGGCGCCCGTGAGCACATCGCGCGCGATCCGCTGTCCGGTGAGGCTCACCGCCGCGAGCGCCTGCGCCCACTCGAGGACCCGCAGACGGTCCACGTGCCACGGATGCCCCGCCGGGACCAGTCCCAGTCGGGCGGCCCATGCCGCTTCGAAGTCCTCGCCGGCCGCCGGCGCATCCACCGCCGAGGCCCCGGTCGCCCGCGCGCTGCCGGTCCCGGTGGTCGCCCTCGCCATCTCGCCGAGCGCCGCGCGCGTGCCCGCGGCTCCTCCCAGCTGGACGGTGGGCATCCTGCCGGCGAGTGCGTCGCGGGCCTCCGCGAGGCTCCGCGCCCAGTGCGCGAACCGCAGGCCCGCAGTCGTCGGCAGCGCCGCCTGCGTGAGGGTGTGCGCCAGACACGGCATGCTGCGGTGCGTCCGCGCCAGGTCCGCGACCGCCCCGATGACACCGTCGAGCCGTGACCGCACCTGCGCCGCCGTGCGGGCCAGCAGCAGCATCATCGCCGTGTCCATCACGTCCTGGCTGGTCAGCCCCCTGTGCAGAGCGCCCGCAGCCGGCAGTCCGGTCACCCGCTCACGCGCATGCGCGAGGAATGGGATGACGGGATTGCCCCCGGACGCGGCGTCCGCAGCGATGTCTCCGAGCGGATAGTCGGCGGGCTCGCCCAGGGCGGCCACGACCTCGGCGGCGGTCTCCTGCGGCACGAGCCCGAGGTCCGCCTGCGCACCCAGCCAGCCGACCTCCGCCTCCAGGAGGGCGCCCAGCAGGGCGCCATCGCCCACCGCGGCGGCATCAGGCGCGGTGCCCGGAGCGAACAGCAGCATGCCGGGCTCGCGCGCCGCCTCGGGGCGGGGAGGGTCGATTCCGGTCATGCCCCCAAGCCTGCCTCAGACATCGTCGTTCCGGGGAAACCGCAGGAACACGGTCTCGTCGTCGCCCTGGAGTCTGACGTCGAATCGGAGGCCGCCGTCGGGCTCGCGGGTCGCGATGAGAGTGCGCCTGCGGTGGGCGGGCAGCCGTGACAGGAGCGGGTCCGCGGCGAGCGCCGCCTCGTCCTCCGGCAGGTAGATGCGGGTGAAGAGCCGGTTGAGCAGGCCGCGTGCGAACACGCAGAGGGAGATGAACGGGGCGGCTCCGGGTGCTGTGGGGCCCGGGTCCACCGTCGAGAACGTGAAGGTGCCCGACCCGTCGGTCCCCTCCCGGCCGAACCCGGTGAAGGTGAAGCCGTCGCGGTGCAGTGACCCCTCCGCGTCCGGCACCGCGCCGGTCTCATCCGGCTGCCAGATCTCCAGCAGGGCGTCGGGCACCGGAGTGCCCTCGCCGTCGAGCACCGTGCCGTGCAGCCGCACCGCGCGGGCACTGCCCACCGGAACCAGCTCGTTCCCGTGCTCGTACTCCAGCGCGAAGCTGTAGAACGGCCCGATCGTCTGTGCGGGGGTGGGGACGAGGTCCCCGGTCGTGAGGTCTGCCCCGGCGTACCTGTCACTCATCGCCCTCATCCTCCGTCCAGGTGCGTGCGCTGCCGTTCACGACGATGTCCCACCGGTAGCCCAGGAGGAACTCGTGCTCGGACAGCTCGTGATCGTACTGCGCGACCAGGCGGTCCCGGGCCGCCGGATCCGTGATCGACTGGTAGATCGGGTCCAGGGCGAAGAGGGGATCCGCCGGGAAGTACATCTGCGTGATCATCCGCTGCGTGAAGTCCGTGCCGAACAGGCTGAAGTGGATGTGCGCCGGTCGCCACGCGTTGCGGTGGTTCTTCCACGGGTACGGCGCCGGCTTGATCGTGATGAAGTCGTAGCTGCCGTCCGCCCCGGTGAGCGTGCGTCCCACGCCCGTGAAGTTCGGGTCGATCGGGGCCGGGTGCTGGTCGCGCTTGTGGATGTAGCGTCCGGCCGCGTTCGCCTGCCAGATCTCCACGAGCTGCCCGGCGACCGGACGGCCGTGACCGTCGACGACGCGCCCGCGCACGCGGATGCGCTCTCCGATCGGCTCGCCGTTCGCCTGGATCGTGAGATCCGATTCGAGCGCGCTCACGTCCCGGTGCCCGAAGGCCGGGGAATGCGTCTCGATCTCCTCCGGGTCGGTGTGGAAGAGGTCCTTCGTGGGGTGTCGGAGGATCGAGGACCGGTAGGGCGGGAAGTCGAGCCGCGGCTGCGTCTCCACCCGGCCCCCGAGTCCCCTCTGCGTCTCGTAATCGGCGTGGATGCGGCCGATCTCCTCCGTCATCCGGCTCTGCGTGTCGACCGCATCGTCCGGGCCCTGCCGCGTGGTTTCCGCGCTCATCTGTCTCGTCCTCCTCCTCGAGTCGTCGCCCTGCGGGCTGTGCTGCGTGCTGTCAGCCGTGCGATGCCAGCCTGCTCTCCTGCGGCCAGCCGGTGTAGGCCTCGGCGAGGTAGGCCCGACCGTGGTCGGACTCCAGGAGTCCGCGCAGCTCGCCGGCCCTGCGGCGGACCTCGAAGTCGCTCGCGTCCGGGTCCCGGTGCATCAGGGACGTCACCCAGTAGGAGAAGTTCTGCGCCTTCCACACCCGCTTCAGCGCGCGATCGGAGTAGCCGTCGATGCCGGACTCATCACCTGCCAGCACCGCGTCGCGCAGCGCTTCGAAGAGGACGCGGACGACCTGGAGGGCGAGGTTGAGGCCCTTCGCGCCCGGCGGCGGGACGGTGTGGGCGGCATCGCCGGCGAGCAGCAGACGCCCGGAGCGCATCGGCTCGGACACGAACGACCGGAACGGCAGCACCGTCCGCTCGAAGATCGGGCCGGTCGTGAGCCGGTACCCGTCCGGGCCGTCGACGCGGGCCTGCAGCTCCGACCAGATGCGGTCGTCGGACCAGGCGGCCGGATCCTCGTCCGGACTGCACTGGAAGTACATGCGCTGGACCGTGTCGCTGCGCTGCGAGATGAGCGCGAAGCCGCGGTCGGAGCGGGAGTAGATGAGCTCCGGGGCGCTGGGGGGCGCCTCGCAGAGGATCCCGAACCAGGCGAAGGGGTACTGATGGGAGAAGCGCCGGCGATCGGCCTCCGGCATCGCGCTGCGGCAGACGCTGCGGGAGCCGTCGGCGCCCACGAGCCAGTCGCAGACGATGCGGCGCGGTGAGCCGTCCGCATCCGTGAAGTCGACGTGCGGGCGCTCCGTGTCGAAGCCGGCCGGACTCGTGCCGCTCACCCCGTAGAAGACGGCGCCGCCGGCGGCGTCGCGCGTCCGGGCCAGGTCGACGAACACCTCGTTCTGCGGGTACAGCCAGACGGAGGCGCCCACGAGCCCCTGGAAGTCGATCCGGTGGTCGACCCCGTCCACGCGGAAGACCGTGCCGGAGTGCTCGTGCCCCTGCGCGTGCACGCGGGTAACGGCGCCGGTGTCTGCGAGGAGTTCCACGGACCCCTGCTCGAGGATGCCCGCCCGATGCGTCGCGGCGATCGTCTCCCGGTCGCGGTCGTCGAGCACGATGCTGTCGATGCCGACCGTGTGCAGCAGGTGAGCGAGCGTGAGACCCGCCGGTCCGGCGCCCACGATGCCGACGGTCGTGCGCAGCTCTTCCGGTGGGGGCGCCAAGGCTCCTCCTGAGGGGTCGAGGACGTCGTGCGGCGGTCGACCGTGACGTCGGCGCCGGAACTCCACAGTGTTCCAGTTCACTCCGCCGCATTCGCGCATGTTCCCATTGAATGGGAATCCAGGCACGGAGGCGTCGTACCCTGGGGCCATGGCGAACTCCTCGAGCGGCGATTCGGTGCTGGACCACATCGTGCGGATCCTGTCCGCGTTCGATCCGCAGCACTCCGACCTCACGCTCGCCGCGCTCGCCGCCCGCGCGGACCT
>Ga0079226_10000912_pt1 | contig 22021 bp, 20 predicted proteins | sample Poulit2014_FD_76345 | JGI IMG/M metagenome (GOLD analysis project Ga0079226, IMG submission 76345) | Agricultural soil microbial communities from Georgia to study Nitrogen management - Poultry litter 2014 | ecosystem: Environmental > Terrestrial > Soil > Agricultural land | place: USA: Georgia... | reverse complement strand
TAAACAATTCACCAATTCACCGCGGAGTAGCCAACGGCTACGCAGCAAGTACAACTAAGAATTAGAATAACAACGTTTTTATTTACGACATTGTTTCTCCTAACCAGTTAAACGATTAAACGATTCCCGATCCCCGAATCCCGAATCCCGAATCCCGAATAACGAATAACGATTATCCAAAAACATTCCCTATATTTGCAATCTCTAAATAATGCCATCCATAGTTTTATTTAGAGTTTATTTGTATTATAGTAATTCTCCCCAGTTACTTTACATTTCCTTGCTTTATACCAAGGGAACGAAAGTAACTTTTTTGTATAATTACTTTTCGTTTTTAGTCCCTGTGGGACTGAAGGGGCGAAGCCATGGGGAAATCGTAACTCGTGATTCGTGATTCGTGACTGGTGACTAGTGATTCGTGACTAGTAAAAACAGAAAAACAAAAACACAGAAACACAAAAAAACAAAAACACAATAAAATCAATGAAAAACTTACTACTACTTAGCTCCCTCTTAATCAGCGGATTATTCTTTAGCCAACAGATGCAAGCGCAAAATGGCCGATTTTTAGAACACGTAAGCCTAGAAGCAGGTTGGGGACTTAATGTGCCGGTTGCGCCTAGTAATGGAATTAGTACATCGGATTTTATGGGCGTGCAGAGTTTTTATGTGGGAGCGAACTATGAGCTGAATGAACTATGGGGATTGCGAGGTACTTATGCTTATAATGGTTTTGAACATAAAAACCATAGCAGCCAGAAACTAACTTTACACAAACTAATGGCAGAGGCTACGCTAAATTTAGGAAATGCATTTTCGAGTGGTTATGGGTTTTCAGCATTCAACGTCATAGCACATGCAGGACTGGGAATGAGTATGGGTGAAAACAAAAATTATTCTGGCAAGGACTGGATGGCAAACTTTCAAATTGGCGTAATGCCTACCTATAAAATCTCCGAAAAAGTAGGCTTGCTTTTAGACCTAGTATATGTAGTAAACTTCGACCACGATTTCCCGTATGGCGATGTAGCATCAGGAAAGTCTACCGGCGGATACTTTCTTGCGAATGTTGGGGTTAATATAAATTTGGGAAGGTAGAGTGTGAAGAAGTGAAGAATGCTAATAGCAAATTTGTAAAATCGCTTAAATAATTAAAATTCGCGTATTTGCGAACCAGCATTAAAAAGCGAATCAACAATAAAAGCTAATCAGCATAAAAGAATAAGTAGCGATAAAGCGCATTTGCGCATCAGCGAATTGCAAATTATCGTATCAACAGTAAAAAGCGCCTATTCTAGTATTCCGTTTGAATCTGTAGTAAAAAAAAGACCTAGAAGATTTTAAGAAAGAATGTGATGTCATTATAACGATTCGCTGTGAAGAACTGATGATATTAGTGAGAATATACAAGGGGGTTTTGTCGGTAACTAAAAAAATAAAAAAAACATCAATTTTTGAGCTTAAAACAAAAAACAATAAGTGGCATAGCCTGGACATTAGGACAACAGGTAGGTGTTCAAGGAATCAATTTTTTCGTTCAAATTCTTCTTGCGAGATTACTAGTTCCAGCAGATTGTGGTCTTATTGCTATGGTTCAGGTTTTTATGACTATTGGCGCTGCTTTAATGGATGGGGGAATGACGTCTTCGTTAATCCGAACCAAGAATGCAGATAATCGGGATTACTCTACGGTATTCTATATGAATATGATGGCGAGTATTCTAATTTATGGAATCGTTTTCTTTGCAGCTCCTTTAATCGCGTCATTTTTTGATCAGCCTCTTTTAACTTTATTAGTAAGAGTATATACACTTTCTTTTGTTATTCAAGCTTTGGTAGGAGTACAAACTACAAAGCTTACAAAAGAAATGAATTTTAAACTACAGATGTACATGCAGTTGCCATCTACTTTAATTGGTGGAATAGTAGGTGTTGTTTTAGCCTATCAGAATTATGGAGTATGGAGTCTGGTATGGATGCAATTGATTATGAGTTTTTTATTTATGATACAACATTGGTTTTGGAGTGATTGGAAACCGACCCTTTTGTTTGATAAAGTAAAATTAAAAGAACATTTAGGCTTTGGGTACAAACTGACTTTGTCGACCTTATTAACTACTTTGTATAGTGAATCCTATACTATAATAATTGGTAAGTTTTTTCCAATGAATCAATTGGGTTTTTACAAGCAGGCCAAAACATTAAGTATGTTTCCAGTTAGCAATTTAACCAAAGCATTACAGAAAGTAACTTATCCGGTTTTTTCTGAATTACAAGATGATAATAAGAAATTAAGAGAAGTGTTCAAAAAAATAACATCAATGGTGTTTTTCATAGTAACGCCCGTAATGTTGTTTTTAGCCATAGAAGCCAAACCTATAATCAATTTAGTTTTGACTGAGAAATGGCTTCCTGCAGTTCCATTTTTTCAAATATTATGTATCTCCTCTTTATTTTATCCTTTAAGTATGTATAACCTAAACATTATATTAGCAAAAGGGAGAAGTGATTTGCATTTTAAATTAGAAATATTGAAAAAAGGTCTTTCTATAATTGTATTGGTAAGCAGTATACCTTTTGGCATAACAGGAATTGTTATTGCTTCTGGAATAAGTATGTTAATACACGCTGTGGTTAACAGTATATTTAGTGGAAAATTAATTGGCTATCCAGTAATCGAACAATTTAAACAATTTATGCCTATACTAAGTATAGGGTTGGTTACATCTATTATTATAAAGATAATTATGAATGCATCTGAAAACTATGAATTTTTTAATAAAGATTTTATTCAAATTGGAGTTTCTTTATGCTTATTCTTTATTTTATATTTTATACTCAACAAATTATTTAAAATTTCAGCCTTGATAGAAACCCGCAAACTGATCGGTGACTTTCTTCTAAAAGGAAAAAATTAGTAAACTATGAAAATATTAATTGGAGGAGACTTTTGCCCAGAGAATCGAGCAGAACAGCAATTGATTGATGGAGAAAACTTACTTGATGCAGCTTACGAAAGTATTTGGAGTGAGCCAGATTATAGGGTGCTTAATTTAGAAGGACCGATAACAAATGCAGAACATAAAATATTAAAAGTTGGACGACATATAAAATTTAGTCCTGATATTGAAAATGGGTTGAAGAAAATGAATATTGATATACTATCCTTAGCAAATAATCACATTATGGATTATGGGTCTAAAGGATACCAGGAGACTATAAGCACGTTAGATAAAATTGGTATAGATTATATTGGATGTAGTTCAAAGAAATATTCAATATTAGATAAAGCGAATGTTAAAGTAGCTTTATTATCTTTCTCAAACAAAGAATTCTCCTTAATTGCAGATTTTCAAGGAGAAGGATCTTATCCTATAGATCTTATTGATATTTTAGAAACAATTGAACGAGTAAAAAAAGAGACGGAAAACATTATTATCCTGTTGCATACAGGACTTTCTGGATTTCCATATCCAAGCCCAGATCAAAAAAGAACTTGTCGCTTTCTAATTGATCAAGGCGTATCCTCCGTATTATGTCAACATTCCCATACAATTGGTGCATATGAACATTATAAAGATGGATTTATTTCCTATGGACAAGGAAGTTTTGTTTTTGATCTGAATAAAAGGAAATCATTTTGGAATAAAGGTTACTCTGTTATTCATAATTTTAAAGAAAATAAAAGCAATTCTTTCGAGATTATTCCACATTATCAATTTGACGATATCTTAAAAGTGAGATTGCCTTATAAAGAAGAAAGACGATTAATAGAGAATGAATTAATTAAATACAACAAAATATTAAGTAAACCTTCTGAGTATAATAAAAACTGGATTGAATTTGTGGATAGTCAGGAAAAATCATATTTCCGAGAATATTACCTAGGCAAAAATAGAATATTACGAAAGCTTTTTGCCAAAAAGAAATTTAATTTTTCAAACCTAATGCCCCTAAATAAAAAGAAACTTTTATTGAATTTTTTGCGTAACGATGAGCATAAGGAAGTGTTGATTCAGATCCTTAAGGATAAATAAAATAAAAATGAAGGATGAAAAGTTGATATTAGTTTTAGTTAAAATTATTTTTTCAAGGAATTACATTCCTAGCCTATCAGCGACCTCAAATTATCGACTTATTAACGTTACAAAATTTTATTAGAGATATACTTTTATTTAAATTAAAGTTGACTAAAAGTCAAAATAAAATTTTATAACAAAAATTACAATAAATGAAAAAGATTCTCTTTAAAATATTAAGATTAAAAAAACTTGTCTCTTATGAGATTAAGCACAAAGCGAAGGTCAAGAAAAGATACTCTTTTTATAGAAAAGGATTTTTGTCGTCAAATGTTATAAACTATGACCTTTTGAATAATAGTTATACAGACTATTTATCAGATTATGATAGGTTTTTAAAGGCACATTATATTAACAATGGAAAGGATAATATAATAAATGAAAAGATTTTGTTTCATAACTACTTTAAAGATAATTCATTAGTTGTAAAGCCAATAGGTTATATTTTTAATAGAAAACTTTTAGACTTTGAAACTAATCTACCTATTAGCTCTTCAGATTTTTTAAAGAAGCAGCAAGAAGATATAATAGTGAAACCTAGCACCGGAGGGGGTGGCGGTGGAATTGTAAAATTAAAAATCCAAGATAGAATCGATATTGCTACAGAAAAGCAATTAAATCAACTAACTCATAATAACACAAATTATGTGATTCAGAAATTTATTTCACAAACCGGATTTTGTAGAGAAGTATTTTCTAACTCAATTAATACTATTAGAATACTTGCCGTTAAAGATAGTTCTACTGAATCCTTTTTCATCGCTAAAGCCGTTCAGCGATTTGGAACTGATGATTCTGTGCCTGCAGATAATTGGACAGCAGGAGGCATAAGTGTGGACATTGATTTGAATTCTGGAGTGTACAAAAAAGGAGCTATAAAACCATTAAAAGGAGAAAAAAGTATAAAATGGCTTTCTCATCATCCCAACTCAAATGTAAAGTTTGAAGGGGAGAAAATACTATTATGGGAAAATATGAAAGAAAAAATTTTAAAACTGTCTAACGAATTATTTTTTCTAAACTATATAGGTTGGGATGTAATTCCTATGGAAGACGGTTTTTTAGTTTTGGAAGCAAACAGTAATTCAGATGTTAATCTACTTCAAATCCATGGAGGTTTATTAAAGGATCAGCGAGTTAAAGATTTTTATATTAAGCATAACATACTTTAGGAATAAGATGGCAGGATTTGCACTAATAAGAAAAGAGGACAATTACGAAAAGAAGATTCAGCTTATTCAAAATTCATTTGAAAAGAAAGGTTTAAAAGACTTTTGTAGATTTTCCTCGAAAGATTTCGAGTTTTTAGGGGTTGGTAAAAAAAAACTAGAAGACCCTAATTTCGTAGAACTTAAAAATGGATATATTTTCTCAAATGGAACGTTTATTTATAAAAAGGAATATGGCAAAACAGCTCTGGAATTATTTTATAATGATTGGATAAAAAAAGAGGTTCAGCACGATAGTATTTTTGGTCATTTTAATTTAATATTTCAGGTTGATGAGAATATTTATATCCAAACTGATGCTTATCAATATTTCCCCATATATTATAATATTGAAAAAACGGTAATTTGCTCGTCGTTTTTAGCTCTATGTGATTTAGAGGAAAACCTATCGATTAATAAAAACGTTATAGTAGAAAATGTAGTTACTGGTTGTTTATTCCCTAATGGTGAAACCTACTTTAATGAGGTGAAATCGTTCGATAATCTAATTTGCCTTCCTGGAATTGAATTTTCGATTTTACCATTTAAAACCTATGATTTAAAGGCAAATTCAAAAACTCTTCAAAAACAAAAAGAAGAACAAATTGAAGTTATAAATAATTACTTCGAGAATTGTGAAAAACTTTTAAGTAAAGGAGTTGATATAGGGCTCTCAGCAGGGTTTGATAGTCGTCTTCTTTTGTCGATACTTTATAAATTTATCCCTACTAAATTAAGAATACATACGCATTGGAAAAAGAATCCCGATAACGAAATTAGGGTAAGCAAGAAACTTGCTGATGTAGTAGATATTCCATTAAATATGGTTCCGGTAAAGGTTATTTCTGAATGTTCAGTCACTGATCGAAAGGCTATTATCGAAGATTCATTTCATTTTTATGACGGTCAGATAAGGGTTAATCACAGTTTGTTTTCAGAATACAGAAATGTAAATTATAGGGAAAAACTATTAGGTGATGCAAAAACTGGATTGGCAGGCTTAGGAGGAGAGCAGTATAGAAACGATTTATCACTAACTTATTCTACCTATGACATTGATTTTTATATTAAAGAATATATAATTGATTCCGTAGCTAATTTCGAATTTTTTAGCATTGATTACAAAAACCAAATTGTAGATAATATAAAAAATTATTTAACTACAAACACGCCTCTATGTTCAAACAACAAGATTAGTTTTGAGGAAACTAGAGCATATTTTAACCGTATTTGGACTAAATCCGGACCAGGCTACAGGAATGTTGCGGAAAATCAGCTTTCATACTTTCTTTCTCCATTTAACGACCCTTATCTCGCAGAAAATGCATTGATGAAAATTAATAGATTAGGAGGATCTATAAAATTTCAATCTGGACTGATTAAGAATTATAATCCTGAATTGGCCAAAGTTATTTCAGACTATGGTGTTAATTTCTACGATCAAAATCTTTGGTATAGATTTCAACGGAAATTATTAGGGTTTTTAGTTCCTAAAAAATCAACTCGCAGTCAATTGTTGAAAATATTTAAAGGAGGTAAGAAATCTGGCACTCAAAAGAAAAGAGAGGAATATTATTCAGATTATATTAATTGTTTCACTGGGTATATTAATGAGCTGGAACTAAAAAATATTAAAGTAAATTCAAATCTTTACAATCGAATAGCTGGTTTTGGCTATCTGTTTGAATATTATAATAAAAAAATAAATAAATAATAATTCCGTTTATTTCTAAACTTAAATGAAAACTTCACTTTATAAACTAAAAAATTATATTCCTATTCCTTTGAGAAAAAAGATTTTATCATTTTTCAATTTTGAAGAATACCGGGAATACTCCAACCGAATGTCCAATCCATTTCGCGATGAACCCGATATTGTTGATTATGAAAATAGTCCCATAAAAGCAGGTATCGTTTTTAGTAAAATGCATTACCACAAGTTTTGGATAGCAGCGTGTAGAGATAAAAAAATATCCTACCAAATTATATATTTAGAAAAAAGCGATTGGCAAAAGCAAATAAATGATGCTAATTGTGAAGTCATCTTGGTTTGGCCAGATATTTCAAATCAGTTAACCAAAACCATGCAGGATGAACGTTTGAGAATATTGGAAGATGAAAAAAAAATGAAGATTTATCCTTCAATGAAAGAAATTTGGCTTTATGAGAACAAGCGAGTGCAGCATTATTGGCTGGAAACTCATGGATTCCCTACAGCCAAAACTTGGGTGTTTTACGATGACAAAGAAGCGCTGGAGTTTTTAAAGACAGCTACCTATCCAATCGTTTTTAAAAGTAACTTGGGAGCTTCAGCTTCTGGAGTTTATATTATTGACAATAAATCGGAAGCGATTAAAAAAGCCAAACAGTTTTTGAAGAAAGGCTATAAAATGAAAGGTAGCAAAGCTGCTGTCAGGCAGAAAGGAAGTTTGTATATTCAAGAGTTTTTGCCAAACACCAAAGAATGGAGAATGGTGCGTATTGGTGATTCCTACTTCGGTCACGGAAAGGATATGAAAGGGCAATTTCATAGTGGCTCTGGAAAGGCAAATTGGGATATTCCTCCCAAAAAAGCATTTGATTTATTATATGAAGTTACCGAGAAAGGCAATTTTACATCCATGGATGTGGACATGTTTGAAGATGAAAAAGGTGATTTTTATATTAATGAGTTACAAACCGTCTTTGGAAATAGTATCGCCGTAGAGCAGTTGAAAAAAGATGGTGTTCCAGGAAGAATGGTGAGGAATGATAATGGTGAGTTTAGTTTTGAAGCTGGAGATTTTTGTAAAAATCACCTTTGTGATTTGAGATTGGAGAATATCTTAAAATCGTATTAAATGAATATTTTTTTATCCCTTATAATATTATTAGGAATACAAATTTGTATTGTAGAATTTACGCGAAAAAAAGGTTTTAAGTATGATTTTTTTTCTGTTTTAAATTTTATTTATGTTTTGGTATATGTTGTAACTCCATTATATTATACCGCGCAAAGCGAAATATCAATAAATGATGCTACTGAATCATTATTCTATTCTATCTTGGGTTATCAATTTATCTTGGCAGGATGGATATTGGGACAAAAAAAGCGCAATAAAACAAGAATTTTAAATGATGACCAAAAGATAAAGATCGATAAAAAATGGATTATCATTAGTATATATGCATTTTGGATATCTATTATTTCTTTTACAATATTAACTATAAGTAGAGGTGGAATTTCAAATGCGATTGCACAAGGAGCTTTATCGCGCTACTCGATTGAGGAAGTAGAGAGTAGTTCTTTTGCCTTCCTATCACGGATTGTAGCGTTACTTCCATTTTTATCCCTTATCTTTTTTTATTTTTTCTTAAAACGTAAAGAATTCAGTTATCCAAATAAAATTTTATTTTATTTTTATTTCTCGTTGTCAATGTCAGTGCTCCAAGCTTTTATAAGTGCGTCACGTGGAGGGTTATTACGAATATTTTTAATGTATCTCTTATTAACTACCTTACTAAAAGCAAATATTAATTTTAAAAAATTAATATTCTTTTGCGTTTTTTTTGTGTTATTCGTTTCTTATGGTAAACAAACATTTTATGCCGTTTCAAATTATTTCTATTCAGGAGAAAGTATATCAGAAAGCTTCAATTATTTAAATGATGCAAGGAAAACAGATGAACAAAGCAAAGGTGATTTAATTTTTAGGGAATTTTCACATCCTTCCTTAAGTATAAATGCCGCTGTTAAATACAATGAAGTCGATGGGAGATATACGTATTTCAGAGATTTTACATGGAGCATCCTCAGAATTATCCCACAAAGATTGACAACCTTTTTGGATAGACCTGAACCAATAAACGTAATTAATACCCATCAATTAAGAAATAATTTTGGTGGTGGTATACCGCCTGGGTTAATAGCGTCCTTTTATTATTCTTTAGGAACCATTGGAGTTGTATTAGGAGGCTTATTTTATGGATATCTGGGTAGGTATCTCAATGATATATTAATAGTAAAAATTAACTCAAGTCCACTTTACTTAACATTCTTTATTTACTTTTCATTTTTTTATGGTTTTTTTGTTACTAACGGCGACCCAAATGTGTATATATATTATATAATTTTTCCTGCCTTGCTTATTTTCATAGGAAATAAATCTTTAAAATTTCGTTAAAATGATTCTATTCCTAACTAACACATTTCCAAATAACAATAACCTTAAACAAGGCAAATTCAATTATCGAGCTGCCGTTCAATTAAGTAAAAAAGCATCATTAAAAATTATCCACTTACGCTCTTGGAAACCTTGGCGTAAAATTGTTGAACATAAGCAGATAGGGGACTTACAAGTTATTGTTTTTTCATTTCCTATTTATCCAGTTCGAAGTTTAAATATATTACAAGGATTACAGATTTCATTGTACAAGCAAATGTTTAAAATTTATTTAGGAAAAGAACTTAAAGATATAAAACTGATTCATTCTGTTGGAGCAAGTTTCTCTGGAGTGGTAGGTAGTTTTTTGTCTAAAAAACATAAAATTCCACATATAGCACAATGTATCGGTACGGATATCAATTACAATCTTCCAAGACTTAAAAATACATATGGAATAAAAGGAATGGAGAAATACGTGGATATCTTTACAGGAAATAGTAAAGAGTCAGCAAGACAAGTTTTGCGTATTTATCCTAATGCTAAGAGTAAAACCATTTATCGTGGGGTAGATTTGGCATATTTTAAACCATCAAATCTAGGAAAAGAAACCAGCGAAATTACTTTCACTTTTTTAGGAGGTTTGTCTTTACGAAAGGAAACTGGAAAGGGTAGGGATTACAAAGGAGGCGAAACTTTATTAAAGGCTTGGAAAGAACTGGAAAGTTATGAAAAATTAAAATTAAACTTTGTAGGTCCTGAGGTTACAAAAGATTTGGTAAACGAAATTCTCGATGGGAACGCGAATACCTATAATGTATTCGTTCAAGGTATCCTCGATTCGGAAGCTGTAAAAGCATTGCTACATGAAACGGATGTTGTTATCATCCCGAGTTGGGCTGAAGGACTACCTAATGCGGGTATGGAGGCTTTGGCTTCCTCCTGTGCTATTTTAGGATCCTATGTAGGTGGAATTCCAGAGCTAATTGAAGATAATGGCTATCTGTTTGAACCGGGTGACTCTGAAAATTTAAAAGAATTAATACTAAAAATATCCTCTAATAAAGCAAAACTGGAATCTATGAAAATCCAGAGTAGAAAAATCGCAGAAACAAAATTTGATGCTAAACAATTTGCTGAACACTATTTAAAATTATATGAAAGCTTATAAAGTTTTATATCATATCAATTACGCCCCTAATTATCGGGATAAATTTTTAACGGAATTAGGGAAATACGTAGATCTAACCGTGACTTCTTATAAGGGAATAGAAGCTAATTTACAAGATCCGGAAGAAAGAATTGGTTATAAATATATTCCATTAGAAAAAAAGCAATTCTTGAAATTTCACTTTAACACCAAAGAGTATACGCTTGGTAATGAGGATTATGACGTAATTATAGTCGGGTATTCAATGTGGTTTCTTCCTCGAATGTTCAATCTTTTCAGAAGGAAAAAGAGAGTAATCTGCGAAGGTTTAATCTATGGAAGTCATAAAGATCCCATAACTAAAATGTTGAGAAGAATCTTTGTAAATGCCAGGCAAGAAGGAATTCTGGTCTATTCTGAAATGGTGAAAAAAAGATTGGTGAAAGAAACAAAAAAACCTATTATCGTATTTAATAATACTTCTTATAGCAAATCTGAGATTACACCTTTACCCTTACCCGAATTAAAAGATAAACTTCATGTTATTTGGGTAGGACGATATCAGGAACGAAAAAAAATAGAACGTCTATATGACTTAGCAAAAAATGATGATAGGATCAGTATTCGATTAATTGGGCCTGGAATCCGCGAAGCATTTGCAGATAAAAATAGCTTGGATAATTTGGAAATTTTCGACGCCGCTTATGAAGACGAATTAAAAGAGCATTTTCAATGGTCACATCTTGTCTTTAATCCAGGTGGTGTGGGATTATTAGCAATGAATGCTGCACGTTTCAAAAGGTCAATAGTTATTGATCCAAATTCGCATCATGGCCCGGAAGTTCAGTTAGCCATAGATGCTGATCAAGATTTTATCGATTTTTCTAAAATGGATAATATCAAAAATTATATTAATCAGCTCTTTTCAGAACCTCAACTTTTAGAGGAAAATGCTAAAAGACTTTGCGAAAAAATGGAAAATTACACAATCGAACATATGGCACAACAATATTTAAAAGCTATCAGAGGTGAGTGGAACTAAATTAACTAACGAAATCCAAATAATTGGTGGAGCCAAAACAGGTTATAATCTCTATAAGTTTCTAGAGAAAGAAGGAATAGTATCAACTTTGTATTATTTTCCAAATGAATATTCTAAAAAGAAAAAAATCGGGGAAGCTTTTAATGTTGAACAAAAGCAGCTTTACATTTCTGAAAATATATTAGTAAGTTCTGAAACAGCTTTTAACAATCTTTCAAAATTGCAACTTCCTAATCTTTCCTGTCATTACTTTTTAAGGGATAAAGCTAACATTCCTGAAATTGCCATTGGAATAGAAACTAATTATATTCCAGAATTACAAGTAAATAATCTGTCGTTTCCATTGGCAGTTAAACCTCGAGAGTCCATGGGAGATAAGGTTCCTTTCAAATTTAAAAAAATCAAATCAAAAAAAGAATTTGATGATTTGGGAGCGATTGTAGATGACTGTCTTTTACAACCTTATTTAGATGATAAAAACTACCAGCAGATTGCAGTTGCAGGTTATTTTAATGGACATATGAATAGTTTAATTGCTGTGGAACAGAAAAATCATTATCCTAAAGGTATTTCTGCTTATGTACTTGATAAAACTTCTGAAAACATCAAATTGATTCATAGAATAGAAACTTACTTATCAACATCAGAATATAAAGGATTTATTGAATTCGAATTTAAACAAAATCTGGATACAAAGGAATATTTTTTAATGGATATTAATCCGCGTACATGGGGTTGGTTTTATTATTATTTGGACAGTATTCAAAATTTTAAGGAGGTGTTTTTGGAAAATAAAGCTGTTAAATTAAAAGTAAAAAAGGCTTGGGTAAATACGCCTCGATTAGGAATGGCAATTTTAAAAGAGCGGAACTTAAGTTCTCCTAAAATTTGCGATGTTTTAAAAAATAAAATTTGTTATGAGCCTTACTTTAAATAAGAAGGATTTTCAATACGTTCGCAAAAACTCTTTGTTGCACTACGTCGATAAAGAATTCCTAATTTGTTCGCGAAAGAATGTTCTTTATGAGAGTGTAGATCAAGGTGATAATTGGCAAAGGTGGCTGGAGCTCCCGATTAATTTTGTCAATAGATTAAAAGTACAAAGCAGATTAAGCCGACGACTTTTTAGACAATATATTTATCATGTCCTTCTTGATAAAGATTTTATTACTGTTTTTGGCTTTGGAGAAATATTTATTTTTTCCCGCTTTGATAAAAAACTTATCAGTCGCAATCCAATTATAGGATCTCGTCCATTGGTGGTTACTGATTATAAAAATGATATTTATTATGGAGAATATACTTCCAATGTAGAACGTAAAGAGATTCGTCTTTTTAAATCTAATAAAGAAAAATCCGCATTTGAAGACTATTATGTGTTTCAGAACATCCGTCACATACATAGTGTACAATGCGATCCATATACTCAGAAATTATTTATAGCCACTGGAGATAATGATGATGAATGTTTTATAGGATTCTTAGAAGATAAAAAGTTTATTCCTTTAATTCAAGGAAATCAACAAGCAAGAGGGATTCAGTTATTGTTTACAAAGGAATATATTTATTATGCTACCGATGCCCCTCACGAGAAAAACTATATTTATAGAATAGTTAGAGCAACCAATGAAATTGAGAAACTTCAAGAAATTGGTGGTCCGGTATTTTATGGTTTTCAAACAGATGATTTACTTTTTTTCTCAACGGTTTGCGAGCCGTCAGAAGTTAATAATCAAGAGAATGTTGAACTATGGGCATCTAAAAACGGAAAAAATTGGAAATGTATTCAAGTATTTAAAAAGGATCGATATCCAATGAAATTATTTCAATATGGACAATTGATGTTTCCGAAAGGGAAGGGCGATGAAACTAATTTATGGCTTACTCCTTTTGCTACAAACTATGATCAAAAGATAACTAAAATTCCATTAAAAAATATATTCGATATTTTAAAATAAAATAAATATGTTAATAACAATAGTCGCCGGCGCACGGCCTAATTTCATGAAAATAGCACCGATTATTCATGCTATTCAAAAATCAAAGTCCGACGGAAACAATATCGATTTCCGTCTAATCCACACCGGACAACATTACGATAAGAAGATGTCTGGTGATTTCTTCGATCAATTGGACATTCCAGAACCTCATTCAAATCTAGAGTCTGGAAGTGGCACTCAAGCGGAGCAGACCGCAGCGATCATGATCCGTTTTGAAAAAGAACTTGTCGAGAATCCTACAGATTTAGTATTGGTAGTGGGCGATGTTACTTCTACTATGGCTTGTGCTATTACGGCACAGAAACAACACGTAAAAGTAGCGCACGTTGAGGCGGGTATCCGTTCAGGAGATTGGACCATGCCAGAGGAAATCAATCGTTTGGTCACCGATAGTATTACAAACTACTTTTTCACCACCTCGGAACAGGCGAATGAGAACTTAAGAAACACAGGGGTAGAAGAAGAGCGTATTTTTTTTGTAGGAAACACCATGATCGATACGTTGCTTAAACAACGGCCTAACTTTAAGAAACCAGCCGTATGGGAAGAACTTAATCTTAAAGAAAAAGGCTATATCGTAATGACCTTACATCGCCCCGCTAACGTAGACGAAGAGTCTAAGTTGAAGGAGTTGATTGACGAAATCGTAAATCATACCCAAGACATACCTCTTATCTTTCCAGTACATCCACGCACAGCAAAAATATTGGAAGGTCTAGGCGTTTCTCATCTGCGATTACACATGGTTGAGCCACTAAGTTATTTGGAGTTTAATTATTTAGTAGAACGAGCTAAGGCAGTAGTTACAGATTCTGGTGGTATAACCGAGGAGGCATCGATTATGAACGTACCGTGTATGACGCTTCGAGATAATACCGAACGCCCAGAGACTATGGAGTTAGGAACCAATGAATTGTTAGGAACAAATCCTAAAGCTATCCAACCAGCAATGGAAAAACTTTTCGCAGGTACTTGGAAAGAAGCACAAGAAATTCCGCTGTGGGATGGAAAAACTTCGGAGCGTATAGTAAAACATTTATTGAATCTTTCATTATAGTTATTTCCAGTTATGCGAACTAAGATACAATTAGTGCAAAATATGGGAATGCGATATACTTTTTATCGTGTTCGTCATGAATTGGAGAAAAAATTGGGTGTTTTAAAAAAGAAACATCCAATGAATCCTCCATTAAAAGACTTTGTATCCTTAGAGTCATGGCGAAAAGAAACCCCTAAATTCTTCTTTCAAGGTAAAAATATTCCATTAACACCTAACTTAGAGCCTAGTTTAAAAGCACGTGTTGCGGCAATGAAAAAAGGTAATTATATTCTTTTTAGTAAAGAAGAATATAACTTGGGGGTCGCATATGATTGGGTAACAAATCCCATAACTAATTATAAGTACGATGCTACGGCGCATTGGTCTACTATTGCAGATTTATCTGAAGAAAGTGGCGATATTAAGTTTGTTTGGGAAAAAGCACGTTTCGCCTACTTAACGGACGTAATTAGGTATGATTTTCATTCCCAAGAGGATCAATCTGAGTTTGTTTTTTCTCAAATCATAGATTTTATAGAGAAAAATCCTATTAATTGTGGCCCTAATTATAGATGTAGTCAGGAAATAAGTCTTAGGGTTATGAATTGGACCTTAGCACTGTATTATTATAAGGATTCGGTTAACCTGACGGAAGAACGTTTTAAGAAAATAATGCATGTTATTTATTGGCAACTGCATCATGTATACCACCATATTGATTTCTCTAGAATTGCAGTAAGAAACAATCACGCCATCACAGAAACTATGATGCTTTATCTGTCGGGGCTATTATTTCCATTTTTCCCTGAAGTTGCCAAATGGAGCAAGGAAGGTAAGAAATGGTTTGAAGAAGAAGTGGAATACCAGGTATATCCTGACGGGACGTTTCTTCAGTTTAGCATGAATTATCATAGGGTATTAGTCCAATTATTAACTTGGGGTTTAAGACTGACTGCTATTCATAATCAGAACTTATCGCCAATAGTACGCGAGAAGGCGAAACTTTCTTTAACCTTTTTAGATGCGTGTACCGATCCGATTTCAGGGAAATTACCTAACTATGGTAACAATGACGGTGCATTATTCTTTAAGTGGAACGAAGATGATTTTAGAGTTTATACCTCCCAATTAAACGATTTACGTGCTGTTTTATATCACTCTGTTACGGAGAGCTCTGAAAGCCAATCGTGGTATGGGTTTAATAACTTAAAACAGACCACATTAAATATAGAAGGGATTCATGCATTTAAAAATGGCGGGTATTATATCCACCAGGAAGGCACAGTAAAAACCTTTGTTCGTTGCGGCGCTTATAAAGATAGGCCTTCGCAAAGTGATAATTTACATGTAGATATTTGGAAAGATGGCGTAAACTATCTTTGGGATAACGGTACCTACAAATACAACACGGATAAGGAGACAATTAATTACTTTACAGGATGTGAAGGGCATAATACACTTTCCGTCTCTGGAAAAAATCAAATGCTACGCGGAGGACGTTTTATCTGGTATTTCTGGGTTAAGAAAGCTATAATGAAAACAGCAGATACGAATAATGAAATAACCTTTGAGGGTAAAATAGATGCTTTCCAACATATTAAAAAAGGTATCGCACATTGCAGAAAAGTGGTAAAATTAACTAATGAAAATAAATGGTTAGTTATAGATCGTGTTGAAAATGCGGAAGGAATGGACAGAAGTGTTTATTGGCATATTAATCCAAAGGTGATTGATTTGATAGACATCCATTGTGAAACGGATAGTGGTGTTGCTATAACACCAGTAATAGAATCCAAATGGCATTCTAGTTATTATGGAATTAAAGAAGAGAGCATACGTTATACTTTTATTGGTAAAGACACCTTGCACACAACAATTAAGATTAAAAATTAAGAAATGAAAATACTACTCATACATCAATATTTTTTAGAAAAAGGAGAGGGTGGCGGCTCTCGTTTTAATGAAATGACCCAAGTATGGAGCAAACTAGGGCATTCTATTACGGTATTGGCGGGAATGGTGAATTACACTTCAGGTAAAAAGCCTGAACGTTATAAAGGAAAACATTATTATAAAGACAATAACTTCTATCCAAATGTAGATGTATTACGTTGTCATGTATCGGAGAGCTATAATGTAAACTTCTTAGGTCGTTTATGGGGCTATTTTTCTTTTATGTTTTCGGCAATCTGGGGCGGATTAAGAAAAACAGAAGGTAAGTTTGATATTATATTAGTCACTTCTCCACCATTGTTTGTGGGTATGACAGCTTATGTGTTATCTAAGCTTAAAAGAGTGCCGTTTGTGTTTGAAGTACGCGATCTATGGCCCGAGTCTGCTATAGATACTGGAGTATTAAAAAATAAAACAATTATAAAGCTTGCCTATTGGTTTGAAAAATTCTTGTACAAGAGAGCAAAGTTTATAAATGTTCTTACGCCTGCTTTTCGTGATAAATTAATTGAAAAAGGTATTCCTTCAGAAAAGATCAGATTTATACCCAATGCTGCTGATTTTACTTTATCAGAGAAGCTAAATGACTTTGATGCGAAATCGTTTAAAAAAGAACTTGGTTTAGAAGATAAGTTTGTAGTTACTTATGTAGGAGCACATGGGGTTGCTAACCATCTTATTCAGTTGATTGATGCAGCAGAATTATTGAGAGATACTAATATTGTTTTCCAATTGATTGGGAGTGGTATGCAAAAAAGTATGCTACAAGAGGAAGTTTTTAAGCGGAAACTTGAAGATCATGTCATATTTAGAGAGCCTGTTGCAAAAGAGGAAGTGTTTAAATATATATTAGCTTCTAATATGGGAGCTTCTGTTCTTAAAAAAGTAGATACCTTCAAAACTATTTATAGTAATAAAACCTTTGACTATATGTCCTGTAGAACTCCAATTCTGTTAGCTATAGATGGTGTATCCCGTGACCTTGTGGAAAAAGCTAATTGTGGTGTGTATGTAGAGCCAGAGAATGCGGAAGATATTGCAGCAAAGTTAAAGTTAATTTATACTAATGAAACTTTATTACAGGAAATGGGAGTGAGTGGTTATAATTATGCGAAAACGCATTTTGATCGTTTAAAATTAGCAAAAGAGTATGCTGGTTATTTGAAAGAGGTTATAAAAGCTTAGGAATTGTCTTTTCATTTACCATAACTGTTTATTTGTATTTTCGTTATTTCGTATTTTTGTAAAACATTGTATTAATGAAGAAATACAGATTACAGAAATACAAAAAAACATTTTCTAACCAGTTACCAGTTACCAGTCACCAGTTACGAGTTACGAGTTACGAGTCACCAGTTACTAACCAACAAAAACACAGAAATACAAAAAAACATTTTCTAACCAGTTACTAGTTACTAGTTATCAGTTACTAGTCATCCCGAGGTTTCGGGACAGGCCAGTTACCGTTTACAAAAAAACAAAATCACAGAAATACAGAAATACAGAAATACAGAAATACAGAAATACAAAAATTCCCATTAATGTACAAAAACCACATAAAACGACTCCTAGACTTCCTTGCTGCATTCTTCGGATTAGTATTAATAAGCCCAGTTTTTATTCTAGTAACCATAGCCTTATTTTTCGCTAACCAAGGCAAACCATTCTTCTTTCAGAAACGTCCAGGTAGAAATGAAAAGATATTTAGTATTATCAAGTTTAAGTCTATGAACGATAAGAAAGATGCGAATGGAAATCTACTTCCGGATGGCGATCGCTTAACAAAAGTGGGGAGTTTTGTACGAAAAACCTCTTTAGATGAGATTCCGCAATTGCTTAATGTATTAAAAGGCGATATGAGTTTAATTGGTCCAAGACCATTATTAATACAATATTTACCGTTATATAACGAAACACAAAAAAAACGCCATAACGTCCGTCCTGGAATTACAGGTTGGGCACAAGTAAATGGAAGAAATGCTATTTCTTGGCAACAGAAATTTGAATATGACGTTTGGTATGTAGACAACCTTTCTTTTTTATTGGATATAAAAATCTTATTTTTAACCATTAAAAAAGTATTTGTACGAGAAGGAATATCTCAGGAGGGAGAAGCAACAATGGAAGTTTTTAAAGGGAATTAGATTATTCTTTTTCATTAGTTAAAATAGAAGAACGTATGGTTTATTTAATTGGAGCTAGCGGCCACGCAAGAGTAATTATAGAAATACTTGAGCAGGCAAATGAAACAATTGGTGGTTTGGTAGATCAAGATGAAAGTATAGACTCACTTTTCGGATATAAGGTATGCCGAGAATTACCAACTACTTTTCGGAATGATTCCGCATCCATAATTGTTACTATTGGCGATAATGCGATAAGAAAACAAATAGTTTCTAAAAATACCTTTACGTATAGTTCCGCGATTCATCCGCGAGCTACTATTTCAAAACGTGCTATAATTGGAAAAGGTACTGTTGTTATGTCTGGAGTAAGCGTAAATTCTAACGTAGTAGTAGGCGCACATTCTATTCTAAATACCAACGCTACAATAGAACATGATTGTATTTTGGAAGATTTTGTTCACATATCACCAAATGCAACTTTAGCAGGAGATGTATTTGTTGGCGAAGGCACCCACATAGGAATTAATGCTTGCGTAATTCCTGGTATCAAAATCGGAAAATGGTGCACTATAGGCGCAGGTGCTGTTATTATAAAGGATATACCAGATGGTGCTACCGTAGTAGGTAATCCAGGAAGGATTATTAAGATGAAGGAAATAGTGACTCGTAACTAGTGATTAGTGACTTGTAACTAGTGAATTAAAACTGTTTTTTCGTATTTCCGTGATTTTGTATTTTTGTTTAGCGTGAATACAACATCAATACTCTAAGAATGTTTTTTCGTATTTCCGTGATTATGTTTTTTCGTTTTTCCGTTTTTTCGGTCTTTTGTTTTTTGTAAATCAGTTACTTATGACTTGTGATTTGAAAATCGTTTTTTTGTATCACAGAACTACAGAACTACAGAATTACGAATTCACGGAAACACAGAAATACAAATTCACAGAGTAAATCGTTTTTTCGGTCTTTTGTATTTTGTAAAGCAGTTACTTATGACTTGTGATTTGCAAAATAATTTTTTTGTATTTAGGTAACTGTTTTTTTTGTTTTTTCGGTCTTTTGTTTTTTCGTATATTATCTAGCAATAACAATCAGTTTTCAGGAAGATATTAATTCTGTGTTTCCGTAGAGACTTAATTTACAATTTATACAGTGGAAGTTGAAATCACAGAAATACAAAACACATATCCATGTTTCATAAATTTTACTTTGAGAAATTAATTGTTTGGCAAAACTCTCGCAGGTTTAGTGTAAAAGTTTATCACTTAACATCCGGTTTTCCAAAAGAGGAGAAATTTGGATTAACTTCTCAACTAAGAAGGGCAGCGATAAGTATCTCAGCAAATATTGCCGAAGGTATGTCGCGAAACACTAATAAAGATAAAGTACGGTTCTTAAATATAGCATTTGCGTCCGCAATTGAAACGCTGAATTTTTTAATTTTATCCTTTGATTTAGAATTGATCACTAACGATCAATATAAGGAGATGAGATTGAAGTTAGAGAAAATAACGAATCAAATTCAAGCACTGAGTAATAGTCTTAAAATATAATATGTCTTTCGTTTTATTGTCTTTTAATGAATCTAGTTACTAACTTTAATTTCACGAAAAAACGCAAAAACGAATTTACGAAAAAACAATATATATGAACAAAAAAATATGGCTTTCCTCTCCGCATATGGGCGGTGAAGAACAAAAATTTGTACAAGAAGCTTTTGATACCAATTGGGTAGCACCTTTAGGACCTAACGTAAATGGTTTTGAAAAAGACCTAGAGAATTATTTAGAAGAAGATATACATGTAGCTGCTTTAAGCGCAGGAACTGCAGCAATTCATTTAGGATTAATATTGCTAGATGTAACCCATGGCGATGAAGTGATTTGTCAATCCATGACATTCTCTGCTTCGGCAAATCCTATTCTGTATCAAGGTGCAACACCTGTGTTTGTTGATAGTGAGACAGAAACGTGGAATATGTGTCCCATAGCTTTAGAAGAAGCAATAGAAGATCGCATAGCCAACGGAAAGAAACCAAAAGCTATTGTAGCGGTGCATTTATATGGAACGCCGTATAAATCTAAGGAGATTATGGCAGTTGCAAAGAAATATGCTATTCCAGTATTGGAAGATGCCGCAGAGGGATTAGGGAGCACCTATAAGGGTATTAAGTGTGGTACTTTAGGGGATTTAGCTATTTTATCGTTCAACGGAAATAAAATCATTACCACTTCAGGAGGTGGTGCGTTAGTTACGCATGATTTAAAACTTAAACAAAAAGCTATTTTCTACGCCACACAAGCAAGAGACGATGCGCCGCATTACCAACACTCGCACATAGGCTATAATTATAGAATGAGTAATATAGTAGCAGGTATAGGTCGTGGACAAATGCTAGTGCTAGACGATAGGGTAGCAGCAAGACGTAAAAACTATGATTTTTATGTAAAGGAACTTGGGGATTTACCAGGATTCCAATTCGTAAGCGAACCAGAAGGTTTCTTTAGTAACCGTTGGTTATCTACTGTATTAATAGACGAACAAAAAGCAGGTATAAACCCCACGCAACTACGCGAAGCTTTAGAAAAAGAAAATATAGAAACAAGACCTTTGTGGAAGCCTATGCACCTACAACCTATATTTGAAAACACCCCATATTACGGCGGCACCGTTGCAGAGGAGTTATTCAATACCGGCCTTTGTTTACCAAGCGGCTCTAATTTAACCGATGCGGATTTAAATAGAGTAGTGGAAGCGATAAAATCCCTAGTAAATAGGAGTTAGGAGCTAGGAGTTAGTATTATGATAAGTAACGATAAGCCTGTTTTTTAATCGTAAACTGGACACTGAGGCCCTCGAAGTGTTGTTATTCTTCTTCCACATTGTTCTTTTCTCTATACATTTAATATTAAGCCTTTTCGTTTTACGGAGGGGCTTTTTTGTTGGATTCTGTATTTTTGTTTTTCTGTGTTTTTGTTTTTCTGTGTTTTTGTTTTTCTGTGTTTTTGTTTTTTCGCAATGCCTATTCTAGTAGTTTTTGATATAATCAGTTACTACTTTCTTTGTAATTGTTTAGGAGGTTTAGTGTCGTCGCTAGCTCTGACGGAATCTTAGGGTTCTGGGGTCGGTGGTCTGGGGTCAGTATCACCGGAATATCCACCATAGCACCAAGCCGCATTTGCTTTAGTTTTTCAATGGTTTGATTGTTGTTCATAATGTAAGTTATTTTAGTTGTTTATATTATTGATAAGCTGCTGCACCCCTTATATTCTGGTGCACTGG
>Ga0079226_10000910_pt1 | contig 22044 bp, 20 predicted proteins | sample Poulit2014_FD_76345 | JGI IMG/M metagenome (GOLD analysis project Ga0079226, IMG submission 76345) | Agricultural soil microbial communities from Georgia to study Nitrogen management - Poultry litter 2014 | ecosystem: Environmental > Terrestrial > Soil > Agricultural land | place: USA: Georgia... | reverse complement strand
TTTTGTTGTTAATTTGTTTTATTGTTGCTTTGTGTTGTGTAGCTTTAATCATTAATAATTTTAAATTCAATACGTTATGGCAATTGTAAAAGTAATAGAGGTAATAGCTTCCTCTGAAAAAAGTTTTGATGATGCGGTACAACAAGCTCTTAAAGAAGCATCAAGCACTGTGCAAAATATCGATTCGATTTATGTAAGAGATTTTAAAGCACATGTAAAAGACAATCAAATTACATCCTTTGGAGTGATTTGTAAAATATCATTTAGAGTGGCATAGAATAGAAGCTCCTATATTTTAAGAGGAGATTTTAAACATTACTAATAAAGCAAAAAGCAAGACTTCTGTCTTGCTTTTTGCTTTATTGATTAAAATATTGCAGATTATCTACCGATCATTTCTTCTGGACGTACCCATTCATCAAATTGTTCTTGTGTTAAATAACCCAAACGAACTGCTTCTTCTTTTAAGGTTGTCCCATTTTTATGAGCTTCATTAGCAATTTCTGCTGCTTTGTAGTACCCGATCTTGGTGTTTAAAGCTGTGACTAACATCAAAGAATTATTAAGCATTTCTTCGATTACAGGTATATTAGGTTCTATGCCTTGTGCACAATTCACATCGAAAGATACGCAGGCATCTCCCAATAGTTGTGCTGATTCGAGTAAATTAGCAGCCATCATGGGTTTGTAAACATTCAATTCAAAATGGCCTTGCATGCCTCCGGTAGTTACAGCCATGTGATTCCCAATTACTTGAGCTGCCACCATAGTAATCGCTTCAGATTGGGTAGGATTCACTTTGCCTGGCATGATGGAAGAGCCTGGTTCGTTAGAAGGAATAATGATTTCGCCGATACCACTTCTGGGTCCACTAGCTAACAGACGGATATCATTTGCGATTTTGTTGATGGAAACCGCAAGTTGGTTCAATGCTCCATGGGTTTCTACAAAAGCATCATGAGCTGCGAGAGCCTCGAATTTATTTTCGGCTGTTACAAATGGATGTCCAGTAAATTCAGCGATATATCCTGCTACTTTCTCTGCATAGCCTTCGGGAGTATTTAAACCAGTCCCTACGGCAGTACCACCCAATGCGATTTCAGCCAAGTGAGGCAAGGTGTTCCGTAAGGCTCGTAACCCATGTGCAAGTTGGGAGGCATAACCACTAAATTCTTGACCTAAAGTCAAAGGAGTAGCATCCATTAAATGGGTTCTTCCGATCTTTACAATGTCTTTGAATTCTTCAGCTTTTCTAGCAAGGGTTTTTTGTAATTGTTCTACCCCAGGTAGAGTAACCCCTACAATTTTATTATAGGCAGCAATGTGCATCCCTGTAGGGAAAGTATCATTTGAGGATTGAGATTTATTGACATCATCATTGGGCTGTAAAACCTTTTCACCATCTCCAATTTTTTTTCCTGCAAGTTGCTGTGCTCGGTTCGAAATCACTTCATTGACATTCATATTGCTTTGTGTGCCACTTCCCGTTTGCCAAATGACTAAAGGGAATTGGTCGTCATGCTTTCCTTCTAAAATTTCATCACATACTTCTGCAATCCAATCTCTCTTTTCTTCTGGTAAAACTCCTAATTCACAATTGGCATAGGCAGCGGCCTTTTTTAAATAAGCAAAACCATAGATGATTTCTAATGGCATAGAAGCAGGTCTGCCAATTCTAAAATTGTTGCGTGAACGCTCGGTTTGTGCACCCCAGAGTTTATCTGCAGGCACTTTAACTTCGCCCATAGTGTCTTTTTCGATTCTATATTCCATAGTTAAAAATTATGTGGATAATAAACTTTAATCTTCCTTAAAGAAGCCCTACAAATATAAGGAATTTATAACGGTACGAATCCTGTGAACTTGCTATTTACAATGTTTTGAAAGAAGTAAAAGTATTAAAAAAGATATTCTTACATTTTATTTGTTACAAATAAAAAAACACTGTATATTTGAACCATAAATAATTACCGTAACACGCTTTACTATGTTTACTTTTAGTCAATATTTAGGATTTATAGCATTTATGATCATTGCTCTTATGGGGTTCTGGTTACTTATATTTTTATCTGCATTAATACCATATTGGATTGGTGGTGCATTAAAGGAGCGTATGCAATTAAAGCGGGCGGAGAAAAAAGAAATAGAAAGTTAATTTTTTCATTTATATTAAATTGTTTAGAGGATACTTTAAAAAGTATCCTTTTTTTATGCTCTGAGGTGATAGTATCCAAGTTCCAAAAATTACTAAAGCTGCTTAGTGTACACTAAACAGCTTTAATAGTCTAAAAAATCAAATTATAGTGTTCGTTTTTATTTAGAAACCACCTTCTTCTTCAAAGTTGCCATTATCTCCACCTCGCTGTCTGCGACTATTTCTTTGCATATCTTGTTTGCTTTGATTGAATCGATAAGTGAATGAAACATTGACCGATCTTGGCATCCATTGAAATTCCCTGTCACTTAGGAAAGTTTCTGTTACAGTATAGGATTTACGTTTCCTTGTATTCAGTACATCTCTAACGTTTATACCTACCGTTCCGTTACCATTAAGAACATCTTTACTTAAAGCCATATCCAAGGATTTCATCGCATTGGTTTTGGTTTGTGAGGTATTTCTAGCTCCGCGATAGAAAGCGTTGGTTTGCCAATCTATTTTTCCAGGTAAGGTTACTTTGGCAGTAAATCTCGTAAACCAACTATTATCATCCGAATCATAGCTTCGTCCATTAAACTCCCCTTCTGTTTTAAACTTAAATAAGTTGAAGCTACCGTTTAATCGTAACCATCTAACTGGGTTATACATAAAACTAGCTTCGAATCCATAACGTTGATTAGTAGATAAGTTAATAGGAATAGCGCGAATAATAGGAATCCCATTAGAGGTGACCTCTCCAGTATCTTCACTAATAACTTCAAAGGAATCATCTTCAATTTGATAGTACACCGAGGCGTTAAAAGTAAACTTGTCCCAACGTTTTAAATATCCTAAATCAAAAGTATTTGAATAAGCAGGATCTAAACTGGGATTACCCTGAAAAATATTTGATTCGCTAGATCGGGAAGGGAAAGGATTGATAAACCAATGTCTCGGACGATTGATACGACGATTGTAACCTAAGGTTATATTTTGAGTCTCATCAAATTCATAGGTTATATTGGCAGTTGGGAAAAGTCCGACATAGTCTTTATCAAAATCATAGATGCTGTAGTCAATAGTTTCATCAGTTTCACCATCGATTTGCCCTTTTAGTTTTGTGGCTTCTAATCGAAGACCTAATAGTACAGAGAAGTCTCCAAAACGATCGCCATACTGCGAATAGAATGCATGGGTATTTTGTCGATAGTCAAAGATGTTGGATAAATCTGGATTGGTGAAGTAATCTTCTTCCGCACCCTCTTGCTCATCTACTTGGTAGTCAGTAACCGATTTGCTGAAATCTCCACGGTATCCAGCTTCGAATTGGCGATTGCCCATTGGTAACACATAATCTAATTGTACTAAAAAGTTGTCTCTAGTGTTTTCATCAAAGATATATTCTCCAGGCAAGGGCTCTTCTGGAAAAGTATTAAACTCATCGATAAACGATTCGGCATCTCTTTTACTTTTATCATATTGAAAATCTGCAGTCAATAATTGTCCTTCATCGTCTAAGCGATTCTCATAATTCAAAGCAAATTGGAAGTTATTGTCTTTATTTTTTTTGTTTTCTTGACGCGTACGGGATTTTGCCAATGATAAATTTTCCTCGTATTCGTGAGTAAGATTGGTACTTCGATTGTCATTGTTTCCAAAACGAGCGAATCCTGTTGCCGTCAAAGACGATTGTTCATTAAGAAAATATTCAATACCTAAATGAGTATTAAATCCTCGTCCCCAGCGCTCACTTCTGCCTAATTCATCAACAAATGGACGTTCTCTATTAGGGTCTAGATATTCATTATGTGAAATGTTTTTTCCTTTAGAGTTCCTATAGTTATACCCTGTATTATTAAAAATGTTAAATTTCTGTGTTCGTAAATTAATATTTCCCGAAAATCCAGCATTCAACGGATCTCCACCATTTACTCTTACAGAGCCATTAACCCCTAGGGTATTCTCTTGACGAAGGATAATATTTAATATACCAGCGGTTCCTTCGGCATCATATCTTGCCGAAGGAGAGGTGATTACCTCTACTCGTTCGATAGCTTCTGATGGCAATTGGCGTAGCGCATCGTTGGAATCAAAACCAGCCAAAGCAGAAGGCTTGCCGTTGATAAGGATACGTACATTCTCATTGCCTCGCAAACTTATAGCACCTTCTACATCTACAGAAACGGATGGAACGTTGTCTAAAACATCACTGATCGTAGCACCACTGGTAGTAAGATCCTTACCTATGTTATATACTTTTTTATCTAAATTGATTTGTACTTCTGTAGTTTCGGCACGAATCACTACTTCATTAAGTATATTGCTGTCTTCTTGTAAAGAGACGGTAGGAAGTGTTTTGTTGTTTTTATCGATGGTCAAGTTAGAAACTTCATGAGTTTCAAAAGATATAAATTCATAGAGAACAGTATAAGTCCCTGCCGGTACTTGAATGTTAAATATACCATCCATATCTGTAATACCTCCGTTAACCATATTGTCTTCAGTATCTATAAAGATTACAGTGGCAAATTCAAGTGGGTTTTTACTGGTTGCGTCTAAAACTTTTCCAGTTACTTCGACTCTATTTTGCGCAAATGCATTAGAGGATAGAAGAAAACTAGAGAAGAATAAAAAAAGGGTCGTAAATAGGGTGTTTCTCATTATTATAGTTTCATTTTATACAAAGTTGGACTATGATTTGTCCTAAGAGTTTAATTCTTGTTAGTTAAAAGTAAGTTAAGGTTGTACGTATTTCAGTAGATGTTTTTCAGAGGCACGAATATATAAAAATATTTATCACGAATAAGAATCAAATGAATATTATTAAAGAAAGGATGTAGTTGATAAATTTCCTAATGTAAAAACAGTCAATAAAATTATATCATTTTTAATACCTATGTCTGCTTTAACACAAGTCAAAAACTTACATTTCCTAAAATAAAAACTCATATAAGAGTTCTATATTCATAATATTATTTATATTTGCCGTTTGTGAGCTACTTTCAAGAAAATGATAAAATAGTGATAGATAATATTTTTTAGCCAGAAATATTATCTATATTTGCAAACCAAATTACAGAAGGATTTTTAAAGAAATAAAAGAAATGAAAAAAGGCATTCACCCAGAGAATTATAGAGTTGTCGCATTCAAAGATATGTCGAATGATGACGTTTTTCTAACTAGATCTACCGCAGAGAGTAAAGAAACTATCGAAGTGGACGGTGTAGAGTATCCTTTGATTAAGCTAGAGATTTCTAGAACATCACATCCATTCTATACTGGTAAGTACAAGCTGGTGGATACTGCTGGACGTATTGATAAGTTTAAAAACCGATATGCTAAGTTCAGTAAAAATAAGGATAAAGAATAATTTATTACGATTACATACTATAAAAATGCCTTTGTTAGAAACTAACGAAGGCATTTTTATTTACTTTTGTTTCTATTAAAACTCTAGTTTTATGAATTATGTACTATATGATAGTGAGGTAAGGGATAATTTACTTCCTTTGACTTATACCCGACCCATTGCAGAACTGCGATTAGGAATACTGAGTATTCGAGAAAAATGGGAAAAAATGTTGGGAGCACCTACTACCACCCAAACACAAGATTATCTAGCTAAGAAATATTCTCTAGAGCTAAAAGAAAGAAACATCTATATAGATGCTTCTTTTTTGCCTTCTGGAAATCTAGTTGGAATGATTAAAAATCTAACAGAAAATCAAGCTATCTTTTATGATAATCTGCCAATTGCCTATTTTTATACGCCTAATCAAAATGTAAATTTTGATAATTTTGACATTATTTCTTATAGCCATAAAGATGTAATTCGAATAAGTGAAGTTTATCATATTTTTTCGTTCAATCAACAGGCTATAGAGAAAGATTTTCGATTGTTGACCCAAGATAGAGTTTCACAACCTATTCCTAATCATGTATTTACACAGAACCCTCAAAATATTTTTATCGAAGAAGGTGCAGAACTTTTGAATTGTTCATTGAATGCTACTGATGGACCTATTTATATAGGTAAAGAAGCAATTGTGATGGAAGGGGCACATATTCGTGGAGCATTTGCTTTATGTGATCACGCGATAGTAAAAATGGGTGCCAAAATTTATGGTGCTACCACTATTGGGCCTCACAGTAGAGTAGGAGGTGAGGTAGGGAATTCTGTATTAATAGGTTATTCAAATAAAGGACATGATGGGTTTTTGGGGAATTCTGTTCTTGGGGAATGGTGTAATATTGGAGCCGATTCCAATAATTCTAATTTGAAAAACAATTATGCTTCTGTCCGTTTATGGAATTATCTTGCAGAACGTTTTGTAGATACCCATTTGCAGTTTTGCGGTCTAGTTATGGGAGATCATAGTAAATGTGGTATAAACACCATGTTTAACACGGGTACTGTGGTAGGGGTAAGTGCTAATATTTTTGGAGGAGGTTTTCCTCGAAATTTTATTCCAAGTTATAGTTGGGGGGGAGCATCGGGGACGACTACCTATAAATTAACTAAAGCTTTTGAGGTAGCCGAAATGGTTATGCAGCGTCGTGGCAAGACCCTAGATGAGAAAGAAAAAAGTATCCTCGAGAAAGTTTTTGAACTGACTGAAAAGTATAGAAGATAATACTTATTTCGGAGTTTTATAAACTTTTTTTAGATATAAAAAATTTTGAGGATTCATTTTCATTCCTTGAATTTCAGGCTGGATAAAACGAATAGCTTTATCATAAAACAAAGGTACTGTAGCCATCTCTTCTACGATGATAGAATCCATTTGCCTATAAAGATGGCTACGTTTTTCGATATCTTGAATCTCCATACTAGAATGATATAGTGAATCATAGACTTGATGGGTGAAATAAGAATAATTAGGTCCATTTGGGGTATGGTTAAGGCTATAGAATAAAGATAAATAACTTTCTGCATCTGGATAATCAGCAATCCAACTAGAACGAAAAAATTCTAAATCTCCTACAGCGCGCATTTGCAAGAGAGTAGAAGGAGGTAAAACATCTACTTTTAATTCGATCCCGATTAGTTCTAGTTGACGTTGAATATACTCACAGATATCTAAATATTCGGCAGTAGTAGATAATCGTAATTGAGGAGTCAAGATTCCCGTTTCGTCTATAAATTCTTGGACCAATTCACGAGCACGTTTTCTGTTATAAACATATTTGTTTGTGTTGTTAGCTCCTGCTAGACCTTCGGGAATAAATCCATTTACGGCAGGTACTCCCATTCCGTTTCGTAAGTGCTTAATCATGACTTCACGGTCAAAGCCAATATTTATTGCTTCTCTCAGTTTCTTTGAAGCTATTTCTTGGCGAGGTGTTTCCATTTGAAAACCTAGATATTCAGTATTTAAATACGGTCCCGTTAACATATTTATTTTGTCTTTATATGACTCTTGTAGTTTTCCGTCACTGGTTAACAACTCATCTTTATAAGAAGCATCTAAACCTGATATCATATCGATGGATCCTTGTAGAAAATGCAGAAGTTCGTTTTGTTTTTCGGGAAGAAACCGTATGGAGATAGCTTCTAGATAAGGAAGTTGTTCTCCTTTTGCATCTTTTTCGAAATATAACGGGTTTTTATTTAAAACTAGCTTGACATTTTCCTCCCAGAGTTTAAACGCAAAAGGTCCTGTCCCAATAGGCTTTTTTCGAAATGGGATAGCTTTAGATTCTACAATTTCTTTGGGTACTACCGAACAATAAGGCATAGCCATTAAGCCTAAGAAGGGCGGAAAGTTTTTTTTGAGCTGAATTTCAAAAGTATAGGTGTCTATTGCTTTATATTGCTTCACTTGTTGAAGCACCCAACTCCCTGGAGAAGCTACTAAAGGATCGGTTAACCTATCGAAACTATAAACAAAGTCGTCGGCGGTAACTATGCGAGTACTGTCTTTTCCAAAACGTGAATCTTTATGAAAGAATACGTCTTCTCTTAAATAAAAAGTATAGGTAAGTGTACTATCGTTAAATATCCACCTCTTGGCTATATCTGGCTGGAGATTGAGGTGCTCATCAAATTGGACCAAACCGTTATAAAGTTGTAAACTCGGCCATATATTAGGGAGATTCCTCGAAAACGCAGGATCTAATGAGCTGATATTAGCATTTTCATTATATCTAAATACTAAATGGTCTAGATTTTCAGTTGAATGCTGATTACATGATACCCCTCCGACTGTAAGTAATAACAGAGATAGTATATGTGAAAAAAGACGAAGCTTGCCCATAAGTGTTTTAAAACTAGAATTAAGTTTGTATTTTTGTCGAAATATACACCAAAAATACAAGAATGAACGATACCAAAAAAGTCGCATTCTATACTTTGGGCTGTAAGCTCAATTTTAGTGAGACTTCTACCATTGCACGTAAGTTTACCGATGAAGGTTTTGAAAGGGTAGAGTTTGATGATTTTGCCGATATTTACGTTATTAATACCTGTAGTGTGACAGAAAGTGCTGATAACAGATTTAAAACAATTGTGCGACAGGCACAAAAAATAAATCAAGATGCTTTTGTTGCAGCAATAGGTTGTTACGCACAATTAAAACCCGAAGAATTGGCTGCAGTCGATGGAGTGGATTTGGTTTTAGGAGCGACAGAAAAATTTAAACTCACTGATTATCTGAATGATCTTTCTAAAAATGAAAAAGGAGTAATCCATTCATGTGAGATTGATGATGCTGATTTTTACGTTGGGTCTTATTCTATTGGAGATAGAACTCGAGCATTTCTGAAAGTACAAGATGGTTGCGATTATAAATGTACCTATTGTACTATCCCATTAGCAAGAGGAATATCTAGAAGTGATACTTTGGAGAATTTATTGAATAAAGCTGCAGAAATAGCTAGTCAAGATATCAAAGAGATAGTATTAACAGGAGTTAATATTGGAGATTATGGAAAAGGAGAATTTGGCAACAAGCGTCATGAACATACTTTTTTGGATTTGGTACAAGCTTTAGATAAAGTAGAGGGAATTCATCGATTAAGAATTTCTTCTATTGAACCTAACTTATTAAAAAATGAAACTATAGATTTTGTTGCAGATTCTAATTGTTTTGTACCTCATTTTCATATTCCATTACAGAGTGGGAATAACGAGATTTTAAAGTTGATGAGGCGGCGTTATATGAGAGAACTGTACGTAGATCGTGTTCGCCGTATTCGAGAAGTAATGCCCCATGCCTGTATTGGAGTAGATGTAATTGTTGGTTTTCCTGGAGAAACAGATGAACATTTTATAGATACTTATAAATTTTTGCAAGAGTTGGACATTTCCTATCTTCATGTATTCACTTATTCTGAGAGAGATAATACTCTTGCTGCTACTATGGAAGGAGAGGTGCCGATGAGAGTCAGAAAGAAAAGAAGTAAAATGCTACGAGGACTTTCGGTAAAAAAGCGTAGAGCCTTTTATGAATCACAAATAGGAACAATAAGAAAAGTACTATTCGAATCCGAAGATAAAGAAGGCTTTATGTATGGTTTTACAGAAAATTATGTTCGAATAAAAGCCCCCTATCAAGAGGAGTTGTGTAATACTTTACAGGATGTAAAACTTACACATATTGATGAAGATGGCTCAGTGAGGGTAGTATTCCAAACCAAGGATGAATGGGTGATACCTGCTTAAAATAACAAAAAGGTCTCTATGAGTTTTTATCCTAGAGACCTTTTATCCATAATAAAACTTAAGCTTTAAATGCTGATTCCTACTGGAAGTAAACTGCGATATTTCATGCGGTTTTTACGCATAAAAGAAACTGCCTCTGGACAAGTGGGCATCAAACTGATTCCCCTATCTTTTACCTCTTCAAAAACAGCTTTGATAAAAATATCTTTTAAACCTGCTTCTTCCATTTCTTCGGGCATTTCATATTTGGTTAAGAAAATTTTTCTCTCTTGAAGAGAATACTCGATTCGAGCTTTTCCACCTTCACCATGCAATTCGAATTGCCTTAGGAACTCATTGTCTTTAATTTCTACATCTTCCATCGTAATCGTATTAACTGTAAATAATTCTTATATATTTGTTTTATACTTTTCAAAATTTTTAATTGTATTATTTAATTAAAGTAAAACAATAAAAAACGCTGAGAAAGCGCTGTTTGTTCTTTTTGAGTATAGTGTATCTTTTTTCAACTCTAATTAAGATGTTTTTTGTTATTTATAATTACTTTACCAAATTAAAATTGGTATTTCAAGAATTGACTTTTAAATTGCCTATCTAATGGAGCTAAATAAGCTGTGAAAAATATCATTAGCATATAAATTATTTCACCTTGTAGTAAAATTGAAATCAAAATATAAAGCTAGTCAAGTATTACATGCTAGTCATTAAACATCTATTAAGCAAAGTTACGAAAAATAATGGAGACTTTCTTAATTATTATTTAGAATGAGTAAGAACGCACATAAAACCGTATATTTTGTGCCTGGGATGGCAACTGATTACAAAATATTTGAACGGATCAGATTGTCCAAAGAAAATTATAATTGGCAAGTTATTGAATGGTTACCACCAAAAAGAAACGAGTCTTTACATCATTACGTAATTAGAATGGCTAAGGAAATAAAAGATAAGGAGCCCATTTTGGTTGGGGTATCTTTTGGAGGGGTAGTCGTTCAAGAAATGAAAAGAATGGTGAATCCCGAAAAGACAATTATTATATCCAGTGTTAAAAGCCGGAAAGAATTTCCACGCTATATGCGATTTAGTGCTGCCACAAAGTTGTATAAATTATTGACTGCTTCAAAACTATTAAGCGTATCCGATTTAAGTAAATTAGGATGGAATTCTAAAATCAAAAGACGTTTAAGAAAAATGCAATACTACTTAAATGTTCGTGATGCGGAATATTTAAATTGGGCGATTCAAAATATGATTGAATGGGAAAGGCAAGAAGAAGATCCAGAAATATACCATATACATGGCACAAAGGATGAGGTGTTTCCTATTCAATATATCAAGCGATGCCGAAAAATAGAAGGGGGGACACATGCTATGATTTTGGATAAGACGCCAACTGTAACCAAAGAATTAATCAATATTATCGAACAAGAATAAGTGTGTAAAGTAAAAGTTCATTTTTTATTAACTAAGTTTTAAAGAATAATATAGCATGCAAATTTGGAAAAAAATAGGAATAGTAGTTGCCCTGTTAATGGGGGGATCGTTATTAATATACAGTGTCCAAGAGCCACCGACCGATCAAACTACTAAGAAAAAAATTCATAATGAATATAAAATCTATGCATTACCATTACCTGATAAAATGGATTTTGCAGGAGAACCTGTGCCTTTAGATCAACCCGATATCCGTGAAAGAATGGATAGAGAGTTGTTGGTCAATGCCTATTGGCAATCTAATGGACTATTGATTCTAAAACGTGCTAATAAGTATTTTCCTACAATAGAAAGAATTTTAAAGGATAACAATTTACCTGCTGATTTTAAATACCTTGCTGTAGCAGAAAGTGGTTTAATGGATGTAGTGTCTCCAGCTGGAGCTGCTGGATTTTGGCAATTTATGCCGGCTACAGCTAAAGAATATGGGCTGGAGGTAAATAGTTATGTAGATGAGCGCTATAATGTGGAATTGGTAACTAAAGCAGCAGCTGAATATTTACATAAGGCAAAAGAACATTTTGGAAGCTGGACTTTGGCAGCCGCCGCATACAATGCGGGTAGAAATGGAATTGGAAGGCAAATAGAGAGACAAAAAGCTCCTAGAAATTATTATGATTTATTGTTAAACACCGAAACCAGCCGTTACATATTTAGAATATTGGCATTTAAAGAAATTATGGAAAACCCTAAAGCTTATGGATTCCATTTTAATACTTCTGATCTTTATCCATCTATTCCTGTAAATAAAATTGAAGTAAATACTCCAATAGAAGATTTGGCCGATTTTGCAAAAAGTCATGGAATTAATTACAAGATATTAAAAATTCATAATCCTTGGCTCAGGGATACCAAACTCCCTAATAGTACTGGTAAAACCTACTACATTAGTATTCCAGAAGCTGGTTTTTATTAATTTTTATTTAATTCAGTTTTTATAGAAGTATCAAATTGTATTACTCTTACAGGATCGGGTAATACAATATCATGTTATTTAAAAGCTTTTGAAAGATGTATAATAACTTCACTCATAAAGTTTAAATAAGGGATTCTTTCACCAGAATTCACCCAAATTCTAATTTTAAAATCAATGGTTTCATTTCCGATATGCTCATAGAAAAAAGTGGTGTCTTCTACAATAGCATTAGGCACATTTTTTAATGCATGAAGTGCTACTTCTTGGATTTTTCTTAAATCTGCATTTTTAGAAACACCACCAGTAACATCTGCACGACGTTTCCCTAATCGAGTGTAATTGATCAATGCATTTTGGAAGACTTCACGATTGGGAATGGTAATAATCTGTCCTTGATAGGTCTGTATGGTGGTATCTCGAATTTTCATTTCTACGACAAAACCTTCAAATTCTTTGACTCGAATAGCATCTCCAACATAGAAAGGGCGACGTAAAGACATAAAAATTCCTGAAATGAAATTAGCTGCAATATCTTGAAAAGCGAATGCCAATGCCAATCCCGCTATACCAGCGCCTGCTAGAGCCGTAGTAATGGTCTTGTCAAGATTTAAAATCCTAAGTACTATAAAAATAACAACTCCAATAATAAAGGCATAGAAAATACTTATGCTTAAATCTGCTAATGTTTTGGTAGGGAAATACTTGCGTAATTTTTTGTCAATAAACTTTCTAACTTGTTTAGCAGTGTAAATTCCTAATATTAATACTAAAGAAGCTACAAATAAATTAGGAAGCATTTTAATAAGACTTGTAGCCCATAATTCCAGTTTTTGGGTCAGTAATTCTATGGCCTTATCTAAATTCATGAATTGGAAAATTAAATCGAGTTATAAATTCTAAATTATATCTAAGGAATAAAGATAAAAAAACCTCTCCAGTTTTGGAGAGGTTCTTGTAAGGTAAAAAACAAAATATTATTTTATCTGATTTAATATTTCATTAAAGGTTACACTTGGTCGCATTGCCTCTGAAGTTTTATCAAAATCAGGGATATAGTATCCTCCAATATTTACTTTATTTCCTTGGGCATTGTTGAGTTCTTCTATGATTTTACTTTCTTGATTGCTAAGTTGTTTTGCGATGCTAGTAAATGTATTTTGAAGTTCTCTATCTTCGGTTTGTGTTGCTAAAGCTTCTGCCCAATACATAGCAAGGTAGAAATGACTCCCTCTATTATCGATTTCATAAACTTTACGTGACGGAGATTTTCTATGGTCTAAATACTTTTCTGTTGCTTGATCTAAAGTTTTAGCCAAGACTAATGCTTTAGGGTTTTTATAAAGATTTCCTAAGTGTTCCAAAGAGACACCCAGTGCCAAGAACTCTCCTAGTGAATCCCAGCGTAAATGTCCTTCTTCTACAAATTGTTGAACGTGTTTTGGTGCTGAGCCACCTGCACCGGTTTCAAATAATCCACCGCCATTCATCAACGGAACAATAGAAAGCATTTTAGCGCTTGTACCTAATTCAAGAATTGGGAAAAGATCAGTAAGATAATCCCGTAATACATTCCCCGTAACAGAAATGGTATCTTTGCCAGCTTTTACTCTTTCGAGCGTATAATGAGTGGCTTCTTTTACCCCCATTATTTTTATTTCTAGGCCTTCTGTATCGTGGTCTTGTAAATATTTTTCTACTTTTTTTATTACTTCACGATCATGAGCACGATTTTTGTCTAACCAGAAAATAGCAGGATCATTAGTAGCACGGGCTCTGTTTACCGCAAGTTTAACCCAGTCTTGAATGGGTAGATCTTTTGCTTGGCACATTCTCCAGATATCTCCTTCTTCTACATCATGAGACATAAGTATTTTTCCGTCTTGGTCAATAACTTGAACAGTTCCATCTTGAGGAATAATAAATGTCTTATCGTGAGAACCATATTCTTCTGCTTTTTGTGCCATTAATCCTACATTGGGTACAGTTCCCATAGTGGTAGGATCAAATGCTCCATTTTCTTTACAAAAGTCTATAGTTGCTTGATACACGGAAGCGTAGCTGCTATCAGGAATTACGGCCTTAGTATCTTGAGTTTTTCCTTCTTTATCCCACATTTTTCCTGAATTACGAATCATAGCAGGCATGGAAGCGTCTATAATTACATCACTAGGTACATGTAGATTGGTAATTCCTTTATCGGAATCTACCATAGCTAAATCAGGGTTTTGCTCATATACTTTTTCAATATCAGCAAGTATAAGTTCTTGTTTTTCTGAAGAAAGCTTTTTAATATGGGTAAGTAAATCTCCGAATCCATTAGAAACATCAACTCCTATAGATTGTAGGTCATTAGAGTATTTATCAAAAATATCTTTGAAGAAAACACGTACTGCATGGCCAAATATAACAGGATCGCTTACTTTCATCATCGTAGCTTTCATGTGTAATGAGAAAAGAACATTTTGTTCTTTGGCATCTTGTATTTGTTTTTCAAAGAATGCAAGCAATGCTTTTTTACTCATGTAAGTAGCATCGATAATTTCGTCTTTAAGTAATTCGGTTTTTTCTTTTAAGACAATTTCTTTTCCATTCTTGGTTTGCAAAGCAATCTTGACCCAACCTGCTTTCTCAACTGTTACCGATTGTTCGTTATGAGAAAAATCATCGCTACTCATAGTAGCTACATGTGATTTAGAGTCCTTATTCCAAACTCCCATACTGTGCGGGTTTTTCTTTGCGAAGTTTTTTACTGCTTTCGGAGCTCGTCTATCGCTATTCCCTTCGCGAAGAACAGGATTAACGGCACTACCTTTTACTTTATCATATCGCGAACGAATTTCATTTTCTTCCTCAGTTGTAGGATTTTCAGGATAATTCGGAATGGCGAAACCTTTGTCTTGTAATTCTTTTATTGCAGCGAGAAGTTGAGGAACAGAAGCGCTGATGTTAGGAAGCTTGATGATATTAGCTTCGGGTTTTTTAGCCAAATCTCCGAGGTATTGTAAATCATCTGATACTTTCTGATCCTCGGTTAGGTAATCTGGGAATAGAGCCAAGATACGATGCGATAATGAGATGTCACGGGTTTCTAAAGCGACTTGTGCGGGAGCAGCAAAGGCTTGAACAATTGGCAAAAACGAATAAGTAGCTAAGGCAGGCGCCTCGTCAGTTCGTGTATAAATGATTTTGGCTGTTTTTGTCATAAAAAGATGTTTTATATCAGTTGTGTTTTCTAGAATTTTAGTAATGGCAAATATAGACAATTTTATGCATAAATGGGCAGAAAAGAGACTTAGGTAATAGAGGAGATTAGGGTAGTGCTGTGAAATTTTTCCATAAAAAAAAGCGACCTACACAATATATGTAAGTCGCTTTTTCATCAATTAGAAAATCGCAATTAGTAACGTTTTTCTTTAATTCTTGCTTTTTTACCAGTAAGGTTTCTAAAGTAATTGATTCGTTTTCTGCGAACACTACCTCTTTTGTTTACCTCAATTTTTTGAATGTTAGGAGAGTTTAAAGGGAAAATACGTTCTACCCCTATAGTTCCTGACATTTTTCGAATGGTAAAAGTTTTGGTTTTACCAGTTCCTCTAACTTGGATAACTACGCCACGGAAAAATTGAGTCCTAGTTTTATCACCTTCTCTAATTTCTGAGTAAACAGTGATGGTGTCACCTGCACCAAATTTTGGAATTTCTCGTGTTTCGATAAATTCGTTTTCTACGAAATGGATTAATTCGCTCATTTTTAATCGATAAATTTTTATGTTTAAAAAGCAACATTCACGGCTTTCGTCAGAGGTTACATTAAACAGTGTGCAAATATAATAGTTTCAATAAAATATACAAGTTTTAAAATCTGTTTTTTTATTGTTCCTCTTTATTGAAATATAATAAGTAATAATACATTTGCTTTTCTTCGTCCCATCCTTTCTCAATAAAACGTTCTGCACTTTCTGGATTTACAAAATCCATTTTGATCTGCATATGGGTATCAAGATTAATTACATTTTTAATTTTCTTTCTAGCTGCGCTTACCGCTGTATTTGCTATTGGAAAAGAAGTGGAATCCTCAATTCTGTATTTAGGTCCTCGCTCTGCTTTGTAATGACGGAATTCGGGAATCAAATCGGGATTATCAATTACTTCATTCATAAAGGCAGTCTCCTCAAAATTGTCATTCTTAGCAAAATGATTCATCGCACGGTTCATGAATAATACTTCTTGTTGTTTGTCTTCGGCAGGAAGCACTACCTCCTTTGCGAAGTCTCTACATAGATTGAGGTAGTTTTTAGTAAAAAACACTTCATCTTGCATATCCGAAACTCCAAGAAAACTTTCTAACCAATATTTCGTGTCATAACGATTACTGTCAACTGAAAGAATTTTGTAGCCCGATTCTTCTTCTATATTAAAAATCAAGCAGCCTTTATCTAACTTATTAAGGTTTACGCCTTGTTGTAACATGGCAGTTAGCTGATTATCATTCTCTTCGAATTGAAGAAAATCTTGTTTAATTTCAGATTTAAAAATACCTATTGCATCTACTCGTTGGTTATTGATCATCGCTGCTTCGATATGAGCAATATAGACTTCTCCACTTTTTATATGTTGATGTAGAGATTGATCGTAGAGGTATTTCGTTATTTTTTTACCTTTTTCATGGGTGGAGGTGGGATCTTGGAAAATCTCTTTTGCAAGTTGATATAATTCATGAAATTCTATATCTACTTCGTGAGTGAATTGTAGAAATGTATGTTCTTTATCCCGGAATGGTTTAAAGAAGAATTCTTTAATTAAAGGTGCCATTTCATCATTAAGTGTAAAAGTATTTTCAGACAAGAAAATGGGCTCCCCTTTACTTTTGTTCCCTGCTCTATGGATGGATAATGATGTGATATGTGCACTATATAGATTAATCATAGTATAGATATGCTGTATTTAATTTGTTGTTATATTTAATTCCAATTGTCTTCAAAGGAATCGAAGTCGTCAAAGTTTTCTAAATCGTCGAAAAGATCGTTATTATCAAAAATATCTGTATTGTCATTTTCCAAATCTAGCAAATCGTTTTCAAAATTTTCCTCTAGTGGATCCTCTGATGTCCTACTAAAGTCTAATTGACCTTGAGCAAAAAGTAAGTTGGGGTAATCGACAGTTTCGTCTCTTTCTGCGATATGTACTAACTCGACCATAAATGTCCAAAGACTTAAAAAATCGTAGATATAGACTAAACGTGCTTGATTTTCATTGAGCATATCTTCGAGTTGATATTCACTCATGATTAGTTTTTTATCAGCTTCTTCATCTTCACTCATATCGAATAAAGTAATTTCTTCTATGGGCTCCCAATCTTCGTCTGCTAAATAAAAGGATGCCATTTCCATACCATCAAATCCAAATGATTGAAGGATAACATTATGGAAATCTTCAAAGCTATTGGAAGCTTCAATTTCGATGTCGCGGAAGGTGGTTTCATCCCCATTTAAGGTAATTCTGAAACGGTAAATCATAAGGTATTGTTTTTTTAGATGACTTGTGTTTTTTCTTTTTGGGTTAAATGTAGCAAAACATAGAATTGAGCCCCAAATAATAGGGAGGCAAAAACTAAATGTGATGCTTGTGTTGCAAATGGAAAATCAAAATAATACATAATCATACCACTTATTACTTCAAGTGCTAATAATATGAGGATGGAAGTAATCCATTTGATATTTAATTCTTCTTTTTTGTTGATCCATCCTATCCATAGATTGATTAAAACCACTACAATAGAAAAACTACGGTGGATATAAAAACTTAGAGTAGGAGAAGATAGCCACAATTCTGGTCGATCTTGACCTAGTAGTTTCACTTGATCATCGATAAACTCTCGTACTTGTGTGCCGAGGATAACTTGGATGAGAGTTAAGGTTATGGCGACAAGCATTAGTTGTTTTAATCTTTTATTCTTAATGATTTGTTGTTTTTCTAAGGTCAGCTTATGCAGTATGTATAGAAGAACAGCTACAATTACCAAAGCCATTACCATATGTACAGTAATTCGAACAGGAGCGAGTACTGAGTAAACGACGGTTGCACCGAGCCAAGCTTGGAATCCCATTAAAAACACTGATAACCAAGAAAGCAGGGTCAGACTTTTATTTTTCTTCCAATGTGAGAATGAGAATATAGCCATTATAAAAACAGCTATCCCCGCCAAAGCTCCTGTTAGTCTATTGATATATTCTACCCAAGTGTGTACAGGATTAAATTCGGCGTAATCATGTTTGGTATATTTTTCAAAATGAGACATATCTATTTTTTGGGTCGATACGAACTCTTCTTTTGTTACCCATAGTGCTTCTTCTACAATGATAATTTGTCCTTTGTGATAGTGTTGATTAGGATGCCAAATCATTTGTTCTTCTGAAGTAGGCGGGATATAGTAACCAAAACATTTAGGCCAGTCGGGACACCCCATTCCGCTTCCTGTCATTCGCACCACGGCTCCTGCGATGATAACAAGGTAGGTCAATATAAGCGTAATACGCACTGATTTTTCAAACATAACAGCTTTTATTTAAAAATCTATACAGGATTCAGACCAATTTCTGCTCCTTTATTTTTCATATATTCGATAGCAGCTTCTTTTTCGTTTGGGATGGTTCCTTCTAAAATGGCCTCTTTGATAGCTTCCTTGATAATACCGATTTCGCGTGATGGACCTATCCCATAAAAATCCATGATTTCTTCTCCGCTAACAGGAGGCTGAAAGTTACGAATATGATCTCGCTCTTCCACCTCTTTTATCTTTTTTCTTACCCGCTTAAAGTTGTTGTGATAAGTTTGATATTTTCTTGAATTTTTGGTAGTTATATCAGCTTCACACAGTAGCATCAAATCTTCAATAGCCTCTCCAGCATCAAAGATCAATCTGCGAACTGCACTGTCGGTAACTTCACCTGAAATAGCGATAGGACGGGAACTCATCAATACCATTTTTTGAACAAATTTCATTTTATCATTCAATGGCATCCGCAATCTTTTGAAAAGTCTATATACCATTTTGGAACCCACGAATTCGTGCCCGTGAAAGGTCCAACCTACCTTTTCATCAAAGCGCTTGGTAGGTGCTTTACCGATATCATGTAATAAAGCCGCCCATCTTAACCATAAATTGTCAGTGGTTTTTGCGATATTATCGACTACTTCTAAAGTATGCCAAAAATTATCTTTGTGTCGTTGCCCCTCTTTTTCATCTACTCCTTGTAAAGCGGTTAATTCAGGTAGTATGTATTCTAATATACCTAGCTTTAATAATAAAGAAAATCCAATAGAAGGTTGATCGGCTGCCAAAATTTTATGTACCTCACTTATAATTCGTTCTTTGGAGACAATTTTAATACGACTTTTATTTTGTTGTATTGCTTTGAATGATTTTTCTTCTATAGTAAAGTTCAATTGTGTAGCAAACCGTACGGCACGTAACATTCTTAAAGGATCATCACTATAAGTAACATCGGGATTTAAAGGTGTTCTTAATATTTTATTCTGTAGATCAGTTATTCCATTAAATGGATCTAATAAACTTCCAAAGTTTTCCTCGGAGAGGCTTAGGGCTAAGGCGTTTATGGTAAAATCCCGACGATTCTGATCGTCGGTAAGTGTGCCTTCTTCTACCGCGGGCTTACGACTGTCTTTTTGATAAGATTCTTTTCTTGCTCCCACAAACTCTAATTCCCATCCTGAAGATTTTATCATCGCTGTACCGAAGTTTTTAAAAACTGATATCTTGGGTTTCCCAGGAAGTAACTTGGCTACTTCTTGTGCAAGTTCGATTCCGCTGCCCAAAACTACTATATCAATATCCATTTGTTTTTGAGACTTCCTTACTAATAGATAATCTCGAACATACCCTCCAATCACATATGACTGGACATGTAGGTTTTGAGCAGCTTTTGCAATAACTCTAAAAATAGGATCTTTTAATGCGTGTGAATAAATGGGTGTTTGGTGCATAATTATTTAAAAAAATCAATCAATATTAGTAAATATTATCTCCCTTCTATTCTCGTAAGCAGATAATAGTTCCATTTTCTAATACCTGTATTAACCGTGAAGGGCGGTGTTGTTTTTTTTGCGTTTGCAAATTTACGATATAGTCCACCCGTTCCAAAATAGATTGTCCTATTTCTTTGAAGGTTTTTGGGGTAGGATGTTCACTCAAATTAGCAGAAGTAGAAACAATAGGTTTTCCAAATTGTTGAATCAACGGAGTGCAAAATGGATCTCGGACTAAGCGGATAGCAATACTTCCATTTCTAGCAAGTAGATTGGAGGGCAGGTTTTTTGCTTTAGGATAAATAATAGTAGTAGGACGCTTTATCTCTTGTAGCATACATTCAATTTCTGGTTTCACCTCTACATATTGATGTAACATTTCTATATCGCTGACTATACATAATAAAGGTTTATTCGAATCTCGCTGTTTTAAACTATATACTTTATCGATAGCACTTGGGTTTAACGCATCACATCCAATACCCCAAACTGTATCTGTAGGATAGAGGATTGTATTGCCTATAGAGAGGTGATAGAGGGATTGTTGAATTGTTTTTTCGAAGTTTTCCACAGGATTAGCTATTGAGTGTTTCTTGGTACACATATAGGTAGTCTAAAGCAGATTTTTCCCAATTGAATTTCTTCGCATGGTTTTTTATTTCTTCTTCACTTATATTGTTAGGGTTGTGTGATAAACCTTCTAAAAGTATGGACGCCATATATTCTGGTTCTAATTGATCCCAATAATAAGCAAATCGGTCGCCAATTTCAGGGAGTGCCGCATTCCGATATAAAAATGTTGGCTTTCCGAAATTCATTGCTTCAATGACAGGTAAACAAAACCCTTCATTTTCACCTGCAGTAACAAAAGCGCTACATCCTTTATATAAAGCAATTTTTTGATGATTCGAAATCTTTCCAGTGAGGATAACTCGTTTCTCTAAATTATTTTTGGTGATTTCTTGCAAGACAGTCTGCCCGTATTTTCTATCATGATTTCCTGCAATGATAAGTTGGAAATCAGGTAGATACTGAAGCATTGCTATTAGAATATGAAAATTTTTCCTTTCTAAAAAATCACCAATCGAGAATAAATAAGGTTTATCTGTTTGATATGCAGGAATGTTTGTATGAGATCGACAAATGGAGTTACCGTTGTGAATTACATATTCTGGAACTTGAGGTATCGAAAACACTTGATGTGCATCTTGCTTCACAAAGTTGGATATATAGGTAATAGCAGTGGCTCTTTCTATTTTCTTTTTAAAGTTATTTAAACGTGACTTGTCTAATTTTTTATAAAAATTAATGTCATGAATAGTCAAAACATATGGAATGGAATGATAAGGTTCGATTTTAGTATTTTGATTTAAAGAATGCCATATATCATATTTTTTTTTATTTCGCAGAAGAGGAAACTTAGAAAATGAATAATATTTGTTGTCTAAAAACCTTTTAGGATCTAAATTTTCTTTGAAAGAATTATTCATGGAATAATAGTGAAATCTAAGCGAAGTCCCTGTCGCAGCCTTATTTAACCCTAATAGTAAGTTAAGATTAAATTGTCCTAAACCAGTGTAAGGATTTTTGATATTATGAGATTCTAAATAAATATCTTTCATTTTCTATTATTTTTAAAAAACAACCCATTGTTTTTAAGAGAGCAAGATTAAGAATTAAAAATTAAAATCTTTAAGTTTGTACATTCATTTATTAAATAAATTATTTATATGAAGGTGGTGATAGCAGATACATTTCAAGATTTAGGCAATGATTTACGTGGAGTTA
>Ga0079226_10000909_pt1 | contig 22046 bp, 29 predicted proteins | sample Poulit2014_FD_76345 | JGI IMG/M metagenome (GOLD analysis project Ga0079226, IMG submission 76345) | Agricultural soil microbial communities from Georgia to study Nitrogen management - Poultry litter 2014 | ecosystem: Environmental > Terrestrial > Soil > Agricultural land | place: USA: Georgia... | reverse complement strand
GAGAAAGTTTTGAAAAGAAAGTAAAATAACCTCTTTAAAATACTAAGCCCTTAAAAATAAAATTTAAGGGTTTTTTTTTATTTACTCTCATGAATAAAAGATATATCATTAGAAAATAAAATCCTTTTTAATAAAATATATTCATTTCTATATCCCCTTCTATATCCCCAGCTTATTTTTCAGACGAACATATCCAGCTCTACTTATAACAACCTTGTCACCATCTTTTAAAATGGCTATATAATTATTTTTTTTATAAGGTTCTATTTTCGTAAGCTCTTCTACATTGATAATATAAGAACGATGAATACGAATGAAAAGTTTTGAATTTAAGCTTTTTTCTAAAAATTTCATTGTAGTATTTTTCAAATATTTTTTTGTTTTAGTATGTATCTTCACATAGTCATCATAGGCTTCAATATAGTTTATCTGTACCGCTGGAATGATTTGGATTTCATTATGATCTTTTACCACAATTCTATTTTGTCGTTCAGGCATATCACTGGTATATTCTTCTATGGCTTTTGGAGGATTTTTCGGTGAATGCGCCAAACATTTTTCAACAGCTTGTTTAAAGCGTTCTTTTGAAAATGGCTTTAACAAATAATCTATTGCCCCAGTTTCAAAGGCTTTCAAGGCATATTCATCAAAAGCCGTAGTAAATATTATCTTAGGCTTTTCCTCTATTAGTTCCAACATTTCAAAACCGTTTATTTTTGGCATTTGTATATCAAGAAATACCAAATCAGGTTGTTGTTTTTGAATGGCTTGATAACCGTCAAATCCGTTGACAGATTCGCCCACCACTTTAATTTTTGAAAAAGATTTCAAATGATTTTTGATGTTTTCCCTGGCCAAGTCTTCATCGTCAATTATTAAAGCTTTAATCATAATTTTGAGGGATTTTTAAACTGGTTTTAAATATATTATTCTGTTTTTTTGTCTGCACGAGATCATTTCGTCCATAAAGTAAAAACAATCTTCTTTTAACAGATTTTAACCCAAATCCAGTGCCTTTTGGGGGTAGGGCATCTTCGTCAAACGGATTAGTAATGGCTAAATAAAGATAATTGTCAACAACTTTCGTCTTTAACTCTATGCTTACTTTTCCCAGAGTTCCATACAATCCAAATTTAATGGCATTTTCTATCAAAGGCTGTATTATCAAAGGAGGAATAGTGCTTTTTAAGATGTTTTTATCAAGATCTATATGAGTCTGTAAACGATCACCAAACCTAATTTCTTCCAAAGCTAAATAAAGCTTTAGGTGTTGAATCTCATCTTGGAACAAAATGTGTTCTTCATCTACTTTTTTTAAACTATCCCGCATAAAGTCAGATAGTTTTTGAATCATATTTGATGCTTTTTCTGGAGCTGGATCAATTAATGTATTGATGGCATTTAAACTGTTGAACAGAAAATGAGGATGAAGTTGTTGATAAATTTTATTCAACTCTGCTTCTTTAGCCATTTTCCGAATGTCTTCTATCTTTTGATGTTCCTTTTTGCGTTCTAAAAGCTTTTGCCAAATGAAATTCATAAAAGTAAGTCCTGTAATAATAAACCAAGAATATAAAACTCGAAAAGGTAAACTCTTCCATAAAAATAGATGATAAGTTTCATTATTTAGACTCAAATAATAGAGAGCTGACGCAGTTAAGGCTATATATAGAGCGGCTAATAAACTAAGCAGAATATAAGTTGGGATATATTGATAGCCCTGTATCTTTGATACATAATTTGATTTGTTAGCGATACCTACGAAAAGAATCAGCAAAATTATTGACAGAAAATTATCTGTAAAAGCAAGACTCCAAGATAAGTCAAAAAAATACTGATAGGTAAATTGCAAAAGCAAAAATGCAAATAACCAAAAAAGCGTAAAAAAACGTCTTACTTCTTTATGGCTGAAAGGTTGATAAGCCATTGTTCTTTGTTATTTATATTTATAATTCTTTATTTCTATCCCACCAAAAATAGATTTTCCTTTTAAAATCAGATATTTTATATCTTCATCAGTTTTATCTTCAAAAAAACTATTATCATCGATTCCACTAAGATGAGAATCCAATTTAGCAACAACTTTCCAATTGGTTGGGACGTAAAGGGTTATTCCTCCAAATATATTTTCTACGTGAATGTCAATGGTTCCTTCAAAATTAGCTTGTGTCAGGTTTATACTAACCCCACCAAAAGTGTTTTTTATATATCCTCCCTTTAACTTTTTAGAAATAAAACTACGGTCAATTCCACCAAAGGTATTTTCTATTTGTACAAAGCTGTCTTCATCAACTGTGGTTTGATTGAAATGTTTATGTTTAAATCTACTATTTTTATAGATATGATTTTCATAAGGACAACATTTTTTTCGAAAAAGAGAGTAAAAAAATATATAAACACCAAACAGCATTAAACCGATTGGAAAAATTAAATTTTGATGTTCCTCAGAGATATAATAATCTGCTATAATTCTCCCAGCTCCTATTAATAAAGGAACAAACCAAATCCAATGACGAAACCGTATCGCAATCCCTAATAAAATTCCAACTACAATCAGAATTGTATTCCAATAAAAAAGCCATTCTGGCACATTGATTGGCAGACGTTGCAAAAGCAATATAAGACCAATAGACACAATAATAAGAGGCCCAAAAAACCTATTGCGTCTTCTATGCTTTTTGTATTTTTCCCATTCTTCAGGATTCATGTCTTTAATTTTTAAGATTTAATTCAAAAATAAAGTCTTTTTTTATTATTTACACCAACTCTTTCGGTGAATGGTTTTTTTAATCGGTGACTGAAATAAAAGTTTGCTCTTTGTCTTTTCTAAAAGAACTTACAGGATTTTTAAATTCATAATAATCCTTCAGCATTTTCAACGCCAACTCAAACATACTTTGTTGGGTTTTAAGCACCTTCAACAAATTATTTTTATATTCCTGAAAATTATAAGCTTTAAGTGTGAGAAAATTGTAAGCTTTAAACGTGATAAGTGTATCCTCTTCTGTTATCTGCTCACAAATCAAATCCATTGTTATTCCAGTATCCATCCATTTGATAGAAATCAAAGTATTTGAAATAATTTTATCAACTTGTATTCTTACACTGGTGTTGGTTGTTTTCCAGTGCCACAGCACGTTGTCATTTTCGACTAAAGGTCTCGAAGATTCAGCAAACCAAAGAATTTCAGCGCCTTTGGCACTACGTAAAAATTGAAACACCTTATCTTTTGGTTCTTTTATCAAAGTTTGGCAAATAATACTTGGCGAAGGCTCAATTGTCATAATGTTGTTTTTTTAGGAATAAGCTGATCGTTGAGAAGAAAATGGTTTATCCCTTGTAAGTTTAAAGTATTTTTTATGAGATCTGTGACTTCTCGATTTCCTTTTATTATCAAAATGTAATCGGCTTGTTTTGACTCAAATTGAATAATAAAGTCAGCAATTATTTGTTGTAATTGCAACCCAAGCTTATGAGCAACTATAGCATTGTCAACGTCGATTTTATAACGTAAAGTTCGCATATGTTTTTAATTTATACACCAAAGATGAGAGATTTCTGCTCCTATACCATGGTCTTTTCGGTAGATGGTGTAATAGAAAGGGTGAATTGTATTATAAAACAATTCCAGCTTAAAAAATTAAAAACTCAATTCAAGAAGCTGACCAGGGAGACCATTAAGGCCTTAAACTCTTTATAAACAAATGCATTACATTAATTATTCTTTTTGTTTAAAATTTTCACTAATTAAATTATTCTGGATTATCTTTTTTGAAATCATTTTTATTAGGCATTCGTCTCCTACCAATTCATAGTAGCATCGCAAATCATTTTCTGTAAACTCCTTGAAGTTGAAAGTTGATGAAAGTTTAATGGAATTTATGATTTGTAAAAATGATTAATCTACCTGCTCTCAACCCGTTTATTTTGCAATTGTAAAAGCACCTTTTTTAAAGAATTCGCAAAATAAACTTCCTTTCCCCTATTACTTTCTCTAATAAAAGCTTTTAAGCTGCTGCTTTTATACTTGGAGAAATCTCCAATAATAGAAAGATGTATACGATAATTTATAAATTTTTGAAGAACCTCTCCAGCAAATTTAGTTTTAAGTTGAAAAAAATCAGATGATAAATGCTCTTCTCGTAAAATTATAAAATCATATCCTTGATAATATACATTCCCAATGATATCTAAACTATCTTCAACGTTTCGAATAACAACAGTGTTAGAAATTATTTCTGCAATTTCTTTATTACCTATTTGATGGTTTTTTATTTTCATATTGTAAACTTTACTATTGTTTAATTAAGATTAACCCTTTTCATTCATCGCGACAAATACGATGAATGAAAAAGGCAAATATAGTCTCCAAAATTCACTTCATTATACTCGTTTTTTATAGAAATATATCTACTTCTTCACAAATCGTTTAATTACTTTTTCATTTGAATTAGTTTGTATTTTTAACAAATAAACTCCTGAAGGCATTGAAGAGACATCTATTTTATTTGAAGACCCTTCCTCTTTTATTTTTTTCCCATTCATAGCATAAAAGGATAAACGACTAATATCAATATTATTTTTAGTTTCAATATGAAGAAAATCCTCTGCTGGATTAGGATATATCAAGATATTCTTTTCATTATTATCATCTGAATAATCAGGAACACTTAAATCTGTAAAATCTAAAGTTAATTTAATTACTCCAATATCTGAAGTTCCTATATAAACATCTGCAGTTTCCCCATCTTCATTAAATAATGTAGAAGCTGTATATGCTTGTATATAATACATATCTTCATTAGATATTTCTTCCCAATTTTCTCCTAAATCATCAGTATAATAAATTTCAAAATCATAAGCATTATACATATCCTCCCACGAGTATCTTGTAGCGATTATATGTTCATTTTCAATAGTAGAGTGTTCGACTTTATTAAATCTTCCGTTTTTTAATTTTTCCCAAGTTTCCCCTTGATCATAAGAAGTAAATATTCCTTCTGTCGTGGCTATGGTCAATTGATCTTCATTAAGAGGATTTACATCTAAATCATAAATAGCATGATTTCCACTTTCCAAATCTTCTAAACCTTCATTAAATTCTTGCCAAGTTTCTCCTTGATCATAGCTTTTATATATAGCTATTCCAGAGCTTATGGTGATTGTCTCATTTTCTTCATTTATATAAACTCCCGAAATCCATTTATTTGTAGGTATGTTTAATTCTTCTGTCTCTATGGCTTCTAAATCGGTATAATCGATTTTCACCAAGTCAGGTTGTTCTCCTTGTGCAAAAGAGAATGAAGCTAAAATTACATTATCATCAGATGGAAAAGATGTAATTGCGTCAAATCTTGTTTTAAAAGTAGTATAAATGGCGGTTTCATTATCTCCATGTTCAGAACTAAAATACAATTGAGAGTTCGAAAATACTTCATCAAAAAAATAAATTTTTCCTTCAGTATTTTTATCTATATGAAGATCTGTTCCAAGAGCATTAGAGAAATGATTTATAGGTTTAACAAAATAAGGATCTTCCTCATCTGTATTTAAATCTTTATGCACAAAACCATACTGCACACCATAATATAAATGCTCTATTTCTCCTTCTTGATAGATATTACTAATCCCTCCTGTGACGTTGAAATAAGGATTTTTAGCCCATTCTAAATCTTCTGCATTGTTATCAGAATGTAAAATATGATAATTAGCGGTAATATATACTTCTCCCTCTTGAAAAGGGTTAAATGAAGTAAAAAGTCCATCAGAATAACTATGTACATCAACCTCTGAATAAACATAATTTTCCCAAGTGTCAAAACCATCTTCTGTTACGACAATTTCATTTTCTTCTAAAACAATAACTGTATTTGGATCGTCTGGTTTATAGGTAATATTGGTAATGTTGTTTAAAGTTTTATCTGTCCAATTAATGGGAATAGAATCCCAACTACTTCCAGCATCTGTACTTTTAAAGAGCTTTTCTTCGTGATCTCCAAAACCAATATACGTACCCACCAATAATTCTTGTGGATTATCCGGGTTAAAATCAAAAGCTTTAAGAGTATAACCGGCTAATTTTTCTTCCCAAGTCTCTCCCGCATCATCAGAGATAAGTAATCCTCCTATTACATTTTCTGGACTATTCCCTCTAAATAAATAAAGTTGGGTAGAATCACTCGGATTAATCGCGACAGAGTTTAAAGCAATGTTGTCATGATCGACATCGTAGTAAATTTCTTGCCATTCTTCTCCACCATTTGATGTATAATAAGCTTTTTTAAAGTTAGACATCCCAATTTGATAGCCTTGTGCCGCAATAATATAATCCGAATCATCAGGATAAACATCAAATGAAATAACCCGATGGCTATCTGAATTAGTTGGCACAGGCAATTCTGCTTCAAAACTTATTTCCAATGTATTTAAATTCAGGAAATAAATACCGTTCTCCGCAAAAAAACCTAAGGTGTCATTAGAGATATTCCTCAAACCTTTAAGAGAAACAGTTTCGGGGAAAGAGTAAAGTATACTCCAAGACTCTCCATTATTATCCGAGGTTACAATATGATTTCCATAAGTTATAGCATATAAACGGCTTTCTTCATCTGGATGATATTGCACATCTAACAATCGTCCATATTCTTCCGAACCTACATTTTCTATTTGCGCTTGTGTAAAACAACTGCATAAGAACAATAGTAGACATAATATATTTAAGTGTTTCATAATAAATAAATTTGTTATTTTCTTTAAAGCAATATTCCTCATTTAATACAAAACTTTACTTTTATTCGCTGTACTAAGTGTGACTTCAGCGGGAAATAATGTGACATTTCTTTAAATCGAAAGAATATAATTTGTAATTGCTCCAGAATTTTTAAGATTCAGTTTTTGGGCAATGCGTTGTTTTCGTTTTCTGCAAGCAGCTGGAGTAATATTAAAAAGAGAAGCTATTTCTTTTGTGCTTAGGTTCATATATAAATAACAAATAAATCGAATATCATTTAAATTTAACTCTGGATGTTTATGATTTAATGTTTTTACAAAAGAAGAGTTTACTTCTTCGAAATGCTTAAAAAAATCACCCCAATCATTTTCATTTTTGAGATATTGTTTCAAATCTTTGATATAAGACTTTATATTTTTATTCTTTTTCAATACAGGATGATTGGAAAGCGATTGAATAATACTTTTAATAATTTCATTTTTGTTTTCTTTTTTCAGCGCTGTAACCATTAATTTTCGATTTCTCTTTTCAACCTTTAACTGTAAACGCTTTTTTTCTAACTTGGCAAGATTTTCTTGTTCTTTCATTTTTTTCTCTAACAATAAATGATCACTTTTTTCTTTCTCTAATTCTAATATTAAAAGTTCTTTATTTTGTTGAATTATAGCTTTGCGTTGTTCACTTTTAATCTTACTGTTTCGCCAAGCATATATAATAAGAAATGTTGCTAAAAGTGTACAAACTATAATAATGATATATGCTTTTCTTTCTGCTTTTAATGTCTTGTCTTTTGCTAATAATTCTTGTTGAAACTGTTGGATTTCAAATTTAACTTTATTGACTTCAAATAATCTTCCATTTTTCACAGAAAAAATATCAGCTTGTATATGCAATAAACTGTCTTGCATTTGAACTGTTTTTTCTAAATCTCCATAATTTTTGTATAAACCAACTAACAATTCGTAAGTCGATTCTTTACTTTCTAAATCCTTACTGTTTTCCAAACTTTTTTGAGCATAGAAAATCGCTGTTTTATAATCTTGTTTAGTTTTATAAATTTCTGCTATTAAATGATATCCTCTAATCAAAAGATCTTTATTCTTCTCTTTTTTAATTTTTGGAAGAAGATATTTCATTAATTTAATAGCGTCATCTGGTTTTTGATATAATAAATATGTTTCTACAAGCCCTAACTGAGATCGCATCTTTAAATTTAAATCATTCTCTATTAACGCATTAGCTTCTTCAAAATACTTGATAGCATTTGATAGTTCTTCTAATTCATTAGATACTAACCCTAAATTGATAGCATATTTAGCAATGTTATTTTCTTTTTTAATCTTTTTTGCGACTTTATATGCTCTTGAAAAGTATTCTTTAGCTTTTTGAGGCTGGGAATCCTTAATATATAGAATACCTATATTATTTAACACCACCATTTCTTTTGTTTCATCTAAATATTTAAGCGCTATATTATAAGCTTCCAAGAAGTTTTCTAATGCTTCACCATAATCCAATAAATTATAATAATTTGCTCCAATATTATTATAAGACAAGAATAAACAAGAATAATCTTTATTTTTCTTTGCCATATCTTTAGCCTGAATTAATAATTCTAATGAAATATTATGTTTTTTTTGAGACATCTCTCTGACTCCTTTTTGAACAATAGAGTCACAAGATAATGCCTGATAAGGCTTTGCTTTTATCTTTATAATAAACAGCAAAAAACAACAAAACAATGTGAATATATATCTATACATGCCTTTTCTCTTAAATTTACAGAACGTAATTTTTTAAAATTATTTTATTTAATATAAATAAGCAATATAATCTATGTTAATTCCTTTATAACCTTGCTGTCATATTATTGCTACAATATTTTCTCGATGAAGTTCCGTGATTAATTATCTACTGAACTAAATCGGCAAAGGGAATGGAAATTGGACCAGCTTGAGAGTAATTTACTTCCAAACCATATTAAAATTGATTGTTTTTCAAAAAAAGTTTTATAATCCCGATACTGTTCTTGGTAGAGTTGCTGAAGTTCTTCTTTCTCCTTAGCTTCAATCGATTTTTGATTTCCAGAATAATTTGTTAAGTATGTCCAAAAAGATTTCCACGAATAAACATCTAAATAGATACAATCTGTCATTACCAAATGTTATACTACGTGTACAATGGTTAGAAACACGCTTTTAATTTCTTGGTGATACATCATTTCGGGCAAAGTATTCAAGTTGTGGTAAATTTGATTATTTCCTATTGATGATAAGCAAATAGTTGAAAAATTTTCTTTCATATTCGTCTAATATTAAAAAGTTTTTTGCCCACTACCCCATAATTTAGTTAAGGCAAATTAAGTTGCCAAGAAACCCCAAATTGATCTTGAACCCAACCAAATTTTTGGCTAAATCCATAATCATCTAAAGGCATGAAAATCTTTCCGTTTTTCGATAATTCTTCAAAATATAATTGAAGTTCTTTTATTGAATTACATTCTACAAACAATGAAATAGCAGGTGAAAAATCCCAGTTGTGTTTGATATAACTATCACTGCATATAAACTGCTTGCCATTCAATTCAAATACAGCTTTTTGAACACTTCCAGTTTTTGCAGGACTTTCTTTGCCATAACGATTTACTTCTAAAATTTTAGAGTTTTCAAACAAATCGACATAAAAATTCATCGCTTCTTCAGCATTATTTTCTTGAAAGGTGAGGAAGGGGGTTATTTTTTTGCTCATAATATATTTTTTTACGCTTGCAGTTGTGAGGTTTTAAGCCAAACTTCTTTATTTTCTGGCGACTCATTAATAAGAGGGCGATTCTGGGATTTAGATAGATTACTGTATTTATGGAGCTATTATTATAACTTCAGTTCAGTCATTAAAAATTCCTTCATCAAGTATTTTATCAGTTCTTGGAAATTGATATTCATAGCCATTTTTCAATTCCTTACGTCCAATCAATTTTGTTTTTAAATAAGCCAAAACAGTTGCCTTACGTTTTTGAAGTTCAGAAGTAGTTAAATTACAACTTATTTCGATTGGTTTATTCTCTATCATAATTATTTTTTTTTAATACTTCTTTATTTGGTTTATTATATTAAAGTTCATAAACAAGTCAAGGGAAACAATATTTTGTTGAAAATCAATTTATTTTCAACAAAATATAGATTAAAAAATGAAAAAAACTTGTCTTATGACAAGAATGCTCGTTTATAAATATTCTTCCAAATTCTACTCAATGACGTATTGATTACACCTATATAAGAGGCGATATACTTCAAAAATCTTTCCAAATGATTTCTGGTTTATTTTTCATTAACTTGATATAGCGCGTTGTGGCATCTTCTGTAATCATTTCCGTAGAACGCAATTTTAATTTTGAAATCTGCTCCACCATCCATAAATGACCCCATTCAGCTAATTCAAAGTTATTTTCAAACAAAAACTGAAAGTCTTGAAAATGAATTGTCAAACTTCACAATCAGTTTTTATTTGGTTTTAAATTTTATTCTATAATCATTTATAGATATTCCTTCAGGTGATTTGAAAGCCAACCCAGTTAATACAAATTCATAATTTTTATTTTCATATAGTTCCCATTCTATAGTGATTGATTTTTTGTCTTTCGAATATATTATTTTCTTAAAATCAGGTAAAGCTTCTTGATTTTCCCCATAATTTATAGAATGATCTTTTCCTAATAATGGTCGGTCAAAATTTATTGTAATTTTTTTTATTGAATGATTTACTTTTTGATCCCCATTTTTAAATTCGTCAATTGAAACGATTTTGGGTCTTTTTTGATCAAAGTCTTCAATGTAGGTATTAATCTTACTTGCGAATGTATCGTAAGCTTTTATCAGATTCGGCATATAACTTTCTAATGTAGGATATTTATGTCTTTGTCTATCATAATTTTCCAGTTCTACAAGAAGTTCCTCAATCCATAAAAAACCACGATTAAGTTGTTTGTTTATTTCAAATTCAACTTCTTCCTCACTGAACTGATGGTCTTTCATATATTTTATGACAGCTGTTCGCACCAATGCTTCATTAAGCACTGTTTCCCAATTTCCATACGCTTGTTTTTGCATTTCATTTTCAACGGCATTATATAATATTTCTCCATTTTTTTTAAATGGTTCAGGATTTTGTTCTAACAAATAATTTACAAAAGAGTGATTGAATTAGTGATGCAAAGTAGGAAAGTAGTTGTCAATCGTAAAGTCTGCCATTCCCAAACTGTCCGTTTTCCAAGTTCCCATTATCGCATAAACTTCTCTTTTTCCATTAGGAAGATCAATAGATGGACCGTAGTTTCCCCCACCATTTCCAAGTCCGTTTATAATTACAAACTTTTCATTTGGCTCTTTTCCGTAAAATTTTGTGTACCAATCCAAATCCAGGTGTTCATATACAGGAAGAAATCTGGTGCTAACTTCTGAATATAGTTGCTCATTTTCTTTGAAAAATTGTTTTGAATTTGATTCTTTGTAAAATTTCTTTAATAATCGGACAAATTCATTCGCTTTATCTTTCCCCCAACGTTTTTCTGGTACTTTATCTGTAAATTCAACCAAAGGATTTAACTGATTATCCAGATGAATTGCCATACTCATAACCGCATCATATCCGACAGCATTTTCTACTCTAAGCTTTTTTATAAACTGAATGATTTCGTGATTTTTATACGGTTCGTAATGAGAATCTATTTTGTCAGTATAGAGCTTAAATATTTTTGAACTGTATTCTTCACTTTCTGCAAGACGAAAAACAATGCTTAAAATCTCAATTCGTTCATCAACTTTAGGCCTATCTAATGCATTTCTATTCTGTCCAAAACTATAAACAGTTAATAAACTAAAAAATAAAGTTATAATTAATTTCATTCAATCTGTTTTTTATATAATTCGTTCTAAGCTGTCGTACAATAAAAATAATCTGACCATTACAATTCTATCGACCACTGTATATTCATATTTTTTTGAAAATAGTCTAAATGCCAATAGAGAGCATATATACTATTATTAATACGATTAGTAGCTTTATCATTTATTTAATTCCACACAAAACTAACCACAATAACCCTGAAGTTTATTGCCCTATGACAAGAATCAGAGATTTATGAACAAATATTCTTCCGAATTCTACTCAATGACGTATTGGTTACACCTATATAAGAAGCGATATGCTTCAAAGGAGCTTTCCGAATGATTTCTGGTTTATTTTTCATTAACTTGATATAGCGCGTTGTGGCATCTTCTGTAATCATTTCCGTAGAACGCAATTTTAATTTTGAAATCTGCTCGGCCATCCATAAACGCCCCCATTCAGCTAATTCAAAGTTATTTTCAAACAAAAACTGAAAGTCTTGAAAATGAATTGCCCAAACTTCACAATCAGTTAATGCAAATACATTTTCAACAGCGTGAATTTGTTTAAAAAAAGCCAAAGGAGCAATTACAATATCCCCAGGAGTATAAAACCAGGTTGTAATATCGTTTCCTTTAGAATCATTAGCCTGAGCTCGTGCCAATCCTTTTTTCATAATAAAAGAATGACTGCTGAATTGACTCATCCTAATCAATGACTCCCCTTTCTCATAATATTTGAAAAAGTGTTTTTTCTTTATTTTTTGTAGCATTCGTTGAGTAATCAACGGATAGTCATAAGCTTGCCGGAAAAGTATATCATCCTCTATAACTAATTCATTAAGGTTATTCATATCTTCCGAAAACTTTATTTTAATATATATTTTTTAAATTTTTCTTTTAGGATGTAGGATGCTCAAATTCTGCCAATTCATTTTTTTCACTAATTTACTAATATAATAATGGCTTAGTTGTCGGAATAATCTCTACAACCGTATGCTTTTATTACGAGCATAAACCGTTTTTATTTAATTCTTTGTCAGAAAAAGAATTCAAGATTTTGAAAAGACAAAATCAACGCAATAACATTTTTTTTATAAATATTTTTCAATAATGACAACATTGTTGTTGTCTCGATTATATTTCCAAAACGACTCTTTTGATTAAATAAAGTTTTCTCGCTAAGTGATTATAATCAACAAATTGATTTTCTATACCATCTGAATAATTTATATTCTCTATAAAAACTTTTACTATAAATGACTCAAAATATTAAGCGTTACACCATTCGGGTCTTTGACAAAAAACCTTCTTACTTCCCAAGGCTCATCGGCAATTGGATAAGTAATCTCAAGATTTTGTTTTTGGGCTTTGCGATACATTTGGTTCACATCGGCTACTTCAACAGACAAAAAAATTGCGCTATTGTCCAAGCTTTTTTTGCTTTTATTATCAAAAATAGAAATTTGAGCGGTAGAGTTTTCTTTTGAAACAAAAGTCATCATCCACCCCATATCCATTGCCAGCTTCATCTCTAAAAATTCAGTATAAAACATTTTGCTTTTTTCCATATTATTAGAATAAATATTGGGAACAATTCTGCGGATAGATGTGAAATTATTCATAGTATCTGAAGATTTTTCAATTTATAAACGTATTATATGATTTTTATTTATTGATTAATCAAATATATCAACTGTTAAACAGACTACAGCTACATTTTCGATGAATGCATCTTTTTAATCGGTAATTGGAATAGATATTTTATTTTATATAAAGCTCACAGTCAACTAAGTATTGCATTATTTTATGAACAAACTATTTGCTTCTTCATAAACTTGTAAATCAATCTGGTTTAATTGTGCAACATTGCTCCGATCAATTCGATTTAAACTCATTATTGAAAACTTCCCTAAGTTTAATATCTTCATTTAAACTTATATAATAAGCAAAAATATTGAAAAGACTATTTGATATTAGTCTTCCATAATATTTGGGTTTAATTGCATTTATAATCTTTAACACAATAAATTATGGATAGACTATAATTTTAAATTAATAGAAGATCTTAATTCTGTTTCAGATAAAATTACTGTAATTAATCTAAAGGCTTTTTAGTTGCTACTGCTAATCTGTTCCAAGTATTGATGGCTATTATTGCCATTATTATAGCTGCCAGTTGTTTTTCTGGAAAAAGTTTTTCTGCTTGTTCATAGACTTCATCAGAAACCCCTGCATTTGCTATCAAAGTAATTTCTTCTGTGAGTTTTAAGGCGACTTGCTCTTTTTCCGTATATAATTCTGGAGCTTCCCACCAAGCATTTAGCAAAAATAAGCGTTGTGAGGTTTCCCCCATTTTTAAAGCATCTCTGGTATGCATATTTATACAATAATGACAAGCGTTGATTTGAGAAGCTCTTACTTTTATCAAATGATATAAATCTTTATCTAAACCACTTTTATTAATATGTTTTTCTAAATCTAATAAGGGTTTGTAGGCTTCTGGAGTGATTTTGTAGATTTCTATTCTTTTTTTCATGTTTATGAGTTTAGTATTGACTTTATTAGAAAATTTATTTTTTTACTCTGTTTACTTATATTGTATAAAGTTGGAGTATCCATGAGTTCCTTTAGGAAAAAGCAATTCGGTTAACTTTATAAAATTGAGGTTCTTCAATAAATAAAATTCTTTTGTGAGATGTTTTCAAATCAACAAAAAATTTATTCTATTCTCTAATTTCCTCATAATACATTAGCTAAAGAGATGCTTTATTAATCTTCTATCAAGTTTTTAACTTCATTACCTTCTTTGTCAAATGTTTTAAATATAATTTGATCCTGATCATTTACTTGAATAAGAAGCAGAGGATTACCTTCTGTACTATTTATCGTGATACCTGCATTACCATTTTGAGTACCTACCATTACTCTTTGTACACCATGTCCCAATTTTCGTTCTTTGTCAGGATCGTTAACTGTTAACATTGCAACATAATCTTTTAAATCAGCACTTTCTCTTGTGAACATTCCAATAGCATCTGTAGTTTTATAATTCAATATTACAGCATTCATCGCTTTATCTTCATCGTCCAATACAACGAATCCACCACGTTCGTCACTATCATGGTTATATAAGGTTGCACCTCCACCTATAACCTGACGTTCAAACTCTACTCCGTTTAATTTAGGAGGCGGAGTGCGCTCAGGATTGGAAATCACAAAAAAAGGAGTGCCATCTTCATTAAGAATATTGAGCCTTTTAACGGATACTTCATCATTAAGAAATATTTGAGAACCATTTAGTACAAAATACAGAAGTATAAGTGTAATAGAACCTGCATAAAATATCAGGATGTTTTGGAGTTTTATATTTTTTTTCATTTTAAAAAAAGATTTATATTATAGTATTACATCGTCAATGATGACGTAAATACAAGTTTGTTTTTTTTATAATTTCACAAATAAAACAGAAGAGTGATTAGATGTCATTATTATATCAACCTTTCTGAAGAAATCATTTCGCTTTCAAAGCAAAGTTAATTCATAACCCATTGGTTAATATTGTCATATGATAATAAACTCAAGCTTTTCACAAAAAACACTAATTTATTCTCTTCTTTTAAATCCATTATCAGTCCATTTTTCACTACCCACACCATGATGGATATAAAACAATCCTTCAGGATCATATTTTTCCTTTATAAAAGACAGTCGTTTATAATTTGATCCCCAAAAAGATTCTTGCCAGTTCTTTTCAAAATAATCACTTTCCGAAAAATAAGATGCCGGTTGAGGCACTATATCATATATAGCATCCATGGCATGATCGATTTTTTCTTTCCTTTTTTCACCTTTTTTCAGATCTGGCTCGTATCCTTCAATACCTAACCATACATGAGAATTGCTATCTGATCCAGCTACCAGAGCTAAAGCAAAAGCATCTAACACCGCTGGATTCATAGCCGTATTTTTAGCTTTTTCTAATTCTGTTTTTGGAGCTCCAGATAAACCTTTATTAAAGTGAAGAGAAACACTCCAAAAACGAGTGGCGATAAATAAAGCTTCTATTAATTTTTCCTGCTTGTTTTCTTCTAACAGTTGCTTGGGTAACCAGGTAGAATGAAACCCATAAAGATACCACCCCACCTGATCTTGATCGCCAGCCCATGAAAAGGAGTGAGAGCCGGATTTAGAACGTTGATCGGGAATTATTAAGTTAGGAGCGTTTTGCTTTAAAAATTCAACATCCCAAAAATGACGTGCAGGAAGAGCAGCTATGACCAAAGGTTGTGCCCAATTTACCCCCTGTTCATTGTATACCCATTCCTGTAAAGGTTGCCAAATCTCTTCTGCCTGTTCTTGAGTTAAACCTTGAAAAACCATTTGAATACTTATTGAATTATCAGGCTTAAAAACAATTTGTTCTCCCCACTTTGAATTATGGAGTTGATCATTATAAAAATTTACTAACTTATTGATTAAACTGCGAAATGTTTCTTTGGAATCTGCTTTAATTGTTCCAAAAACCCCTCCAAAATAATCTGGCAATTCTCGAGTTTTTAACGTTAATCGTGTGACTATTCCAAAACTTCCACCGCCACCACCTTTTAATGCCCAAAAAAGATCTGGATGAGAATATTCGTTGACAACCAAAACTTCTCCATCTGCAGTCACTACTTCCGCTTCCAATAAACCAGCTGCAGCCAATCCATATCTTTTAGAAAAACTACCAAAACCTCCACTTTGAATCAATCCGGCCACACCGACAGTTGTACACCCTCCCCCCTGAACATATCGCCCTCCTTCGGTGGTTACTTTATTATACACATCCATCCAAATAGCTCCAGCATCGACACTTACCGCAGATTGTGATTTTACATTTCCATTGTTTCCTTGGGGTATAAAATCGTCATGCAGTTTAATATTATTCATTTTTCGTGTCCAAATCAACAGTGAATCTTCTGAAGAAGATCTTCCTTGATAGCTATGTGCTCCGCCTTTTATAACCAATCGAAGATTATGTTTCCGAGCAAAATTCACACCCTTAACTACATCAGAAGTATTTTCTGCTTCTATTGCATAGGTGCTTGGAATGGAGGACCAAGCATGGAGCCAACCAGAAGTTTGGGTTAATGCAGGTTCACTACTGATATAAAAAGGATTTTTTAATTTTTTGAAAAGTTTTTTGCACGAAGCTCCAGTCGGATTTATGTTGCATTTTTCAAATGGAGAATTTAACGCGGTCAATTGACCTTTAAGAGTTTTTCTTAAGTCTTCCCATTGAGCTGTAGAGGGCCATTCTGGTTCATTTGGTCGAATCCGATTTTTAATTCTTTTAAAAAATAAAAAATTAGAAGCCCAACCAAAGGTATATGGAAGAGCTGCTATAAAAACCATTTTTTGAATGAAATCTTTTCTTTTCATAATGTTGGGATGATATATAGTAAGAATTGATAAACGAAAAATAGTTTCGTTAAAATCAACTAAAAACATGTGTATTTTAAGAGCATTATAAGCTGATACTATGCAAAATTTAACCCTCAGTATTATTATCTTTAATAGTTAGATAATAGAAATTTTATCAAAAAATAAACTTTAAATTCCATAGCTTTTTCAATCTTAATGACAAGATAAAAGTTGCTTTGACCTATTTCCTAATCGAAAAACTACAATTCAATAGAATATAAAAATGACTCATCTAATATATCTCAAGTTCTAAAAATATTTAAAATTAATTTCCAATTTTCCCTAAATGAGTAAACTTAAATCCTTTTTTATATTTAAGACCATATCCTAAAATACGATCTAAGGAAGAGTGAGAAAACAGAATAATTCCAACTAATTCAAGAATATTATTATTTATATACAATCCTATTACAAACACCAAAACAGCTAATCCTTTGTGGTGAAATATGTTATAACAAAAAGCACCAATTTTATCTCCAAATAAATAACCAAACATCCCAATATCAGGGAGAAATAATAATAACACAAACCACCACCAAGAAAAATCTAACAAAGTAAAACCATAAAGCCCTAATAAAAACATTGCCAATTCTTCAAATTTGATTATAATTTTCATTTTTATAATTGTTTAAGTTCTGTATCTCATTTAAATCATCAAAGTTTTTAAATACCTAAACTTAAAAAACTTTATACTGTTGTAAATACTTTCATGATGAGTATTTTTACAATATTTATTATGTGATTCAAAAAACATTACAATCTTTACGATATTATTTTTAATAAGCTATTATTTTCATTTTAAATATATCTGCTCTGATTAAATAACTTCAAGATTGATTTTGATAATTAATCATCCAGCTTACGCCGAACCGATCTTTAAAAGAACCAAAATAGTCTCCCCAAAACATATCTTCAAGTGGCATCTCAATTTTACCACCTTTTGATAATTCCCGAAACAAACGTTTGGCTTCATCACGATTCTTAGGAGCTATAGAAATGTAATTATTGTTTCCTATTTTCAATTGATGCTTCATAGAAGAGGTGATATCAGAAGCCATTAAAGTTTGCCCGTTAGACAATGGCAAGGATATATGGAGAACACAATTCTTCTCTTCTTCAGAAAGATTTTCCATTCCTGGCATTTCATTCATACGTTTTAAAAATAATTCTCCTCCAAAAACAGATTGATAAAACCGAAAGGCTTCTTCTGCATTGCCATTAAAATTTAAATAAGGATTGAGTTGCATAATAATTTTTTATGAATTATAATACTCCAAAGATAGACTTTGATTTTTTAAATAATATTGCCATAAGACAAGAAAGTGTAAAGCGTTCTTTTGAAAAAAGTTTAACAAATAATCTGCTGCGCCAGTTTTAAAAGCTTTTATAGATTACTCATCAATTCAATATTTCAAAATCATTGATTACCAGCATCTGAATATTAAAAAGCACTAAATTATTTTGTGTTTAAATCAATTTGCTTTTTATGTCTTTCAACCATAATGTATAATGGGCGTTCTTTTATTCCCTTCTTAAATTTAATCTTAGCTTTCTGGTTTATATACATAAGCAGGTTTATAGCGTGTGGACTCGGTCATTCTTAGCACAGCTTTCCCTTTCAGTTTTTTCAAAGCCTTTGCTATAGCCTGCATTCGTGCTTCTGTATTAGAGCAGTTTTCGAAATTATAATAGCTTGCTTCATCTTTCCAGCGAACTAAGTTCAAAACACGTTTGCGGTCTATACTAACTAAAAAAAGTAGCAGAAATATAGCCAGGATAATGTGCTACCCATTCTTTTTGAATTTTAGAAAACTCCCGTATCAATTTCTTTCCTGTTTCTGCATCTTCAATAGAATAATCTATTACTGATAAAAAATTACTCATGATTTTAATTTTTTCAAAATTATTGACATTTTTATAATAGGAATTTACAATATTAATTTCCTTATTGTTCTTTTAAACATAGCTTTGGTTATGTGTTCAGTTTTAAATGCTGTATGCTTCTTTTTAAAATATTAGGTAACCCATCTAAATAAGGATTAAGTTGCATAGCAAAAGTTTTTAGTTGAATATGATGATCCAAAAATAGAAATCACCTTTCTAAATAAAATTGCCATAGGACAAGAAACGGTTCGTGATTTTACTTTTAATTAGTTACCAAAACACATTTATTGAGTTGTTCAGGATGCAGCACTTCTTCTAAAACAGCCCATGCAAAATCAGCATAGGAAATTTGGAACTCATTTTCTCCATAAAACGAATATTCAGCATTCATCACAGTGTATTGACGGGTTTGTGGTCCATTTGGTAAGAACCTTGGCGGTGGAATGAGGTAAGTCCAATCCATAGCTTGGAAGTTGCTTTCTAAATACTTACGTAGATTGGCGTGGGAACGTCCTAATTTAAAAGGTTTTTCAGGGAAATCTTTGCTTTGATACAAAAATCGACCATCTAAAGTGCGCAATGATCCAGCATCACCCATCTGAAGGATACACTTTTCATTTTATAAAGGTCAGATACTGTAACACTATACCTTATTGATTTTAAATAGTTAACGGTAGTATTTTTCAGATGTCCATTTAATGACTTTGGTTCCGGATGGGCATATATGATTAACACATTCATAGGGTCGGTTTTTTTAAGAGTGGTTTTTGAAATCTATTCAATAACCTGTTCCATATCTTTTTTGGTTTTTTAAAGATGAGCGCTACGTGTAACAGAGCAATTAGGATTGCTCCGGGAACCAGATTTTTTACGAGCCAAATAAATAATTCGTAAGAGGCAATATGTTCAAAATCATTTATGATGTGCCAACTGCTATTGGTTACCCTGATTTTCAACACAAGGAAAACGGCAATTGTAGCAAAGTGAAATCCGTTTACAAAGAGATGGATTATATATTCGCCTCTTGGCAGCCCCCCCATAAATGCCCTGCTTTCTTCTTCTGAATAGGCATCTACACCCAAGGCTATGATGTCAAGGACAACGAATACTAAGCCCAGATATAATGAAACTTCATTTTGTCCTAAAAACAGAAAATATAAAATCAAGGGGAACAAAAGTGTTCGCACTGTGTGAATAAGATGTTCAAACTTGCTTTCTTTGTGGTCGTATAGTTTATATTTGACTAAATGAAGGTAAAATCCATCATAGACACCTAATAAGGCAAAAATAGTTAATGAAATTCCAGCAATAATAAATCCTAAATACATACTTTTATATTTTTGTTTGGTACAAAAGTAGGCTCAAGATTCAATGAAGGATTTGACATATGTCACATAATCCTCAAGTGGTCTTTTTTCTAATACGGCTTAGGGTTTCTCGAGTAATACCCAGGTAGGTAGCAATATCTTGAACGGGAGCTTTTTGAATCACTTCAGGCTGTTTGTTCAACAATTTTTGATACCGTTCTTTGGCCAATTCGGTTTTCATTCCCTCGGTATAATCCCATAGCTTTTCATACTCCTTTTCCATTATAATTCGAAATAGGCGTTCCCAAATTGGAATTGTTTTAAAAAGTTCGTGCAGTTTTTCACGACGGATGGTAAGCAGCGAAGTTTCTTCTAAAGCTTGAATGACCATTTGCGACGGACTTTGTGTCAAAAAGCTTTTAAAGGAAGAAGCCATACTGTTTGGCGTACAAAAACAACTGGTGACATCGTGTCCTCTTTCATCGTAGTAAGAGGCTTTTAACAAGCCTTTATTGATAAAAGCAATTTCTCGACACACCGTGTGGTAGTTTATCCAAACCTCTCCTTTCTGTAACATTGTGGATTTGAAATAAGTCTTGCTCTTTTTAAAATCATTATAAGCCATAGGCGTAATGGAATTTAAAAATTGTTGTAGCTGTGTTGTGTCCATGTAATGATATATGTGTAAGTGTATAAGAAAACAGCAAATAATGAAATCAAATAAATTTATATTATATGCTTTCTTTTTTAAAACTTACGAAAATATTTCCTCAAAAAATGAGATCATAATTAAAATTTGTATTATTTTATTTTTTCAAAACTTCTTTTGCTTGTTGATAATGTCTTTTTTCATGTGTGATAAGAAGCTCAAAAGCTGTCTCCAGTGGATAAACAATGTTTTTATTAGCTGGAGAAGCAATAATCGTCTTTTTCTGAAGTAAGGTTGCTGATTCCATAATCTGTTCCTTAAGCTCCCCTTGATGAAATTCAAACTCCCTTAAAATATCCGTAATTATTTTTTCTGAAGTCGGCTTCCATATTTCGAATGTTTTTATCTTCTTTTTTCGATCTGGATTCACAGATTTTAGCATAAGTTTCCCCATTAGTTTAGTTATAAATCCAGATTGTCCTATAAATGAAACTTTATAAGTCTTTTTTCTTAATTTTTCCAAAAGGGGAAAATAGCTTTCATTTATGATAATCAAATGCTCCATATTCTGAGCGATACTCCAAGTCTGTTTATTAGGCTTTTGATTTAGCTGCTCTTCAGTTAATTCTCCAAAAGTTTCATGAAACCTTCGAGTAATTTGGTCTATTTGTTCAAGCCAATTATTTATTTTTGATGATATATTTTCAGATTTCATAGTTGTTTTTAGTATTTTGTAATAACCTAAATTTATACATTTTACTTTGCAATTTCATTTTTGAGTTTATCAATTATCTTTGAGCTTATCCAATAAATTTTTCCGTTACGCGTAAAAAATAAATATTCCCCATCTCGAGAAACAAACGGACAAAACTCGTGTTGCTCCGTATTGACTTGTTTTCCCATATTGATAGCTTTTGTCCATTTTCCTTTTTTTGTTTTAAAACTTATATACAAATCACCTTCACCTTTCCCACCAGGACGAGCAGAAGAAAAAATCAAATAAGATTCATCTGCCGCTGCAGTAAAGGCTGAACCAAAAACATAAATACTATCATTAGAAATAAAGCTCTCTCCAAATTCTTTTGCAATTAGACCTGGTGGAGTTTCTCCTAAATATTTTTTATTAT
>Ga0079226_10000908_pt1 | contig 22050 bp, 21 predicted proteins | sample Poulit2014_FD_76345 | JGI IMG/M metagenome (GOLD analysis project Ga0079226, IMG submission 76345) | Agricultural soil microbial communities from Georgia to study Nitrogen management - Poultry litter 2014 | ecosystem: Environmental > Terrestrial > Soil > Agricultural land | place: USA: Georgia... | reverse complement strand
GTGATGCTTTATACGTAAAATCTCTCGACCGTCGAGGGCGTAACAAGCAAATGATTTTAGACGAATGGCAAAATCTGGTCAAAAACAAACAGATAGATATAGCTGTGTTAGATATGCCCCTATTAAATACGATGAAATATAAAGATATGGATGGGCTGGAGACGTTGATTTCCGACTTAATTTTGCAACTCTTGAGTTATATGGCAGAAGACGAACGAAAGCGAACCAGAGAAAGACAAGAAGAAGGGATACGAATCGCTAAAGAGAACGGGGTGAAATTTGGAAGAAAAAAACACGAAATTGATGACACGTTCCGAGCTGTCTATCCAATATGGAAACAAAATAAAATTACAGCTGTGGAAGCAATGAAACGGATAGGGATGAAAAGCAATACCTTTTATCGAAGAGTTAAAGAATATGAAGCGAACCTGTAATTTCAGTATATAGTAAATAGCTTTTATCATGTTAATTATCGAGCTGTTAAACTGGCCCGCGCTTTCAATATTTATCATTCAATGACAAATGAACCAGGGGGGGCAACTTTTGTAGAACTTATATCTGTTCAAACTTTTTCGAAAAAAGAATTGCTAAATTATTGTAAAGAACATTTAGTTTGTTTTAAGATTCCGCGTTATATTTAGTTCGTTAAAATATCGGGATTACCGATAAGTGTTCAATTGGAAAGCGAATAAACTAACTTTCACTAGAACGGTTAAAGATAAAGTGCCCAGGAGGAGAAAAGTTTAAGAACGTAGATTTTTAATAAGAAATCCTATCTAAGTATTGAAAAAGGGTAAGTTCTTAGTTCAATGGTTATTCTATTTTTTGGAAGATTTGTTTGCTTCAAAAAGGCATCATAGAACTCTGTTTCTGTTAAATCAGATATACATATCCAATAATCACCTTTATTAGATAGCCATGTTCCTAAATTTGATAAATTATATTTTTCAAAATCTGGTTTAATATTTAAATTATCAAGCTTAATTACATATCCTCTTTTTATACACTAAGCTATATAATTTTTTATAAAACTTCTTAACAAGTCGGAGCATTTGTTTTTCTCCCCTTATTTAGTTAAGTTGTTATAATTGTTAATGCTCTACACTATATATAATAACTACAGTATTATTATTTTAAATTGGATGAGTCTAATATTATTTATCGATTGCATTACAACGAAACTTTAATGCAATAGCTTTCTCTCCTTTGCACGTAAGCGAAGTTTTTCCATAAAAAACAACCGAAAAACCTCTATAGATTAGGCTTGGAGACGAAAGCGTCTGTGTTAAGTGATCATTTGACAAAATATTTTACAAGGAAATCGTTTATCGAAGTGAACGTAATATTTAAGCTCGTAATTAATTTTTAAATGTTTCATCAGCGTGGAGAAAATCTTATTTTACAAATTTTCGAAACAAGCAATCTTTATCGAAAAGTAAGTCTATTGCATTGTTTGACAAGACAAATGTTTAAATAAATTGTTCTAGCGAGAGTGATGATTCAGAATTGTTATCTTATTGACGGTAAAATTGCTTGTGTGATAATTTTACCCGCTGTTTTGGGTGCAGTTTTTTCTGGCAATCCTAAAGCATGTATTGCGGTAATTCCTTTTTGTTTAGCAAAATTAAAATCTGTTCCACCATCTGCAGATGCTAAATCAATAATACAGGTTTCTACATTCATAGAACTAATAATTTCACTATCTAAAATGCGGGCTGGGATAGTGTTTATGCATAAGGAATATTTATGAATATTCTTTTTTAAATCATTGAGGTCTATAGGTTTCATTTTCCATTCATTAATACGAGCCATATCCATTTTATTACGAACGGCAACAGACACACAACCGCCAACATTTTTGAATAAATTGGCTATCGTTATACCAATATTCCCAAACCCAAGAATAATTATATTCATACCATGGATAGTTTTATCTGTTTGCTTGAGAGCTAATTGTAATGCACCTTCTGCTGTCGGTATAGCATTATAAACAGCTATATCTTCTCGATTTAATATAACTTCTAACTTACGATTAACAGATATATTGGTTAAAAAACTATTTGCTATACCTGTATAAATAGTGCAATGTTTCGGTGTTTTATCAATCATATTTTTAGTTAACATAAATTTTTCATTTGGCTTGGGTAATGTTACACCTCCTTTTTTATCTACTCCTTGTATAGGAAGAATAATAGCATCCAATTGAAAAAAGTCTATATCGGTATGAGAAATAAATTGAATTGATGAATGATTAAACGAAAATGTATTAAATCCTATTAGTAGAACACGATAGCCTTTGTTAGCCATAGCTTGAATTATTTCTAAATATCTAGCATCATTACCAATCACTAAAATATATTTTATTATAATACATCCTCTCTACATATAATTCAAATATATACTGAATTCACTTGTTCTCGTAATATATCTCAAGCTCTTGTTTAAATAATTTATTACTTATATTGTTAGAACTTTCGTTATCAAAATATCCTGGTATATTCTAATACATCCTGATAAATGATATGTGATAAATCATTAATAAAAGCTATAGATACACTTTTTGTTCCTCACAAGTTTATGGTTGCTCACCCCTCTTATGTTTTATCGTATGTTATTCGTAAATGCCTTCGTCCTGTGCATTTACAACTTGGAGTAAGATATGCTTCCTGGCTGGTTCTAATCCCGAATGGAGTGAAAAAATCTCGACTCTGCAATATTAGTTTTGTTGGCATATAAAAAGAAAGCATCGTTTCATTAATCATTGTAAAACTTAAGTTACATGCTGCAATAATTCGTGATGAGGGTAGTACCTTTAATAATTTATATTCATCAAATTCTCATTTAAGAGATTATTCCCTGGAATAAAGAGGGTAATTTAGGGAGTTCTCTCATCGTAATTAATCCTTTTTTTGCTTCCATAACAAGTGGTAACATATTGACTGGCATAGCTATAGTACCAATACCGCCATGAATTTCGGGACTAATCTTAAGGTGAATGTTCGGCGTACCATTAATGATAATCTCATCTTTCGTTTGAAATCCTTCAGTTTCTGGGAACACTTGCTGTGGGTGATTGAGTTCAATCACTGTCTTTCCGTTACTTTTAGCTTTCACGGAATGGTCAAATCCAGCTACCATGCCCTTATTTACTGTAAAATTTGCATGTTCTCGTTTATTCCTTGCAATAATAGGATATTTCTCTTCAACGACATCATCAATTTCCCATCCGAAAGTTTCTGATATCAAAGCTATAGATTGAAAGAATCCAACATGACCCATTATACTACCGTTTTTTAGACCAGCTTCAAATTGTTCAACTTCCAATCCAATACCTTGTGCTTTTAATACAGTAGAACCGAATGAAGACAAGTCATTCACACGTTTTGCTTTTATACTTTTCACTTTATGACATACACTTGATAAAACTATTATTAGTAAATCCAGGACAAACCCCGGATTAATGCCAGTCCCTAAGACAGTTACTTTTTTTCTTGTGCTTTCTTATCAATTTCATCAGCCAATGTAGCGTTTGAAACTCTAGGATGTAGCATTTCTTCTGCGATGGTGATTACATGCATTCCGACGTTGACAGCCTGTAAAATTAATGGGGCAATATTTTTTATAAATGAACCCGTTGTGATAATTGCAATGTCACCTATATTATCTTGTAATTCATCCATGCTTCCTTTAATTGTTAAACCATTTTTGTTTTTGACATTTATGAAGTCATCCACTTTCTTGCCAGTTTTCTGTGGATCTTTGTCAACGATACTAACGATGTTACAACCCTCTTTATTAGAAATTAATTGGCCAATTCCTTGTCCCATAGCCCCAAAACCAACAAGTGTAATATTCATTTTATTCCTCCAAGTTTTTAAAATTTTAATACTATCTTTTTAATAAAACGAACACCTTATTTTATTGATTACAAAAATGAATCAATTTCATAATTTTTAGCCGTTACGTAGCAAGGAGTTCAAAACATAAAAAAAGAAAGTTCCTCCTCTTTAAATCTTGTATAATGGGGTTAAGGTCAAATATCCAAAAAGATTAGAGGAGTACTTCCTCATGACCATTATACGAAAACAAGGTTTATTTCAACATTCTGCTCATATACCTTCAGCCGATAATAAGCACCATCTGCACTTAATGTGTTAATCTTATTGGAGAGAGGGGTACGATTAAGTTTTTCACCATAATCTGCACCACTATGGCTATTAAATTGGTATAATTAGTAATAGACTAAGTGAAAAATTACATGGGAGGCCGGGTGTATTCTTTTCTTACTCTTTGGCTAATAGATATAAAAATTTCATCTGGAATTAAATTCGCCCAAAGGGCCATATCGTTAATAGTAATAACTTTATTTTTACTTGCGCCTAGCAAAGTAACTTTTTGATTTAAATGGACATTATTAATTCCGGTAACATCTATCATTGTAAAATCTAAAGAAATACCACCGAAAATCTTCACTAATCTATCATTTACAATTATTCTTCCATCTTTTGATAAAATACTTTTATAGCCATCGGCGCTTCCAATAGGAATTATTGCTATTTTTTTGCATTTTTCACCTGTGAAATACTCTTTCCCGTAGCCAACGAAATTGTTTTTATTCACTTCTCTAATTGAAATGATACTGCTTGTTATGTTCATAACAGGGTATAATTGTATTAAGTTTTCTTGATTTTTATTAGGATAAGCACCATAAAGAGCAACGCCTAGTCTCACCATATCAAGGTGGTACTCAGGGTTTTCAATTATTAACGTTGAATTAGCAACATGTTTAACAGGAAAACAAAAACCATTAGCTTCTAATTTATTTGCCAATGTTTTAAATTGATAAAATTGTTCATCCGTAGTACTCCAGTCGCGACTATCTGCTTGAGAAAAATGAGTGTAAATTCCCTCCCATATTAAATGTGGAAGCGAGTAGTAATTTTCGCAAAAACTTAACGTATTTTTTGGATTAATTCCAAATCTGTTGAGACCTGAGTTTATTTTTAAATGCACTTTTGTTTTTTTGTTAAGCTTTTTACTCTGGTTGTTAATTTCCACCGCTAATATTTCGTCTGAAACTGAAGCAATTAAATTATTTAAAACAACTTCTTCAACCTGATTTAAAGGAAAGGATCCTAACAAATGAATAGGGTGTGTAATGCCCGCCTCTCGTAATTTTACCCCCTCTTCTACTGTCGCAACCCCTAGCCTGTCCGCGCCTAGTTTTATAACTTCCTTAGATATTTGTACTAATCCATGTCCGTAAGCATCAGCTTTGACTACTACCATTGTTAAGCTTTTTTCGTTTATTCGCTTCTTCAATGTTTCGAAGTTTTTATAAAGTGCAGTTAAATTAATATCAGCTACTGTTGGCCGCAAATGTTTTATTTTATAGGCAGTCATAACTTCTCCTTAAACGTTTCTTATATTCTTTATTAAAATAAAGTTAATTTAGAAAATATGTTTAAATTAAAGGTATAAATAATGCGAAAGTATTAGCTTCTTCCTGAAGAAATAAACTCATCAATGAAGCTAGCAATATTCTCTAAAGCTTCTAAAATGATTCTTTCTCCCAATTCGTAACTTCCCTTTGTTGGGTCGCCTAAATTTCCATTTTTGGTAAGCTCATCAAATTGGTGTACTAAAGTAACATAGTTATCTTCAAAATAATTTAAAACAAAGGAGTTATCACTCATATTTGATACTTCAACTTTATTCTCCCTCACGATGTCTGGAATCATATAGAGACATTCAGAAACTTCTCTTTCACATGCATGACCGAAGTGACTAGAATGGATTTCTTGCTGTATTGTTTCTTTAGCAGCAGAAACGAATAGAGAATGACCAATCTCAACTTTATATTTTCTAGAAATTTCTTCTGCTGCAACAGCCATCGCAGCATTATTACCTCCATGCCCATTTAAAAACAGAAATTTTTTAAGTCCGTGTCTACTTAAGCTCGAAACTACATCTTCAAGTACAGAAATCAGTGTTTCTGAGCGCAAAGTAATAGTCCCGGGAAAATTCATATGATGTGGGGAAATACCATAGTTAATAGTCGGAGTCACAACTACATTAGGAAAACATCTTTTCGCTAAAAGTTCAGAGAATTTCTCAGCCCTATAAGAATCGCATCCTTCAGCAATAAAATGCCCATGTTGCTCCTGGGCACCTATAGGGATTATCCCCACTTTCGCATTCTGTAAAGCTTCTTCTATTTCTGGCCATGTCATATCTTGTAATATATATGAGTTCATAATTAATATCCTCCTTAAAATAATATATACCGGATTATTCATGGACTATTTTAAACAATAGTGAAGGTTGATTTTACCATGTTTTAATAATAAGACATTCATTTATTAGGTCAACCAGTTTTTTGTTACATGGTACGCTTAATAAGAAGTTACGCTATATATTATCGCTTTTTACGAATAATCCGAGTTATTTAATGATAAATTGTCTATCTTCATTTTGAAATTATAGCATGGTTATAGCCGGGAACCCTGGAGAAGTCATTTCATAAGGGTCTAAAATATATTCTAATTCGTTTTCTGATAATAACTTATCAGCTAAACAAACTTCTTTAATAGTCAACCCAGTAGTTATTGCTTTCTTTATTACTTTTGAAGAAGTTTCGTATCCTAAAAAGGGATTTAAAGCTGTAATTATACTATGGCTCTCTTCTATATACTTGTGACATTTCTCTATATTTGCTTCAATCCCACTTATTGCATTATGTGTGAATTTCTCAAAGCTGTTTTTCATAATTTTTAAAGATTGTAACAAGTTAAAAATTATAACGGGCTCCATTACGTTTAGTTCAAATTGTCCTGCCTCTGAAGCCATACTAATGGTTTGGTCGTTACCTACAACTTGAAAAGCAACTTGGTTTACCACTTCTACCATAACTGGGTTTACTTTCCCTGGCATGATAGATGAACCTGGTTGTTTTACAGGTAAGTTAATTTCTTGTAATCCTGTTTTTGGTCCAGAAGCCATTAACCGAAGATCATTACATATTTTAGATATGTTAATGACGGATATTTTTAAAGCAGAAGATAACGTTGTGTAACTGTCTGTGTTTTGAGTACCGTCCACTAAACTTTTAGGGAGTTTAAATTCTACTCCAATTTGTTTAGATAACTCTGTAATAATACTACTGGTATATTCAGGTCGTGCATTTATTCCAGTTCCAACTGCTGTTGCTCCCATGTTTATAGACAACAAACCTTGCGTTGCTTGTTTTACCCTACTTATATCTCGTCCAATAACTTGTGAGTAAGCTTCAAACTCCTGCCCCAACCTTATCGGAACAGCATCTTGTAAATGTGTACGACCTACTTTTAAAATATGGTTAAATTCTTCACTTTTTTTTGTTAATTCTTCTTTTAAATTGGTCATAACGTCAAGCAGATTATTTGCCATACGTATAGAAGCGATCTTTAATGCTGAACTTATTGTATCATTTGTTGATTGAGACATATTAACATGAGTATTAGGGGAACAAAAGCTATATTCCCCTTTTTCTTTCCCTAATATTTCTAAAGAGCGGTTAGCTAATACTTCATTCATATTCATGTTAATAGAGGTACCAGCTCCACCTTGAAAGGAATCGACAATAAAATTATCTAATAATTTTCCGTTAATTATTTCATTGGCAGAGCAAATAATTGCATCACTTATATTTTTTGGCAACATATCAGTTTGCATGTTAGCTTTAGCTGCTGCTTTTTTAATTTCGGCTAAAGCAATAATCATCTCGAAAGAGACAGGGATATTCGATATAGGAAAATTTTCTATAGCACGCATAGTTTGAATTCCATAGTAAACATTGTGGGGGATTTCTTTTATACCCAAAGAATCTTCTTCAATTCTGCTATTAAGTCTTTTCATATATACACCTCTATATAAGTGTCTGTGTTATTAAAAGTGCTTCTTGTTTTAATTAAAAAGATAATTGCACTTAAAATAGATTATTCAAAACAATTACTACTTTAAATTTATAACTAAATGTACTGATATTTTATTTATAAATTGGAAATTATTTTAAGACTTCTGTTATCGAGTCGTTTATTATAGTAATAATATTTTCCATTTGCTCTTTATCGATAACAAATGGGGGGGCAAAAGCTAAGGTGTCTTGACCACCATATACAATAGCGCGCCCTATTAATCCTTTATTTAATGCTGATTGAACAATTTTAGGTGATAGGGCTTCCTCATCTTTGTCTCTTTCTAAACTAATTCCTCCTAGTAATCCAATGCTTCGAATATCAGTTACTTTACTATGTTGATTTTTAATCCATTGAAAACCGTTATGCATAATTTCACCCATATCATTCACATTATCGATTAAATTTTCTTTCCTTATAATTTCTAAGTTTTTCATTGCAATAACTGCTGATGTTGGATGTCCACTATAAGTGTAGCCGTGCCAAAAATTTCCTTCAGTTTTTTCATATAATTCTTGATGTAATTTTTCCGAAATTATCATGCCTCCAAGTGGAGCGTAACCGCTGGTCACACCTTTAGCCATGGTTATGATATCTGGAATAACATCGAAATTTTCCATCCCAAAATTCGTCCCCGTGCGACCAAACCCGCAAATAACTTCATCTGAAATAAACAAAATATTATTTTCTTCGCATAATTTTTTAATCTCCTTAAAATAGCCTTCTGGCGGGATGTTTACTCCTCCAGATCCTTGGACGGGTTCAGATATGAATGCTGCAATTGTATTGGCTCCCTCTTGTTCAATCTTTTTTTTAAAAGCTTCTACTGAGGTTTCAACATAATGAAAGTCTGGAGCTATTGATTCAGTGAATTTATGGAATTCTGGAATACCGGTTGCGCTTGTTGAGCCCATTGCAACTCCATGATAAGATTTAGATCGAGAAATAATTTTTTTCTTTTCCGGCTGGCCGGATACTTTCCAATAATGTCGTACAGTTTTAAACGCCGTATCATTTGCTTCAGACCCTCCTGAAGTAAAAAACGTTACATTAAGATTGTCAGGAGTCCAACTTGTTATCTCCTCTGCTAAACGGATAACTGGCTCATGGCTCCAATTAGAGAAGGTGGAAGTGAAAGCAAGATTTGCTATCTGCTTCTTCGCTGCTTCCCCTATTTCCTCTCTTCCATGCCCTATATTCACATTCCATAACGAAGAAAGACTATCAATATAACTTTTATCTTCAACATCCGTAAGATATATGCCTTTACCACTTTTAAATATAAAAGCAGGCCCTTCTTTTTGCAGTTGTTTCATATTAGAAGTCGGGTGTATTATATGTTTTTTATCTAGTTCAGATAACTTTTTACTTAGATTTTGGTTAGAAAATGTTTTACTCATATTAAAACTCCTTTTTAGTATTTTTTTATAATTTAAACTGTACGACCTTAGTCTCAGTCATATCTTCAATTGTATATTTAACTCCTTCACGTCCTACTCCTGACTTTTTTGTGCCCCCAAATGGCATACTATCAATTCTGTAATCACTAGAATCGTTTAACATAACACCACCATAATTCAATTCTCTAATAGCATGAAATGTGCTTGAAATATTTTGTGTGAAAATACCCGCTTGTAATCCATAATCTACCTCATTTGATTTCTTAATACCCTCTTCTAAATTACAGATAGGGAAAACCATAACTACAGGTCCAAAAATTTCCTCTTTTGCTATAGTGGAATTTATAGGAACATCTATAAGTATGGTCGGTGCATAAAATGCTTTGTTTCTAAAGCCACCAACAAGTACTTTAGCATCGTATTTTTCTGTAACTTCATTTACCATTTTCTCTATTCGTATAGCTTCGTTTTCACTAATCAGAGGGCCTATATCTGTATTACTGCTCTTTTTATCTCCCATTTGCAGCTTTTTTGTTGCCTCAATAAATAAATTTAAAAAATAATTATATTTTGATTGTTCTACAAAAATACGCTGAACACCTATGCAGTTTTGCCCAGCAGCTCCAAAAGAACCTGCTACAGTACTTTCGACAGCCTTTGTTAAATCTGCGTCCTCCAAGATTATTGTAGGAGAATTTGAACCTAACTCCATACTTATTTTTTTTAACCCAGCTTTTTCAGCTATTTTTTTTCCAGTTTCATATCCACCGGTGAAAGATATTAATTTTATACTTGGATGAGAAACGAGTGTATTACCGATTTCTTTACCGCTCCCAGTAATAACAGAAAGTATTTTTTCAGGTAAACCTGCCTCTACGAATGCCTCAGCTAATAAGAGAGCACTGATAGGTGTCAAAGAAGAAGGTTTAACAATGATAGCGTTCCCTGACGCTATAGCAGGACCAACTTTGTGCGCCACAAGGTTAAGAGGGTCATTAAATGGAGTAATTGCTGCAACTATTCCAACTGGGAATTTATAATAATATCCTACTCTATTTTCTGAACCAGGCATCTGATCAAACGGGATTGTTTCTCCTGTAATGCGGCGTGCTTCTTCTGCGGAAAGACGGATAGTTTGAATAGATCTTGATACTTCGGCATGTGCTTCATTGATTGTTTTGCTTCCTTCCGCTGCAATTGTACGTGAATACATATCTTTGTACTTGTCAATATAGTCAGCTGCTTTATTTAAAATATTAATTCGTTCATATACAGGCATTTTACTTGCAATGGAAGCCCCTTCTTCGGCATTCTCTATCGACAAAAGTATATCTGATTGTTCAGCCATAGGTACTTCGGTTATTAATTCCTCATTTTGAGGGTCTAATACTTTTATTTTTTTTTCTTTGTTTACCCACTTCCCTCCAATTAACATTTTCGTATCTTTATTTAAGGTCAGCATATGCTCGTTCTCCTTCCCTTTTTATTAAGAAAACTAATATAATTATACTCTTAAAAAAAGTATCGTTATTCAATGAAATTATCTAAGCCATATACTAAAGTTTTTAAATTTATTACTTCTTTAAGCGCTAATTGTATTCCCTCCATGAATGATTCCCTGTGAAATGATTCATGTTTAATTGTTAACATTTGCTTACTTCCTCCTAACATAACTTCTTGCTGGGCTACTAACCCTGGTAAGCGGACGCTGTGTAATCTCATACCGTCCACTTCTCCTCCTCTAGCCCCTATAATGTTCTCTGATTCTTGAGGAGAACCTTGAGTTATTGTTTCTCTTACTTTTTTTATAAGGTCTATAGTATTTATCAAAGTTCCAGAAGGTGCATCAACTTTATTGTCATGATGTTTTTCTATAATTTCTACGTTAGGGAAATATTTGGCTGCTTTTTGAGAAAATTGCATCATCAATATAGCCCCTATAGAAAAATTAGGGGCTATAATACACCCTGTCTGAGTCTCCTCAGCTTCGACAGCTAATTGACTAATTTGTTCATGTTCTAGTCCCGAAACACCGACTACTGTGTAGATTAAATTTTGAAGCGCAATTTTACTATTATTAAATGATGCATTTGTTACGGATAAATCTAAAAATAAATTAGTGTTAACCTTCTCAAAACATTGTAAAGGGTTTTCAAAGATAGGAATCTCTAAATTGAAAAACTCGCTATCCAGGTCTTTGAGTTTTTTTCCTCCATTTTTATTATCTATACATGCAACTAAATTAAAATCTGATGTGTTTTTAGTTAACATTTTTATAGTTTCTCTTCCCATTCTTCCACGTGGACCTGCTAATACTATATTAAACGTCATTAACATCCCTCCGCCTATACATTTGCCTTTTTAATAACTAAAAATAGTTAATATTTAAATAATTTTCCGAATTGGGTTATGTTATCGTCTATTTCAGCGAGACGTAAACAATTCCAAAAACTAGCTTGGTTACTTGTTATTATAGGCTTTTTTATTAAAGATTCAGCTGTTTCTATAATTTCTGTTACCCGCAATCCGCCGCAACTGATAAAAATAGCTTCTGCATTAGGGTCATCTAGAGAAATAATAAAATTTAATAATTCTTGAGAGCTAACCTCATTCATTTCTTTATCTGTGACTAAGCTTAACCCTTCAATTTTCAGAACATGGAACCCTTTTTTCTCAAAAAATTCTTGTTCCATTATGTTTATATCCTCTGTATAAGCTGTTCCTATAGATATTTTGTTTGCATTAATTGTTCGAAGAGCTTTTATGACACCTGTGAGCATTGTAGTTCCTTTAACGTGAGGATATTTATTTTCAATTTGATTAATAATCTTTTCTTCACCAAGAATAAGGCTTCCAGATGTACAGTTATAACAAATAATTTTAATATCTTCTCTGCCTGGCATCAACGTACTTAGTGCCTCATCTATACTTTGAGTTTTATTAGCTAAGTTTGAAATATTAATTTCCTTTTCCATAGCTATACGTGTAAAATGTAAAAAAACTCCTCTTGGTCGCATAGAAAACATATCATTTTCGGTTATGCCCGCATTTGCTACAGAAAGCATTCCAATTCGAGAACGAATATTACCAAACTCTTCTATATTATATTCCAAGATTTTATTTACCCTCCCGCAAAATCTTTTTCTCATTGTTAAAGAAACCTCAATTTTATAATTTATTCCAATACGCCTTCTTCTTTATAAAACTCAACAGCTCCAGGATGTAATTCTACATCTCCTAGATTATCCGTAGCTTTATCAATATCATAATATTCCATGGCAGCGTGAACAGATTCTAATTGGTCTGTATCTTCATTTAGAGCTTGCAACATATCGTACACGACTTCGTCAGGTAAATCTTTATTAGCTAGCAACAAATTTGAAGCAGTGACTGTTTTTATATCTTCATCTCCATTAGCTGCCTGCTCATAAGTATCAGCAGGGATAATTCTCTCTTCAAAAGTTCTTTCTTCTAAAAATTCAATTAAATCATCAGGAAACTCTAAAATTTTTAGCTCTCTGTCTATAGAGGCATCTGTAATAGAGGAACCTGGTAGGCCCGATAAAGCGAATATTGCATCTACGTTGCCGTTTTTAAATTGCTCAGCTTGTTCAGTGTAATCTCCTTGAAAAAAAGAAACCCCATTTTCTTCCATTTCATCATATGAAGTGTCGTAGTGATCCATCATTTCTTGAAATATAAAATCGTCTGATTGGCTCGGAGGGGTAAGGGCTATTTTAATATCACCTTTTTCGAAGATGTCCTCAAGGTCCTCGTATTCATGATTTGCATCAATAACAAAGTGAAAAGTGCTATCTCCAAATCCATTTCCCACAGCTCTTATATTATCGAATTTCTCATCAAATGGGTCTTCGCCTTGCAACCCTAAGTTTGCAAAGTAAGACATATTCCATGTTAATTCTGTTTCTCCATTATCTGTCATTGCAATGTTTTGTATAGTCCCGCCAGGGAGGGCTTTTATATCAATATTATCATTATACTCTTTAATAATAGTTGAAAATCCTCCACCAGCACCGTACCAAACGCCACCTTGTGCTCCAGTAGACCAATCTAAGCTGATTGGTTCTTTTTGCTTTTTTCCATCCTCTTCATTGCTATTTGACATTTCGTCAGCACTGTTGTCATTACAAGCTATCAATAATACAGAAAAGGTTGCGATAACTACACTTAATAAGATTTTTCTCATTTTAAGTCCCCTCCGTAGTAAGTTAGATTATTTGTTGCTATGGCATGTTTACAGTCAATTATTGATGTTTTTAATGTCACCCCCACATAAAGATTATAGTTTATATTAGAAAGCGCTTTCTAAAATTCAAAGGATTAAGCTAGTATAGTTTTTACAGTCTTTTTACCTTTTTTTTTGTTTTTATGTTTAAAATAAAGGTAAACTATAACCGTAAGAAGCAATAAACAGCTAATAACAGAGACAAAAAAGTTTCCAGACATTACTGCTGCGGAAATAATTGTCAGCATAGCTCTCTCTAGCCAATTAACTTTATCAAAGAAAGCTCCCATAAATGCTGCAGCCAAACCTATAACCCCAACAGCTGTCAATATAAATGTCAAAGCAGTATCGTACCAAGCAAATGTTCCTTGCCCTAATAGCAATTCGGGATTTGCAATAAACACATAAGGAACTACAAATCCAGCAAAAGCATGCTTTGGACTAACAAAAGCTGTTTTTAATGGAGGCGACTCAGCTATATTGGCTGCTGCATAAGCTGTTACTCCAACTGGTGGAGTGATATCTGCTAAAATCGCAAAGTAAAATATAAACATGTGAACATGAAGAAGGGGTAGGTTAAAAGCTGTGAGAGCTCCTACTGCAATAGTTGATGTAATTACATAAGCTGGAGTTGCAGGTATGCCAGCACCTAATATAATTACAGTTATCATTACTAATAACAAAGCTATCCATACACTTCCAAATGAATATTTAGTTATTAAATTACCTACTGATAATGCTAGACCTGTTTGATTTACACTAGCAACTATCATCCCCGCCCCAGCTAGTGCAGAGGCTATAACTGCACCACTTTTGACACCATATTCGAGAGCTTTCATTAAAATGCTAATGCGGAATTTGGTTCTCTCAGTTAAAACCCAAATAACTAGCATAGTAGTTATAGCTACAGCGGCTGATTTAGCAGGGGATATTCCTGTTATTAGTAAGTAAACCATCAAAGCAAAAGGTATGAGCAAATAGACACGTTTAAGTACACTTTTCCACCCTACATTCCATTCTTTAGGGGAAGATTTTATGTTCTTTTTAACTGCCTCAAAATGAACTGTTGATACTACACCAATATAATATAAAATCCCACTTAACAAAGCTGCTTCAATAACAATCAAATAGCTAGTTGAGGTGACTTCTGCCATAATAAAAGCCCCCGCCCCCATTACTGGAGGTAAGAAAGGACCTCCCGCGCTAGCAACTGCTTCAATTGCTCCAGATTCAGTTTTGGCGTAACCCACTTTCTTCATTAAAGGAATTGTAAAACTGCCAGTCGAATAAACATCTGCAACGCCACTGCCTGATATACTTCCATAAAGTCCGCTAGAAAACACAGCTACTTTTGCTGGACCTCCACGAAAGCGGCCAGCTATTGCAACAGAAATATCCATAAAAAATTGCCCTACGCCTGAGCGGATCATAACTGCTGCAAAAAGAACGAAGACAAATAACACAGTACTTCCTATACCTGTTAAAAAACCATAAATTCCTTGGTCACCAGATAAAAACATTAATTCAACAACTCTATCAAAACTATATACACGGGAGCTTAAAGAGCCTGGTAAATACGGAGCTAAAAATAAAAAAAGTATCGAGATAACCACCAAGGCTGCAAATATTGACGATACCGCACGTCTACATGCTTCTAGAATCAATAAAATAACAAGAACGCCTAAAAAGTATTCTATACTTGTAACTTTATCCACAAGTTCAACTCGCCGCGACAATGTTTCACTTTGTAGTATTAAATACAGACTGGGGGTTAATGCTAATGTTGCTAATATCCAATCTAAGATATTAGGTAATTTTTCTTTTTGAGATTGTATACTTGGAAAAGCTAAAAAAACAATTGGCAGCAACAAAAATAAATGGGTTGCACGTTGAATGCGAGGTTCAAATGAACCATAATATGCGGTATATAGATGAAAGGCAGCTGTCACAGCCGCCCATATACCTATAATAATGGCTAATTTACCTTTAAAATCGCGCATATCTTTTCTCTCCCCTTTTGAATGAACTAAAATCTACTTAAATTTAAACTTATTTTACAAATAATTTACGCGGTATATCTCCTAGTTCTTCGAAACCATGTTTTGTTACTACAAATGATTGGCTTATTTCCATTCCCACTCCGTCTAACCACATTCCAGGAATCATATGTAGGGTCATATTTTCCTCTAATATTGTTTTATCGCCAGGTCTTATACTTACTGTTTCTTCTCCCCAAGATGGTGGGAAATTCAGGCCTATAGAATAGCCAATTCGCGATTCTTTTTTAAATCCGTGTTTTTCTATCGACTTCCTCCATGCCTTCTCTACGTCTTCACTCGTTATTCCTGGTTTGACAACAGATAATGCTTCATCTATCCCTTCCACGCATACATCAGATAATTTTTTTAGTTTGTCGCTTGGTTCTCCTAAAGAAACAGTTCTAGCCATTGGTACGTTATACCTTCTGTAACAACCTCCTAGTTCAATAATTGAAGGCTCTCCTTGGACTAAAAGATCGTCTGTCCACGTCATATGACAGGCTGAAGTCTGCTCACCGCTTGGCAGTAAAGGGGGATGACCAGGGTAATCTCCACCAAATTCTTTTGTTCCCTTTGTGGAAATATAATTAATATCTGCAACAACGTCAGACTGTCTCACTCCTGGAGCTAGGGCATCGATGCCAGCTTGCATAGCTTTTGCGGTGATAATTCCCGCTCTTCTCATATATTCTATTTCTTTTTCTGACTTTATTATTTTTACCCAATTTACAATTCCTTGACCATTTTTAATTTCAGCATTAGGTAATCCTTTGGTTAAACTAATATAGCATTGTGCTGTAAAGTAATACGAATCAAATTCCATACCAATAGTTTTATTATCAACCTTCATATCTTTTAAAACTTTACACATGTAATCCATAGGATGCTTAGTATCCGACTGAACATAATCATCAGGGTAAGCGATAATATCCTCATCATTTAACCACGTAGTGAATTTAACTGCATCTACGTCTATACCTCGCCCAAACCAAACTGGGTCTTTTTTATCCAATGAAACAATAAGCATTTGGTGTACATAGAACGACCAAGCATCGTACCCAGTCAAATAACAAATATTCCCAGGATTTGTAATTAAAAGAACTTCTATATTATTTTCTTCCATACTTTCCTTTGTTTTTGCTAATCTTTCTTTGTATTCAGAAACAGAAAAATACATTTTACCCATCGATAAACCATCTCCTTATCAAAGTAGCTTTTATAATTAAGCGCTTTCAAAAATCATATTACTTTTATTAATAGTTCACCTCACTCTTTCTCTAAATTTTTGTAAAAAACATACCATTAATAAATTAATTGTTTGAATGTTTATCACATTGTAACCATTTAGTTATGTATTGTCAACACATTATATAATAATTGTCATTATATATTATTATTATATTCTTTATGTTAGATAAAATAAGATTTTTGCTTAACTTTAGTATTTTTATAATGGATACCACATGATTTTTTTACTTAAATTAAGAAAAAATCTTTATTGTCTTTTTTTATGAAAGTATTTTTGATAAATTTAACTAAAAAGATATTTTATCTTATTGACATATTACAATAAGATATGTAAAATCTCAGGTAAACTTAATTGGTTTTCTTAACATTATCGTTTTGTAAATTTGCAAAAAGCAAAAAGGGTGATAAGAAATGAAAATGCATAAAGATTTATTTATTGCCTTCTTTCGCGCTGGTATGCTCGGGTATGGTGGTGGCCTTTCTGCAATCCCGCTTATGCATAAAGAAGTAGTGAAAACCTATAAATGGATGAACGATGATGAATTTGCTGATATATTAGCGTTAGCCAACACCCTTCCTGGTCCGATTAATACTAAGCTTTCAGGATATATAGGGTGGGATATGAAAGGGTTTTGGGGCTTATTGAACTGCATCATCGCTACAGTATTACCTACTGCTTTTATAATGATACTTCTCTTAACTGTTTTAAATTCATTTAAAGATTCGCCTTTTGTCCAAGGAATGTCTAAAGGAGTAATTCCAGTAGCCGGTGTTATGATTGGTGTACTTGCAATAGATTTCATTAAAAAATCTAAGATAAATTTAGGATGGTTTGCTACAAGTGCTTATACTTTAAGTAGTCTCATCATTATGGAAATTTTTAATATCCATCCTGCGTTTTTAATAATAGGGTTAATTTTATATGCGTTAATAACAAAAGAGGAAATAAATAATGCTAAGGTGATAAATAAAAGGAAAAGGGAGGGCAGTTCATGATATATTGGCAAATTTTTTTAGCAAATTTTATTGCTAATATTTTAGGGTACGGAGGGGGGCCAGCAACTATCCCTCTACTTGAACGCGAAGTAGTATATAAATATCAATGGTTCACAACTCATGAATATAGCGAGATGGTTGCTTTAGGAAATGGGTTACCTGGACCAATTTCCACTAAACTTGCAGCTCATATAGGGTTTGATCAGGGAGGGGTTTTAGGTGCGATAATTGGTGTTTTTGCTTCCGTTGCTCCTTCGTTAATAATGATGATTGTGCTAATAGGTATTTTACTAAGGTTTAAAGATTCACCAAAGATTAAAAATCTAACAAAAATTATACGTCCCACTATTGCTGTTTTATTGGGAGTCATGACCTATAATTTCTTCATAGATTCATCCATTGAAGCAGGGTGGATACATACAGGCATTTTAGTCGTCTTCAGCTATTTTTTATTAGAGTTACGAAAGGTGAGTCCTACATATGTTGTTCTTGGAGCATTATTATATGGAGGCTTATTCTTGTGATAGAAAGCAATGGTATTATTCATCGTTTTTACTTCTTAAAGAAAACAGGTAATTTTAGCTTTAAAACGCTTTTCAACAAAATTTATATGTAGTAGGAGAATCAATATAATAATATGAAATATGATGATATAGATAAAAAATTAATTGAAGAGTTAATAGAAGATGGACGCATTTCTTATGTCGATTTAGCCGCAAAAGTAGGTCTCTCGCGAGTAGCCGTTAAAGAACGCATAAACCATTTAGTAAACGAAGGCATTATAGAGAGGTTTAGCGCTGTCATTAATTCTGAAAAAGTAGGAAAGAAAGTTTCGGCTTTTTTTGATGTTGACGTCAAGCCAAACAAACTGAAAGAAGTTGCTCAAAATTTAGCAGACAACATAAACGTAGCTAGTATTTATCAAATGACTGGACCTAGTACACTCCATATGCACGTACTCGTTCGGGACTTTCATGATTTGGAAATTTTCATAAATAACGAATTGTACTCAGTAGAAGGCATAACACGAGTAGATAGCCAAGTTTTATTAAAAAGATTCAAAAGTCGATCAGGGTATAAATTATAAAACAAAACCCTTTTGTGATATTGATAATATTAATAAATTGTGAAAAAAGGAACATAATGATGAAAAATAAAAGGAACAGTAATCTAACTACTTTAGAGTTAATAGTATTTTTTTTATTTTTTACTTGTAATTTAACAACAATTTTTTTTCAAGATGTTGTTTATAATGATAACCGCATTTTTATTTTTACTATGGTATATGTGAACATAGTAGTACTTGTGTTTTATTTTCTTAATTTTAAAAAAAGAAATAATAAAAAATATATCCTTTATTATACAATAATAATTACTTCTTTAGTTATTAGTTTAATTGGTGTTACGGCTACTTATTTGTGGAATGCAATAAATTAATTTTTTGCATCTCAAAAATTAGTGAACTTAAAATCTGATATAAAATTTAAAAAGCGACTACGTTAAGGAGGGTAAATATTGTTTCAAAATAAGAAAATAGTAGACCTTACGATGGAAATAGAGGACGGAGTGAGTTCATGGGATATTCATCCGAAAGTTGTGTTAATGGATTATCATAGGTGGCAGCTGAATAGATATAGTCATACAGGAGAAGCCAATGGATTTTCTACTAAGCTTATGATTATGACTGATCACACAGGCACTCACGTTGATTCTCAAACTCATTTTTTTCCTGAAGGGAATTCTATAGATCAATTTCCTCTTGGGAAATTTGTAGGCGAGGCTATATTGCTAGATGTGAGCAATCGAAATATAGATGAACCCATTAGATCTAGTGATTTAAATAGAGCTTTAACGAACACAGAAGAAGATATTAAACATGAAGATATTATAATAATAAAAGCTTGGCCTTTTGACAGGACACACCCCAAGTTCTCTTCAAGCCCGGGGTTCACATCAGAAGCAGTTGATTGGCTTTTAAATAAAAAAATAAAAATATTAGCAACTGATTTAGCTACAGTTGATTTTCAAGATTCATCTAGACCAGCACATGTAAAATTATTAAAAGAAAATGTATTGATAATGGAAAACTTAGTGAATTTAAATAGAATAGAACAAAACAGGTTTTCTTTCATTGGATTACCTCTCCGTTTGAAAGAAGGAACTGGTTCGCCAATACGAGCTATAGCCCTTATGGATAAAATATAAGTAGCAATTTGTTTTCAAATGATTTAAAAACTACAATCGAAATATCTAGCGAAAATTCATGGTCTAAAAGTAGATTCATAGTCAATATAATATTTAAACAAATAGCTTCTAACTACTTTAATAAGGCCAGCTGTAAAAGTCAATTGAAGAACAAAAAACAAATAACTGCTCTGGAAATGTGGTGGTATATAAAAAAAGAGCATGATAAATAAGTTTTTCTGAATTTAATGAGCTTTTGTAAAAGCTCTCGGCTTGCCATAATGTCCTTTACTGATCTGGTTTAATACGTCAGCAAGTTTTGGGTATCAATGTGCAACAGGTTTTCCAGCAAAAAAACTGGTCTAGTAATGAAATGACTTTTCCTTTTAAATTGGAACATTTACCAACGGAAAGAAATGAAAGCGCTCAGAGTGTCTTAACTGAAGGAGAATCTCTTCAAAAAAGGTGTTTCCTCAGGAGACTCAATCCGAACAACCTGGGAGATTAGGTAAGCATTACTCATGCCTGTTTTGGTTTTACGCATATAAAAATGACGTAAGGTCTCTAATTGTAACGTAGCAAAGACTGTTTTTTTAAATCCTAGTTTATGAAGAAAAGAAAAAGCAGACAACCAGTATGTCCGATAGCTTCAAGACCAACGAGCGCATGGTCTAGCGTTAACTTATATTGGTTTATAAATTGTAATAGTTTATCACTCCCGTCTTTGGAATTAGCGAAGCTAATAGTTTTACCAACATGATTTCGTTTACCAATATCAATACCTATATAAAACATAGAAGACGCCGCCTCATTTATGGTTGATTAGATGGAAGAAACCCTTTTATCTCTATAAAGAGAGGCGTCAGTCTTATTCACGAGGACAGAGTTTCAAGGAGGGATCCGACAATCTCTATCTTATTAAATACATTATACATGAAAGAGCTACAATGTTTTAGAAACTAGTTATAAATATAAGGAGGATGTGTTAGCTGTGTACGAAGTGTATACTGAAGTACTTAAATTAGTCCGTTATAAAGAAAATGATGGCAATATTTTTTATGGAACCATTGAAGATGATTCGATTTTACAATTAGATAGTGATTTTAATTCTATTTTAAAAAACAAATTTAAGTATGAAGGATCAAAAGTAAAGTATAAAGATGTAAAAATATTGGAACCTGTTACCCCTTCAAAAATAATTAACTTTGGTTGGACTTATAAAGAACATGCAATAGAGACTGATGGTGATGCTGATTTAAAAGAGCCTTTTCTATTTTTGAAACCTCCTTCTTCCCTTATTGCCGACAAAGAAGAAATAATTTTTCCTCCGATTAATTTAACTAATCAAGTTGAAATGGAAGGAGAATTAGCAATTATTATTGGAAGAAAAGGGAAAAATATTTCCAAAAAAAATGCATTTAACCATGTGTTTGGGTATACGATTTTTAATGATATAACTGCTAGAGACTTAACAAAGTCAGATCCTCAATTCACTCGTGGAAAGGGGTTCGACACATTCGGGCCGTTAGGGCCGCATATAGTAAAGGGAATAAACCCTACTGACTTAAATATTATCACATATTTAAATAATACGGTTGTTCAACGAGGGAGCACAAAACAAATGTCCTTCTCTATACCCTCCCTTATTAGTTGGGTTTCTAATATTATGACTCTGGAGCCAGGAGATGTTCTAGCAACAGGATCACCTGGTGGAAGCACGCCTATGAAAAGTGGAGACATTGTAACTGTTTATATTGATAAAGTTGGAAAGCTATGTAATAAATGTCAATGATATGTCCTCAAAACCAATCTTATTTCACTTCTTTATTCGTTATTAAAACTATGTTAGATTTTGCAGTTTGATGCTAGTATAGTTTCATGGACACTCCTAGTTTAAGTTATTACAATCAATTTAGGAGGGTGTGTCCAATGACAACTCATAAAAACGGCAAGCGTTATAGTGATGACTTTCGTAAAATGGT
>Ga0079226_10000907_pt1 | contig 22050 bp, 23 predicted proteins | sample Poulit2014_FD_76345 | JGI IMG/M metagenome (GOLD analysis project Ga0079226, IMG submission 76345) | Agricultural soil microbial communities from Georgia to study Nitrogen management - Poultry litter 2014 | ecosystem: Environmental > Terrestrial > Soil > Agricultural land | place: USA: Georgia... | reverse complement strand
CCGGTTTTTTTAAACTGATCCCAAAATGGATCATCTTCCCCTAGTAACGCCCATTTTTCATAGTATTCCTGAAAGCCCTTGCCGCTTTTCCTCACTTCCTCGACCAGCTTGGGATGCCGCTGCAAAAATCCTTTGAATTCCCGGACACTCGGATGGAGATTATCACTCATGACAACTCACCTCAGTACCATTATCTGTTACTCATTAGTTTATGAACAATAGGCAAACACTGTGCCCGAAAATGGTCCAGTTTTTTACATCTGTTGTTATGGTTTTTGCAGAAAATTTTGTGTGTAATAAAAGCGGTGAACACCAACTCCCAGGTGTGTAAATTCATCCTTCAGCAATGCTTCACGATGACCTTCACTGTTCAGCCAGCCATGGATGGCAGCCATTGCATCCGGATATTGAGCGGCGATATTTTCCCCTGCAGCCTGATAAAATACATCCTTTGCAGCCAAGCGCTCTTTTAAGCCACCACCATCCTGGCCATAATGGGAAAAGTAGTTGTTTTTTGCCATATCCCGGCTATGCAGGTACGCAACTTCACTGACCGCTTCATCCCATACCAGCGCTGATTTGTCATGTTGACTGCGGATAACGTTGGATATGTGGAATATATGCTGCTGGGCTCCTTGTTCAATTTGTGTCCATTGTTCTTCAGAAAAATCCGGTTTATTTGTCAGCTTTCCGCGATACTGGATTTCATATGGGCGATGAAGCAGCAGAATGTCAGCGGATAGCATCCGAACAGCAGACAATTTATCTGTAAAGGTATCAAAGTACAGCTGCAGGAAAATATCATCCGTAACCTTAATTAAAGGACGTTCCTGTAACGCCTCATCAGTCAGCCGGAATGTATAGGAAGAAAAATCTTTGTTATATATGACTTCATTCGAAAATGAAAACTCTTTTTTGACTGCATCATAGGCTTGTCCAATTTCAGCAGGCTCAATTGATAAATCCTTCCCAAGTGCATAAACCGATTTAACCTGGTTATCATCAATTCCAAATTGGATATAACGATCTTGTTCATCCGTATATACCCACCACTCATACCCATAGGCACTCGGATCTTTTCGAAATGGTTCCCCCCATTTTTCTTCCAATTGATTTGTTGTTTTATTCATCCACTGATACGTGTCGCCTTCTAAAGGAATGGACGAACGTTTTTCCGGCACTTCTTTTGGCTCAAGTTTATACTCCCTTTGTATTAGACCAGTACTGGCATATTCACCAGGACGCTCTGCCAGAAAGTCACCTTTTTCCAATAAAAAATAAACACTGAAAACTGCCAGCAATAATAATACCCCGAATCGGATTGACCGCATATGTATTTCCCCTTCTATTAAAACTTGTAAATCTGTCTATAATATCTATATGTGTCGACAACTCAGTAAATGAATTATTCGTAAATAAAAGCAACCTTCTTGATAACGGTTGCTTTTATTATACAACATTAATGGATCTCTGGCCGTTCTGAAATATCTTCAAGGGCACTTCCTGCTGCTTCGTTTGATTTATCCTCCAATGAAAGGTCGCCAAGAGAAACGATACCGGCAAGTTTACCGTTTTCTACAATCGGCAGCCGGCGAATTTGCTTTTGTGCCATCATGTCAGCCGCCTCTTGTACTGATGTGTCCTCTGATACATGATAGAGCTGATCGCTCATGACTTCCTGAACTGTTGTCGTATCAGGTTTTTTCTCAGCATAGCCCCTTAATACCAAATCACGGTCGGTGATAACACCCATCAGCTCTTTGTTTTCGGAACAAACAGGGATAACCCCTACACCATTTTCTTTCATTTTGGATGCCGCATCATATAGTGTATCCTCTTTTCGGCATACAGCGATATCTGTACTCATGACATCTTTTACACTTTTCATTCCAAAACCTCCTAGTAAAGATATTTACATTTTAATCTTTCCCAAATAAGCAAATATCTTTCATGATTATTTCATTCCTTTTCGATTGCAAGTGATCAGCTTTTTTACTATTATTAAGATGTCAGGACAATTATGTGAGGTGTATAATATGAAATTGGAAAATACAGGAATTGAGGAAGCGACTGTCGATGTAAAACCATTAGACCGCCTGATGGGGAATCATGCTTTCATTCGTGCCGGACAATGGGATTATGAGCGTGTGACATATGATTATAAAATTGGTTCCAAAGAAAAAAATATTACATACTATATTCGTATACAAGGTTATGCCATAGAAGGAGATGTTGACCGTGGAAATGCTGTTATCCAGCTAATGACACCACTTTTGGGCAAGCATTATTATCCACATGGTGTCGAATACGGTGAAGATGAAAAATTTCCGGAAAACCTCGTGAATCGTGCCTTTAGCCTGGTCACAAAAGTTAAGGATGACATTGATAAATATAAAAAATAACGGTTCAAAAACCGTTATTTTTGAGTACGTTTAACCAAACCAACTGCTTTAACATTTGAAAGCGGTTGGTTTTTTAATACTGATACTGCGATTGCATACGTTCTTTGAGCGGATTGTATCGTTTAACTGTTCTTAATGCCAGTGAAGAATAGAAGATTATAACATGAAAATAAAGACCCTCCATAACAAAATACATACTACCGTTTAATTTACCGACGTATGAATGAAAGGAGCGTTCCATTTACATTGTTTCAATCAATCACTAAGCGCCAGTGGACACTTATTTTTTTAGCCATCTTTTTATTGCTCATTTTATTCTTCATTTTACCAATATCCATCCCATTAGTCATTGCATTGGTTACGGCATTAATCTTGAATCCGCTCGTCCGGTTGATACAGAAGAAAGTGAAAATAGGCAGAAAAACGGCCGTCATTATTGTTTTTCTTTTATTTTTGGTTTTTTTGGGAATAAGCGGAACATTCCTTGTAACGAAGGCAGTCACCCAAGTGGTTAATTTTGTTGAAGGCATTCCTTCATATGTTACAGAACTAAACAAAATTTATGGAAAATGGGAATCCGGATTTGAAAAGTATACCGAGAATCTTCCGGCAGAATTTTATGAACAGGTAACGGATACAATCGAATCCCAGCTTACTTCAATGAGCGAAACGTTAAAGGAAACAATTACAATTGAGCGGATTGCACAGTTTGTGGCCGAGATTCCCCAATATCTGGTCAGTTTTATCGTTTATTTAATTGGCTTATTTTTATTCATGCTTGAACTACCGGTCCTTAAATCAAAATTCTACAAGCTGATGACGACAGAAACCGCTGAAAAAGTGGCATTCATGAACAGACGCCTATCAGAAGTCATTTTCGGTTTCTTTAAAGCCCAGTTTCTGGTCAGTATCATCATTTTTGTTGTCACACTTATTGGATTGATGCTATTCACCCCAAATGTCGCCATTATTATGTCGCTGATTATATGGCTGATCGATTTCATCCCGATTATCGGCTCAATTGCCGTGCTGGGACCATGGTCTGTCATTGCCTTCATAGCAGGCAATTTGTTATTGGGCGTGCAATTGGCTATACTGGCAATCATTCTATTGGCTATCCGAAGAACCGTGGAGCCTAAAGTAATGGGCCGGCATATCGGCCTTTCACCGCTCGCAACCTTAATCTCCATGTTTCTTGGTGTCAAACTGCTGGGACTCCTTGGGTTTATCCTTGGACCATTGTGCCTGATAGCATTCAATTCTGCAAGGGAAGCAGAGATCATAAAATGGAATGTTAAATTTTAAAGTGTGCTGAGTATAATACTCAGCACACTTCTTTTTAGCTCCCTAGTATAGCCTTAATCATACTGGTTGTTGTGCCGCCGTCATAAATGATGTACAAGAACAGATAGACCATAACGCCCGTAGCTGCACTAAAAAACCAGATAATACTTGTAACGGGGCCGATTTTCCTGTGAATACGTATCTTTCGCTTTAACGCCAATGTTAGCGTTGCAACACCGAATATAGCACCGGTAGTTGCCAGGATAATATGGAAAATCAAAAAGATCGTATAATAGACCTCAATGTCCTCCGGTCCGCCGAAACTTGTATTTCCAATAAAGATGGTTCTTGATACATAAATGACAAAAAATGCCAAAGCACTAATTGCTGCAGAGATCATCGTTTTCTTATGTGCTTTAGGCTTTCCCTTCACAATCAAGCGCCACCCGATTGCAACTAAAACAGCACTTATAACAATAAACAGCGTGCTTATTGTGGGTAAAAATGGCATAAATTCCTAATCCCTCTCTCTATTTGATAAAGCGAAACTTCATTCAATGGGGCGCTTTTCCCCATTGAATGTTAGTTGAGCAGAATCGGACATTTAGGGACAGTTAGTCGGCGTTCTTTGCCGGATTACTGTCCATTATATGCGGGATAAAAACATGGATCCCAGATGCAGGGATCTGCTGTTCTTTTATTCTTTTAACCTTGTTCATACGGGTTAGCAGGTAATGGATCAACTTGCAAACTTTTCGGGCTAAACCATTGAAAGAACACTTTTGCCAAAATAATCCCATACGTTATTTCCTGCATCACTTTCATAATGATACCGCCTAATTGCTGGTCTTCCAATGTTGTCATAGGTGAGAACATTTCAGGACCTGATATTGATGAAGTCAAGCCCTGCAGGACACCAGTCGGTACACAAAGGGCCAATGCCTGCAGCCAAGCCCCGTCCTGTGTATAGGCAGCATATACAGGTGTATCTGCAAAAATGATCAGAACACATGCGGGTGTGATTAACACGCCATTGGCAAAAATATAGAATATCTTACCCAATGGCGGTATCCGGTCAAATTCTTTTAAGGGCGATAATATCGGCCACCAAACGATAAATGCCGCAACTAAAATAATGACAGATATGGATGAATGAGCCACTTGAGATGATTTTGAAAAATCAAATATAACCGGCAAATGGTAAAGTGAGAATAGCGTATTAAATAATAATAACGATATGAGTGGAAATGAGAAAAATTTCAAAACAGGTTTAACGACCGGTCTGTCTACAATTTTTCGCCATAACCACACAGGAATTCCTTTGATAATAAAAATAGGGAAGACAATGTAGTAAAGAGCCATTTGAATCATGTGAGCCGTCAGCATGATGTGCGACAATAAGTCGACCGGTGCCCCCTTAACAGCATACAACAGAACGAGACCTCCATAGAAGAAGAACTGCTGTTTTCCGGACGGCTTTCCTTCCCCTTCACCACCAAATTTATGCCGGTAAGGACCAGTTATTAAAAAATATATTAAAGCAAGTCCCAGGATAAACAAAAGATAATAGGGACTCCATAATGCACGAAAACCAAATATTTGCAGATTGAGCCACATAGACATTCACTCCATATACGGGTGTATAAATCAGTACATTCTATTATAACGTATTTTAGCCCAAGACACACACTCACAATATGACAATTTTTCAAACAAAGAAGAAAAGACCGGGAATAACTCCCGATCTTTTATCAAAGTTACCACCAAGTGATAACGCCGAGTCCAGCGAGTGTAAGAATGGCTGCCCAAACACCGCCATAAATCATGACAGCTGGCATGCTATGTCCTTTATCCTTCATATGCATAAAGTAATACAGCTGAAATCCCACTTGCACCAGTGCCAGCATTAACAGGACAAGGCCGGTAAACATACTAGTCATCACACCCGTTGCGACAATTGCAAAAGCAATAATCGTCAACAGGATCATTAACGCAAAGGTGATCAGTTGTTTTTGCATTTCTTCTTTGTTCTTTTGTTTCTGAAATGGATTAACTTTGTTGGAGTTCGTATTATCTGCCATTCATTAACCCACCTTTCCCATCAGGTATACAACTGTGAAAATGAACACCCATATGACATCAATAAAGTGCCAGTATAGACTGAACGTATAAAATTTCGGTGCATTGTACAAGTTCAAGCCGCGCTTTGCGTTACGGATCATGATCGCAATCAGCCATGCCATACCGAATGTGACGTGGCCTCCATGGAAGCCGACTAATGTGTAGAAAGCAGATCCAAATGCAGATGAACGGAAAGTGAAACCAAAGTCAGTGATATAATGTGTAAACTCATAAATTTCACAGGCTAAAAAGGAAAGACCAAGCAGAGCCGTTATTCCGAGCCACAACTGCATTTTCTTAAAGTCATTATTTTTCATATGGTACATGGCATAAACACTTGTCAGGGAACTTGTCAATAACAAAATAGTCATAAGGAAGACAAGCTCCAGTCCGAACAGCTCATTTGCTGTCGGACCGTCAGCTGTTGAATTGCGCAATGCAATGTACGTGCCGAATAAAGCGGCAAAAAGTACGGTTTCACCACCAAGAAAGAACCAGAAGCCGATAAATTTATTTTTACCTTCCTGCGTAGCCTTTTCCGGTTCGTTCGGCATTATTTCCGGATTCAAGGTATGATCTTGACTCATAATCAGTCAGCCTCCCGTTCTTCGAGTTCGTCTTTTGGTATATGGTAGCCAAGGTCATCTTTCAATGATCTGGTCAACATTGAGGCCAACGCAATTGCCATACCGCCAAATAACAAGATGTATGCCCAATCATAGTCGACCTGATAAATGAACCCAAAGCCTGCTATAAACAATCCAAGTGATATCATAAATGGCAGGAACGATGAATTAGGCATATGAATATCGCCTAATGGTTCAGCTGGTGTCGGTCTGCCTTTACCTTCCATCTTTTCGATCCACAGCGCATCCAGCCCACGGATAAGCGGTGTCTGCTTAAAATTATAGTGTGGCGGCGGAGAAGCAACTGCCCACTCGAGCGTACGTCCATCCCAAGGGTCATCGGCAGCTTTTTCACCTTTAACCGCTGTATAAACAATATTAATCAGAAATACAATCACGCCGAATGTCATAAAGAAGGCGCCAACCGTACTGATCTGGTTTCCTAAATCAAGTCCCTGTCCTTCCAGGAATACCCAATAACGGCGAGGCATCCCCATCAGTCCAAGGAAGTGCTGAATGAAGAACGTCAAATGGAAACCGATGAAAAATGTCCAGAATGTCAGCTTGCCCATGCCTTCATGAAGGATACGGCCAAACATTTTTGGCCACCAGTAATGCATCGCCGCCATAATCCCAAAGATGGTACCACCGACAATAACATAGTGAAAGTGTGCGACAACAAAATACGTATCATGGTACTGGTAGTCCGCAACAACGGAAGCAACCATGACACCTGTCATTCCACCGATTGTAAATGTAGGGATAAAACCCAATGCCCATAGCATCGCTGAATTAATCGTTATCCGGCCGCCCCACATTGTCGCAAGCCAGTTAAATATTTTGATTCCGGTTGGAACTGCAATTGCCATAGTTGCAATCGCAAAAATCGAGTTAGCAACAGGGCCCAAACCAACTGTGAACATATGGTGTGCCCAAACCATAAATCCTAAAAATGCAATCAGCATCGTAGCAAACACCATTGCGGTGTAGCCGAACAGCCGTTTTTTGGAAAATGTGGCAAAAACCTCACTGAATATCCCAAATACCGGCAATATCAAAATGTAAACTTCCGGATGACCGAAAATCCAGAATAAATGCTGCCAAATAATCGCATTCCCGCCAAGGCCGACATCGAAAAATGCCGAGCCAAACATACGATCAAACATAAGGAGAAACAAGCCTACTGTCAATGCCGGAAAAGCAAATAAAATGAGTATGCTTGTGATGAAAGTCGTCCAAGAGAATAAAGGCATACGCATATAGGTCATACCAGGTGCACGCATTGTAACGATTGTTGCCAAAAAGTTAATACCACCAATCAATGTACCTGCACCTGAGATTTGCAGACCCATCACGTAAAAGTCTACACCGTGTCCCGGTGAAGTAACCGACAGCGGGACATATGCTGTCCAGCCGGCATCAGGTGCACCGCCCAGGAACCAGCTGGCGTTAAGAAGCAGTCCGCCAAACATAAACAGCCAAAATCCCAATGAATTCAGAAAAGGAAAAGCGACATCCCTCGCACCTATCTGTATTGGCACAACCGCATTCATTAAACCTAATAACAGCGGCATGGCTGCAAGAAAAATCATCGTTGTTCCGTGCATTGTCAGCAGTTCATTATAGAAGCCAGCACTGACAAAGTCGTTTTCCGGTACAATCAGTTGTATACGAATAGCCAAGGCTTCCAGTCCGCCAAGCAGAAAGAAAAATCCGCCGCCGATCAAATACAAGTGCGCAATTTTTTTATGGTCGACAGTTGTCAGATAATCCCATAAAACTGCTCCGAAACCCCTTTTTTGAGAAGCTGCGATACTCAAAATATTAACCTCCCTTTATAATTTTCCATCCCTTTAATTACCTGCACTTTCAGGTGTAACTTCAGATGGCTGTAATTGCAATAAGTACTCTGCAATCTTACCTGCCTCGTCATCGGAGACTGCCGGGTAATTACCAGTCATTTTATTTCCTGGTTTGATGGATTCCGGATCCACAATCCACTGCTTAAGATTTTCTTTTGTCAAATCTTCTACACCTGCAAGTGTCGAGCGGTCTCCAAAGTTAGTCAAATTTGGACCGACTTGAGCCGGTGAGGAACCGATTGCGTGACAGGACATACAATTTTTCTCCTGGAATAATGATTGTCCTTCTTGTGCTACAGCATCTTCAGGCTGTGCTTCCGGATCAACATTCTGCATATCCTGTACCCATTGATCAAATTCTTCCTGACTTACAGCCACAACTTTAAAGTCCATGAGTGAATGGGATGGGCCACAAAACTCAGCACATTTACCCCAATAAACACCTTCCTCATAGGCTTCAATATACATTGTGTTTTCATTTTCCGGGTTTACGTCCATCTTGCCAGCGATAGTAGGAACCCAGAATGAGTGGATAACATCGGATGATTTCATATTTAAGTACACTTTTTCACCGACTGGTACATACAAATCCTGACTTGTTTGAATTTCCTGTCCCTTATAATTAAAATGCCACCAATATTGGTTACCGGTTACCTGGACATTCAAACTATCGCTTGCTTCAGATTCATCTGCCAAATCAAATGTAGCTGTTACTGTTGGCACTGCAATGATAAGCAGCAAAATGATTGGAATAATTGTCCAGACCGTTTCCAGCGTTTTGTTGCCTTCTACCTGTTTAGGAATATAGTTTTCTTGCCCTTTCTTTTTTCGGTAACGAATCAGTACGATTGTATAGACAACCAGTACAACAGCAAGGACAAACAGCATGACAATGGTTGTCAGGACGATTAAATTAAATGACTGTTCTGCTCCATAACCTTTTGGATCCAGAGCTGTTAAATTCTCCTTACCACATGCTGATAGTACAATCGCTGTTAAACCTAACAGAGAAATTGCCCGGATTTTTCCCATCCAACCTTTCATGTATCCATACCTCTCTTTCTTCTAATAACTTCTGTATTGCGTACTTATGACGAATTAACAAGTTTAAATGAAGGGGAATTCCAATGTCACGACAACCATCATTAAAAACAAAATCGCTAAATAGTTCAATGAGTAAATAAATATCATATTTGCCCATTTAAAATCATTCTTGGTAAAAAACCCGCTGATGCTTAATACCAGCCAGCCAACATTGAGTAATGTCGCAATAATCATAAATGCTGTACCTAATGGTGCCATTAAAAATGGGAGCGGCAATAAACATGCAATGTAGACGACAATTTGCCGTTTCGTCATCCCAAAACCATGTACTACTGGTAGCATTGGCACACCTGCAGCTTTGTATTCCTTGGTTTTCTTCATGGCCAATGCAAGAAAATGCGGTGTTTGCCAAATAAACATGATCAGGAATAATACAAAAGCCATTGTATCAAGGCTTGGGTCAACGGCTGCCCAACCAATTAACGGTGGCACTGCTCCTGAGAAACTGCCAATTGCCGTGTTAAGTGTATACTTGCGTTTGGACCACATCGTGTATAAAACGACGTAAACAAACCAACCGAAAAATGCAATAATAGCAGCTTTCATTGTTGTAAGCAGCAAAAGAACCAGTCCAAGGGCGGTTACCGAAACACCCATCGCAAGCACACGGTTGAGTGGTATATTCCCTGTAACTGTCGGGCGATTTTTTGTCCTCGACATAATTGGATCAATATCGGCATCATACCAATTGTTCATCATACATCCGCCTGCAATTACTAGTGCACTCCCCGCCATTGTCAGCAGAAAAATATCCCAATTGGCGATAAAAGAGGCATTTGTGAAGTGAATTGCCAGCCAGAAACCAGCAAACGTCGTGATTAAATTTGAATTCACAATCCCTACTTTTATCAGTGATTTGAAATCTGCAAAAAATGTCGTAACTTTACTTTTTGTTTCAGCGGATTTGTCAATAATCGGTGAAGAAGTTGTCTCCACTTTATCCATTGTTGTTTATCCCCCCTTTTCATCCCAACAAAAGGCACATAATAATAACAGGCATCATACTTATCATGGCTTAGTATTCCAAAAGTATCCTTCAATTCAGCCCAATTGTATCATGGAATTTCAATACAATCTATTTAACTACATTGCATCAATCCCTTTTTCAAAGCATTACAAATTGTGACGAATTTGTGAAAAGGATGCTGAAAATAAAATGAAAGGCCTAAAAGCCTTTATCATATTAATTCATCTTATGTAGTTTTCCCATGACAGCAAGCTTGAAGGTATGAAGCCAAACAATATCCCCTAACTTATTTTTAGCAAAGAATGGCCTGGAATGCAAGAGTATTTTACATTTTTATAGTGAAAACAGGTTTAAATCATGTTACGATATAAAAAGTGAATTATCCTGGTTCATGCACCAAAACCATGATATTATGAAATAAGTGCGTGTTCAAAAAGGAGGATAAAGCGAAACCTCATTCAGTGGAGTGCTTTTCTCCACTGATATTAAGGAACAAAGGCTAAGAACTTGGACGTCCTGTTACAACGCCTTTGTGACCTGCATCGTGCAGGCCCGGGCCGAATCAGGCATTTAAGGTCAGTTAGTTACCGTATTTTGGCGGGTTACTGACCATTACATGCGGGAAAAAGGACCGAGAAGTTCGAGGCGGCGCAGTTATCGAACAGTGGGCTTGCGCGTGTTGTGGTGACTTCTGCGGTTGGCGATTAGTGGACGCTTTCAGCAGAAGATCCGCCGTACATTCAGATACGTTAGCACAAGGAATACTTCCATGAATCCGCATCGCACGCGAACCGCGAGTATTAGTGCTTTGCTTTTGCAAGGAGCGAAGAAACAAGCCAACGAGCTTCCACGACGTTATACACAGGACGTGTCGATATTTAGTCGAAGATCCTTTATCTCGATGTGTGATTTTTCCGGACTTTTTGAACAACCTTTATAAGTGCAACAGCACAACATGACATAAAGTGAGGCAATCTTATGATTAGAACTTTAAAGTTGCTCTCTGTAGTTGCTTCATTGGGGATGGTGTTTGTTTTAATCGGGGGTGCCCTTGTCACAAAGACCGATTCCGGGTTGGGATGTGGGGAAAGCTGGCCACTTTGCGAAGGACAGTTATTCCCTGACGACATAACACCTGAGCTGATAGTCGAACTCAGTCACCGCTTGGTTTCCGGCATCATGGGGGTTGTTGTATTAGCATTATCCATTCTTTCATGGATATTTATTGGACATATAAGAGAAGTGAAATTCCTTGCATTCATGTCATCATTTTTCCTGATTTTACAGGCGTTAATCGGGGCAGCGGCGGTCGTGTGGAATCAGTCGGATTTTATTATGGCAACACACTTTGGAATTTCGCTTATCTCGTTTACAGCCATATTTCTGCTAATGCTCCTGATTTTTGAGATTGATACGAAATTTGATACAAAATCATTGATGATTGAAAAAAAACACCGGACTGAAATATACGTGATTACCTTATATACCATCATCGTGGTCTATACCGGGGCATTAGTACGGCATGTCGAGGCGAATTTAGTTTGCGGCAGCTGGCCGTTCTGCAATAATGGTGCACCCCTGGGATTCGCCAATTACAGCTTTGAACAATGGGTTCAGATGGGGCACCGACTGGCCGCAGGGATCCTATTCATATGGACAATTTTTCTCGCTATCAGAATGGCCAGGCATTATCGCGGCAACCGGATCATGAGCTGGGGCTGGTGCATAACGGCTGCACTTATTACGCTGCAAGTGTTTTTCGGGGCAATGATTATATTCACAATGCTGAACCTCGGAATCGCGTTAATGCATGCGCTCATAATCTCCATTTACTTTGCCATGCTCAGTTATTTTGTTTTACTGGCATCAAGAAGTGCCAGTTACGAAAAAGGGTAACGGACAATCATCCGTTACCCTTTTTCGTTATTCAAATTCTATCAGCAGATCATTGGCTGCAATAGCATCACCGTTTTTGACATAAACATCTTTTATGACCCCGGAGAATGGCGCCTGAACGGTTGTTTCCATTTTCATGGCTTCATTAATCAGCAGGTGATCACCTTTTTGAACCTTTTCGCCTTTATCACAAACCACTTTCACGACTGTTCCAGGCATTGAGGCACCTATTTGCTTTTCGTTGTTCTGATCTGCTTTCGGTCTTGTTTCCACTTTCGACTGGACACTTTCATCTTTTACAACGACCTGTCTTTGCTGACCATTCAATTCGAAATAAATGACACGTGTTCCGTCTGATCGCGGTTCGGAAATGGAAACAAGTTTGACAAACAGCGTTTTCCCTTGTTCAATTTCAACCTCGATTTCTTCATCCAATTTCATGCCATAGAAAAATGTCAGCGTGTCCAGAACTGAAATGTCGCCATATGTTTCGTAAAATTTATGATAATCCATGAACACTTTAGGATACAGTGCGTATGAAATCAAATCAAACTCTGTTACCGGGCGATCAAGTGAATGATAGAGGGAATCCCTCATTTTCGTAAAATCAATCGGCTCGAGCAATTCGCCCGGACGCTCGTTAATGGGTTCTTTCCCTTTCAAAATAATGCGCTGGAGTTCTTTCGGAAAGCCCTGGTATGGCTGCCCAATATAACCTTGTGCAAATTCTACGACCGATTCAGGGAAATCAATCGTTTCTCCACGTTCGTAAACATCGTCTTCAGTCAAATTATTCTGTACCATGAACAATGCCATATCGCCAACCACTTTGGATGATGGCGTCACTTTTACGATATCACCAAACATTTCGTTGACGCGCCTGAACATCGCTTTGACTTCATCCCAACGCTCTTCCAGACCAACCGCTTTAGCCTGCTGTTTCAAATTACTGTACTGTCCCCCAGGCATTTCATGAAAATAAATTTCCGTATGGGGTGCTTTCAGGCCACTTTCAAAATCCTGATAATAATCACGGATACCTTCCCAATAATGGGACAATTTTTCATAAGCATCGATGTTCAGATCAGGCTGGCGGCTTGTCCCCTCAAGAGCGTGATACAGCGATTGGGCACTTGGCTGTGATGTCATGCCTGCCATTGGCGCATTGGCAACATCCACTGCGTCAACCCCTGCTGCAATTGCCCGGGAATACATGTGTATACCGTTGCCGCTTGTATCATGTGTATGCAAGTGAACCGGAACATCTACCGTTTCCTTCAGTGTGGAAATCAGCTGATAGGCTGCTTCAGGTTTTAACAGCCCAGCCATGTCTTTGATGCCAAGAATATGCGCGCCCGATTGTTCAAGATCCTTAGCCAGGTTCTTATAGTAGTCAAGATCATATTTTGAACGGCCGACGTCAAGAATATCGCCTGTATAACACATCGATGCCTCGGCAATTTTATCATTTTCCCGTACAAACTGAATGGCCGGTTTCATGCCTTCCACCCAATTCAAACTGTCAAAAATCCGGAATACATCAATTCCAGCCGTTGCACTCTTTTCAACAAACTCTTTGATCAGGTTGTCCGGATAGTTTTTATAGCCGACAGCGTTACTCGCGCGCAATAACATCTGCAGTAATACGTTCGGCATTTTCTCGCGCAGTATTAATAGCCGCTGCCAAGGATCTTCTTTCAGAAAGCGATATGCAACATCAAACGTCGCGCCTCCCCACATTTCCACAGAGAACAGCTGCGGTAACAAACGGGCAGTCGGTTCTGCAATATGCACTAAATCTTTTGTTCTGATCCGAGTGGCAAGTAACGATTGGTGCGCATCACGGAACGTTGTATCGGTAAGCATGACCCTTTTTTGTTCTTTTAACCAGTCGGCCAGATATTCCGGTCCATGTTTATCAAGAATCTGCTTCGTCCCTGAAGGTATTGTTTCCTGTTGATTGACCTTTGGTACCGGCGGAATGACCAGCGATGGCTTTTCTTTTTGCGACAGTCCTTCAAAACCATTGACAGTTGTATTCCCAATATAGGTCAGCATCTTGGTTCCGCGGTCTTTACGTTTTGGAAAAACAAACAATTCCGGTGTCTGGTCAATAAACGTTGTGCTGTATTCACCAGATAAAAACTGTTCATGTGAAATAACATTTTCCAAAAATGGAATGTTCGTTTTGATTCCGCGAATCCTGAATTCCTTTAAATTTCTGACCATTTTTTGTGCAGCCTGTTCAAACGACAGAGCCCATGTGGATACCTTGACTAATAATGAATCATAGTGTGGTGAAATAACCGCACCTTGAAAACCATTGCCGGCATCAAGCCGAACACCAAAACCGCCACCTGTCCGATACGCCATGATTTTTCCGGTATCCGGCATAAAGTTATTCAGCGGATCCTCTGTCGTGACCCTCGACTGGATGGCATAACCGAGTGTTTTAATATCTTTTTGCTGCGGAATACCAATGGACTCATCATGCAAGTTTTGACCTGATGCAATTTTGATCTGTGTCTGAACGATATCGACACCCGTGATCATCTCTGTAATGGTATGTTCCACCTGAACCCGCGGGTTAACTTCAATAAAATAGTAATCGTTATCAGTCACCAAAAATTCAACCGTTCCCGCATTGACATAACCGACATTTTCCATGAGATTAACGGCATCCTGACACATATCCAGCCTCAATTTATCCGGCACAGACACACTCGGTGCAACTTCAACGACCTTCTGATGCCGGCGCTGGACCGAGCAATCACGCTCATATAAATGAACCGTATTGCCGTGGTCATCGCCTATCACCTGAACTTCAATATGTTTAGGGTTTTCAATTAGCTTTTCCAAATAGACCTCATCACTGCCAAACGCTGCCCGTGCTTCCGATTTCGCACGATCATACGCTTCAGCAAGTGATTCCTCGCTGCGGACGATACGCATCCCGCGGCCGCCGCCTCCCAATGACGCTTTTATGATGATCGGATAACCGTGCTTTTGACCGAATGATTTAATCTCACCCAGTGATGAAACAGGGCCGTCTGTACCTGGGATAACAGGTAATCCTGCATTGGTTGCCTGAATCCGTGCTTTCACTTTATCACCAAACATATTCAGATGCTCACTGGTCGGTCCAATGAAAATAATGCCTTCCTCTTCACAGCGTCTGGCAAATTCAATGTTTTCCGACAGAAACCCGTAACCCGGATGAATCGCATCAACATCTACATTTTTGGCAAGTTCAATGATCCCTTCTATGTCAAGATATGCCTCAATCGGCTTTTTGCCCTCACCAATCAGATACGCCTCATCAGCTTTATATCGATGATAAGAGCCTGTATCCTCCTGTGAATAGATAGCAACCGTACGGATATTCAGTTCGGTACATGCCCGAAAAACACGTATGGCAATTTCTCCCCGGTTTGCAACTAAAACCTTATTGATCTGTTTTCTCTCTCCCATGTTCTTCCTCCTCTATTACGAAATACATTGTTTTCAGTACCTTCTTTATTGACAGGCACAGGTTCCTGTTCTTTCTTTTTAACTGATTTTGCAATGTTATTCATAATCCCCATAGCTATCATCATGACAAGCAGTGATGACCCGCCATAACTGACAAATGGAAGCGGAACACCTGTAATGGGGAGAAGGCCGCTAATGGCTCCCAAATTGATAAATGTTTGGGTCGCTACCATTGAAGATATGCCAATTGCCAACAGTGCTCCGAAACTGTCGGAACACTTCCTGGCGATAAACAATCCACGCAAAACGATGATGGCCAGCATACCAACGACAATGACCACACCAACAAATCCCAATTCTTCAGCAATGACAGCCATTATAAAGTCAGTGTGCGGCTCTAAAAGATAACCAAGCTTTTGAACACCCTGGCCAAGCCCTTCGCCAATGAGTCCGCCGTCACCGATAGCCAAATAGGATTGAATCAGATGATACCCGTCATCATCCGGATTTTCAAATGGCTGATAGGCACCGGCAAATCTGCTGATACGTTCATCTGTTACCATATTGGGAATTGCCAGTGCCACTAAAGCCAAACCAACCAATGCGAGAATAAACAGGTGCTTAAAGCGGATACCTGAACTGAAAATGACAGTACAGGCAATCAGAAAAATGATGGCAGCCGTACCGATATCAGGCTGCTGCACAATCAAAGCCAATATAATGGCAGTCAATATTAACGGGGGCAAGACACCTCTGTTAAACTCATTAATGTAATTCTGTTTTTTTGAATAGACCGAAGCAAGATAGATAATCAAACCAAGCTTGGCAAATTCAGCGGGTTGCAGACTGACCGGCCCAAAGTCAAACCACGATTTGGCATTATTGGCGGTATTCCCGAAGATAAGTACGCCTGCCAACAAAGCAACAATGACGAGGACAATCATTTTTATCAATTTCTGATAATACTTATACGGGAAAATGCTCGTCGTGATGAATCCTGCCAGTGCCAGCGCAAACCATTGGATTTGCCGTATTAGATAATGTGTGCTTTCATGCCCCTCCACAACTGCCAAAACCATACTTGCACTATAAATCATGACAATTCCAAACGCTGTTAATAGGATTGGTGTAATCACCAGTGTGAAATCATAATTTTTTAATTCCTTTACCATCCTGCTTCTCCCCAAAAGTATGTAATCTTAAAATGACACTTCATTCAATAACAGACTGACTTGGAAACATTCAGCCGACTGGGCTTGTCCGTTTAATTGGGACTCAAGCAGATGAACAGAAATTTTGTTTAGTATAACATATATTTTTATTAGTGTAACCTATTTTTGGCCCACCTGCCGTATTAAACTGACAGCCTGTTTAAATAAAAAAACCTTGCCACCCCAAACAGGCAAAGTTTTACTGCATCACACAAAAACCATCACACAGAATTTTGTGCTGCTTCATGCAATCTATTGAGCTGCCTTTCCAAATTTTCGAGAAGCGCCTTACCTTCACTCTCGCTGATTAAATCCAATCGCACCGCAAAATCAATCTCCCTTGAAAGTCCAAACATTTGTGTATCCAGAACCTCTTCATATAGAGGGCATTGTGGCATTGTTAAATTGTCGATCTGCACTTCTATTAGCTTGTGTATTTTAGCTGCATCAGCCTTAAGAAGGGCATAGGCTTTTTCACGATGTGTTTCCGTCACCTCTGGAATCAATAATATCCCTCCATTAATAAGACTACCTTATAATTTATATTACCGTTTGTATCGTTAAAATGCAAATGAAATTAGCAATAATCGGGTCTTTTTATGATGAAAAATCATGTCATGTCTGCTATTCTTGATTAAGAATATGTTATAGAAGAGGTGATTGAATTTGATCGTTCAAATAACCGGTAACGTTACATACACCATAACATTGGATCCAACGGTATGGATTTTTGATGACCGAAAAATATTGCTTGAAGAAGCATTTAACCCAGATGCGCCAAAAGAGGATGAAAAGGATGATCTGGATAAAGCTGCTAATCGTTTCAGCCAAGAAGTTTATCAGCAAAATCTCAAGCCGCCTATTAACAAAAGCAATAAAAGCATCTCCCGAAAAGAAGGTCAAAAATTCCTGGAAAACTCCTATGTTATGCCTATATCGGATTTCCTGCGTTATGCCGAAATCAAGGAGGATGCTAATAGCGTCACCCTCGAAACAGCGAATGGTGAAGATAACATTCCGCTGGATACGCTGGCAAAAAGCTATCTGCTATTTGCCCTGAACGGCAAGCCGCTGAAAGAAGACGGACCAGTTCAATTATTATACAGTGATGGTTCCAACCGGGAAAATCCCATTAAGGGCATTCAAAAAATTATTGTCAACTGAATGATAAGCTGTTCATGCTTTGGGATTTGAACAGCTTTTTCGTATAATTTACATCTGTTCAACCAAACTAAAAGACAGTAATTCCTTGTTGATCATAAAGGAGGAGTATATATGCTGCTACGCTTAGGAATACTGTCTTTAATGAGTTTTACACTGCTTATGGGATGTCAACAAAATCAGGAAGAACAATCATTGCCTGAGGAAAACGAGAATAATGAACGTTTTATCCAAGTGGAAGATTCCGATCCGGTTGAACAAGAGGATTTTACCAATACTGAGATTGCTTCTCATTTAGCTAATGTTGCAAGTGATGTTCCCGATGTTCAGGATGCCACTTCTGTTGTTGCAGGACCGTATGCCGTTGTTGGCATTGATGTCGACAAGGATTTGGATCGTTCGCGAGTCGGCTCCATCAAATATTCAGTTCTTGAAGCATTGCAAAAAGATCCGTATGGAAAAACTGCCGTCGTGATAGCTGATGGTGATGTTGTTGAACGCATACGTAACATGGGTGATAAAATAGCACAGGGATACCCCGTGCAAGGGTTTATAGACGAGTTATCTGCCATTGTGGGCCGTTACATGCCGGATTTCCCAATCAACGAAGACCGGCCTGATGAAGGAGATCAGAATAAAAAATCAATCCCGGAAGATAAAGAACAGCAATTGGATGACGTGGAAGAAGATCAATCCAATCAGCATAATCAGGAATAACGAGCAACCCTGAAAAAACGCTGTCAACTGATTAAAATAGGTGCTTTCCCATACGCCGGGAAAGCACCTATTAATTTCACGAATTCATTTTCTGCCTTTTACTTCTTTAACTTGATTGTAATATTCCACACCGAACTGGGAGCCTTCTGAAACCATTTTGGCATTTTCAAGCTGAGCCGGATCGTTTGTTGCTGCCTGGTCTGGTACACCTGCATCTTCTAATGTTGAATCAGTCTGTTCCTCACGACTTATATTCCAAAGTTTGTCAGTTCCTTTTTTCACTTTGGTCTTTAATTTGTTCCGGCTATCTTGATTTTTCAATAAATAGCCGGTGATACCTGCCCCTACTGCCCCGGCAACTGATACAATATACCGCTTTTTCATCAAATCACCCTTTACGATTTATGTTTTTAATAAGCTTTTCCCAATTTATTTTCTCATCAAACATACACTTTCATGCAAGTATTTGTCGTGTTATAGTAATTTTAGAGCCTATTTTTGGGGTGACAAAAATGAAAGTTCAATGTGTATTATGTGATACTGTAGAGGAAGTAGAAGACGATTCATTGCAGGCAAAACGGCTGCGCAACCGCCGAATTTATATGTATCTTTGTTCTGAATGCTATGACCGGATTGGTGATAAGACGAGAAAAAGACATGCTACAGGTAGTTTCCGGTTATATGACACGAAGAAAAAGCAAAAAGATTTGATCTAAGGATCACCTAAAAAACTCCCTGAACCGGGAGTTTTTTAAGCCTGTTTTGACTTGCGCTGCAAATGCAGCCTGTAACGATAAATAGCCAGAACAATGCAAATAACGATCAAACTGTCTGTAATCGGGTAACCGACAATACTGAAAAAATTTAAAATAAGCATTCCAAATGCAAGCATGATATAAACCAAAACCGATTTCAAAACAGGCAATTCTTTAGCGAAGCCGAGTTTATAGGCAATAGCTGCCAGAATCAGGTTAATAACATAAAATGTCCAAAAAACATTAATACGATCACGATAATTCACAATCAATTCAAATACTAAACTGAAATGTTCCATTTGTATCCTCCGTTACTGCAACATTAAACATACCTGCTTTTCTTTTTCTACTATACTAAATCTTTCACTGCCATGCCAGCTGAAAAATCAACAACTTTTGAACATTAAGATGCTATTGTGTATACTGGTTAATGGAAAATGGGGTGTGTGTATGATGAAAAAACTTGATTTACCTATGCTGCTCTTGGCAGTGCTGGTTATTTTTATGTTTGTTCTTGTCGGGCTGGCGATTGCGTTTCGTAATATTTGGTTCGTTTTGTTATTTATTTTCCTCGGTTTCGCTTTTATGGGATTCGGGATATCTTTAAAACGCAAAAGAAAGTGACTTCTTACTGGCGTCACTTTCTTCCTTTTTTCATATAATCATCAATGATTTGCTTTTGAATAGCCGGGTTACAGGTTAAAACAGAGCTTTTCTGAAGAAGATTAATTGAACCACCGAAAGCGTCCGTCGTCATTCCTCCTGTTTCATTTACAATGACAATACCTGCTGCAATATCCCATGCAGAGAGGCCCATTGTCATATAGCCATCCATTATCCCCTCTGCAACGTAAGCAAACTCCAGTGCCGCCGACCCAAACGTCCTTGAGCCTCTTACAGTCTTGACTAATTCCTGCATGATGCTTTCCTCGACTAAACGGTTTTCACAAAGCCAAAAATGATTTAAACCCAAAATCGAGTCATAAAGGCTTTTTTGCCCGGAGAGCCGGGGTAATAACGTATCATTTTTAAATGCTCCTTCGCCCCGCTTTGCACTGTACAAGACATCAGCCATAACATCATATATAAAACCGATTTCGCCAATCCCATCATGATAGATACCCACAGATATGGCAAAATTTCGTTTCTGATGGACAAAATTCATCGTTCCATCGATTGGATCAATTATCCAGACAGTGCCATTGAGTGACGTCAATTCATCACCGTAACCTTCTTCACTGAGAATGAGATGATCCGGATATGTACTCTTAATATTCGTCATAAAAAAATACTCTGTATCACTATCCATTGTGGTTACAAGATCATTTCGATCTGATTTTGTACTGACTGTCAGCGGATCATTGATTTTTTTCCTGATTGTTCCGCCTGCTTCAAGTACCCACGCTTTTGCCTGTTGAAATAGTTCATCGCGAAATGTCACGTTCATCTACATGCCTCCAGTTCTTCAATCTGGTACCATCATATCAAATTGGAGGGTAAGAATCATATTTATGCTCTTTTGGGCCAACCTCTTTCCGGAGAAATCTCAGCAGATCATAAACCAAAACCCACATAAGTACATGAACCAGTACAGTTTCCATATGTAATTTTTGGGGTTTATAACATTGTCAGCCACCGTGTATTCACAGAAAAAACAAAGGCATGCCTTTTAGAATTCCTTATTTCTCAAGTGAAAGTTCCAATAACTGAAGACGTAATTGTTTCAGTTTCTCCTTCGATTTAATGATCTGGACTTTATCATTTGCTTGCATGGCATCATATAACGTCATTAGTTCATAATCGATTTCAATACGGATAACAGGCAATTTTAGACGATCCATCTCTTTTCTCAGATCTTCTATGACATATTTCATGTCACCCACAACCTTTCAAATGGCTTTTATTATTTATATGCTGCTTTATTGTCAATTGTTCCTGGATAATGGGACCACTTATTTATTAGATTTCTTCATTTTTAATTTTTAAACATTTCAGTTGACAGGTATGGCTTGACCGGATGATATTTTTGCCTAATAATAGTGCTGTAATCGGTTATCGAACGATTGAAAGGATGATTGAATGACATTTACAGGGTTTTCGGAAAAAGATTTCAACATTTTCTCCATTGATGGCCTGGAAGAACGCATGGCAGCCATACGGGAACACATCCAGCCAAAGTTCAAAGCAATCGGTGAGGAGCTTTCCGCAAGTATTTCCGAAATGACCGGGCAGGACATGTATGTACATATTGCACAGCATGCAAGAAGAACGAAAAATCCGCCTAATGATACATGGATGGCCTTTTGTCATAATAAACGCGGTTATAAAAAGCATCCACACTTTCAGATTGGTCTGTGGGATGATCATTTATTTATGTGGCTTGCCTATATTTATGAAATGCCGTATAAACAGGAGATTGCCAAGTCCTTTCTTGATCAATTAGACGATATCAAAGAATCTATACCTGATCACT
>Ga0079226_10000906_pt1 | contig 22059 bp, 18 predicted proteins | sample Poulit2014_FD_76345 | JGI IMG/M metagenome (GOLD analysis project Ga0079226, IMG submission 76345) | Agricultural soil microbial communities from Georgia to study Nitrogen management - Poultry litter 2014 | ecosystem: Environmental > Terrestrial > Soil > Agricultural land | place: USA: Georgia... | reverse complement strand
GCTGCAGTGACACCGAAGACCGCCGAGGCCCCCTTGGACACCATGGAACCCAGCGCCACGAAGGGCGTCGCGAGGAACTTGCCGACAGCCTGCACAGCCGTGATCGCCATGGCCAGCAGCCAGTTACCCGCATTCGCTGCGGCCGCGGCCGCGGCGAAGAACAGCGTCTTCAGCCACAGCAGCAGCTGCATCAGGGCCAGCATGGCCAGAGCCGGCGGGGTCGCGACGGCTGCACCACCAACGGCGGCGACCTTGGCGGCCTTCTTGCCGGGGCTGTCCTCCTCCTTCTTCGAATCGCGCTCATAGCCCGTACCCCCGGCACCCAGGCGACGCTTGTCAGCCGGCTCGGCAACAGGGGAGCCCCCGGTGACCTTGGAGGCTCCCTTGACGGCGTCCTTGCCCGCCTCGACCCCCAGGCCCTTGGCAGCACCGATGGCGGCACCCGGAACGGCACCGACGCCGCCGGCGGCCGAGCCCGCCTGGGCCCCGGCCACCGCACCGGAGACACCGGCCCCGGCGTAGCGACCCGCGTTACGGCGCGCACCGCTGGATCCGTCGCCCTCCACCGCCTTCTGGGCGGCACCGCCGGCGACCTGACCGGCCACACCGTCCATGCCCTTGCTGGCCTTCTCGGCCTTGCCCGCCGTGTCCGCTGCCTGACCGGCCTTCTGGGCCTTACCTGCAGCATCGGCGGCACCCGAGGCACCTTCAGCACCCGCAGCACCAGCGGCCTTGCCGCCGGTGCCACCAGCACCAGACGAAGAAGGATCCTGGCCCTGGCTGCCCTTGTCGCCCGAAGAACCAGTGTTCGATGCCTCGTTCGGAGCACGACCCGCATCCTGGGACGCCCCGTCAGCGCCAGAGCGATCCTGAGACGGATTCTGACCCTGGTCCGAACGCTGGTCGCCCTGGGCACCACGGCGCGAAGAATCAGAGCTCGGACCCTGACCCGCGGCACCGGTACCACCGGCACCGGCACCCAGCTGCTTGGGCGTATGGGCCCTGGACGGAGACTGCTGGGAATCACCCCTGCCCCCGGTGGCCGGGGTGCCCCGCTGAGGGGAGGTGCCGCCCGCAGCAGGCTTCGCAGACTTCGTACCCGACGAGCCCTGCTTGCCGGAGGTGCCTCCTGCCCCCGACCGCGGGGCGCTGGTGGAAGCCGGGCGCGGAGCCCCGAAGCGCCTCACGCCCTGGGAGCTGCGCGGCTGCTGACGGGGCGTGCTCGCCTTGGCCTGGTCCTGCTGGCCCTTCTTGCTCTGCTGACCCTTCTCAGCCCCGCCGGTCTTCGACGAGGAGGCCTTCCGCTGAGCCGAATCATCGGGCTTACGCGGCTTGTCGGTAGCCATGTGACTGTCCTTTCCGGCTCAACGCCTATAGGTGATAGGTGGATCAGTAGAGGACCGTGAGGGTGTCCTCGTCGTTGCGAACCGAGCCGTTGGACTGCACGTCGCGCAGCTGCACATCCAGACGCAGGAGCTCGAGCATGAGGCTCGACTGGTACTCCTGCTTGTGCTTGTCGTAGTTCTGGTACGCCTGCGAGAGGTTGTTCATGATGTTCGTCAGCGGGCGCATCGTCACGTCAGAGGAGCTGTAGTCGTTCTGGAGATCAGACCCGTCCGAGAGCGTCCACTTCATGCCCGAGACGGAGCCGTAGTCCTCCTCGGACTCCTCCTCGTTCTTCTCGGCGAGGTAGTCCACATAGCTCTGACCAGAGGGCACGAGCACGTCGAGGTAGCCGTCGTAGACGTTGCCCGAGCGCCAGTTCAGATCGAACCCGCCGGGGACCACGTAATCGGTCTTCAGCTTCAGCGTGGACTCGCCGTCCTCGGCCTCGGAGGCGGACTCACCGACGATCTCGTCCTCGGCGATGGTCGCCGGCGGCGTCGGCGGCTGCAGGAACAGCCCGTCGACCTTGGTCGTCTGCAGATCGGCGGTGTAGGCCTCGATCTGGGCGAGATCCGTGCGCATGGCCAGCAGCTGGTTCTCCAGTTCGCTGCGAGCCTCGGACTCCTGCTTCTTGAGCACAACGTCGTAGTACGCCCGGGCAGGGTCGAAGCTCTCCGACTCCAACGCCGGGATCTCCTCGGTGCCCTCGGCACCAGGATTGAACAGGACCGCCCACTGGTCGTAGAGATCGAAGCTGGCGTCCTTGGGCGCGTCCTCGCCCTCGCCCTCGCTGTGGGCCCTCTCATCGAAGGTCAGCTCAGCATTCGAACGAATGGTGAGGTTGAGGATCTGACGGTCGAAGGGCTCGCTGGCATCCAGCAGGACACCGACGTACCCGGTCGACCCGAAGACGTGGAAGCTGCCGCGAATGCCCTGGGTCGAGACCGTCTCGGAGTTGAGCTGCTTGTCCGAACCCAGCAGGAAAGCCTCGTAGTCGGATGCGTTGTACGAGATCTGTGCCCGGTCGCCGAAGTGCATCATGACCAGGGCCTTGTCCCCGGTCTTGTTGGTGTAGACCCCATCGACGTCACCGCTGAGGTCCGTCTTGGACGTCGTGAACGTCGGGGTGTAGAGAGCCGTGTGCGCCAGCGCATCACTGCCGGCCTTCATTGCCGCGGCCCCCGAGCCGCCGATCACCAGTGCCCCGGTGATAGCGAAGATGCCGAAGAGGATGCCGAAGCGTTCGATCGCGTGATGCGAGGTGAGCTTGAACTTCTTGGCGAAGCTCATCGCCTGGTCCTTGATCGCCATGTCGTGTCCTTGCCTGTCGTCCCTGTCGTGGTCGTGGATGTCGTTGCTCGTCGGTCGTGTCTGTCCGGGAACCCGGTCCTGGACGACGAAACGGGTCGGAAGAGGCGTGGCACCTCAACCGACCCGTTGCGCGGTCGACGACGCCTTCGCGCCTGGTCGTCGTGTCCTGGACCGGGGCTGCTCAGCCGAGCAGACCGCTGGTGAGAAGGAGATTCAGGTTCTCCACGATCACGGTGCCGCTGCCGCCCTTGCCCAGCTCGAGGATCGTGTCCTCACCACCGCTGCCGACCTTGTCCATGAGGCTCCAGCCGCCACCGGCCAGAGCTCCGCCGACGATGACCAGCAGCGCGATCGTTCCCCAGCCGGTCTGCTGACCCTGGGTCTGCGGGTTGGCCATCAGCTTCTTGATCAGGAGCACACCTCCCCAGATCAGGCCGACCGCGCCCAGGAGCATGAGCAGCAGGCCGCCCCAGTCCTGGATCGTGGACTTCGCGTTCTCCAGGAAGTTGCCCACACTCCACTGGGATTCGGCCGTCGGCAGCGACGCCTGTGCAAGGACAGCTGCCTCGTAGAGCTTCGTCATTGTTCTTTCCTCTCGCCTTTCGAATGATCAGTTGCATGAGCGTGAGTCACAAGGCAACAAGCACAACTCACTCGCCTCTGTCGATGATACATGCACTAGTCACGTCTTGTCTCGTGTCGCTGTCCGCTGCGACGTGCCGACCAGTCCTGTCTCTGGTCATAGCCCTGTGCAGTCCCTCCCAGACTGCCTGATATACGTGGACATCGCACTACTCAATCTACACCATTCGAGTGGTGAGTCATAGGCTCACCCGACAGGCGACTGTGAGATCCCCTCAGTACCCGCCCATCACCTGCGGCGGGACCCGGCCAGGGCCACGACACTCCGCACCCGGGTGCGTTCTGCACACTTCGTCATGTGTATCGTGCGACCTCAGCACACCGGCGTGACCAGCACGGACACTCCGGTCGCAGACCGAGACCACCGCGCCCCAGGAGCGTCAGCACCGATGAACCCTCTTCCCAGCGATGTCTTCGCCCGCCGTCTGCGCCAGGAGAGGGAGCGGCTCTCGATCAGCCAGGCCGAGCTCGCCCGGCGCATCGCCGACTTCCTGGGTACAAACGTCGACCCCTCAGCGGTGACCCGGATCGAACAGCAGACCCGTGCGGTCCGACTGGACGAGGCGGTCGCCGCCGCGGCGGCCCTCGGTGTCCCGCTGCCGGTGCTGCTCAGCGACGACCCCGCCGCTCAGAACAGCCTCGAGCTGCAGCAGGCGCTGGTCGATCTCGAGATCGCCCAGCGGGCCTGGGAACAGGATCGCCTCGAGGTCGAGCGGCTGCGCCGAGCCTGGGCACACGACGATCACGACCGTCCACCATCTGTACCGCCGGCCCGGGGACCTGCTGCCCGCCTGCGGCGTCACACCCGGTCCCGACCGGGATCTGCTGAGCACCGACTGGCACACCGGGCACGTCCTCGAGGAACTCCTGGAGTGCCAGCTGGCCGGTGCGGTGTGCTGCATGTTGTGCCTGCAGCTGTCCGAACCCGAGCTCGATCTTCTGCCCTGAGGGGATCCTTCACCGTGTTGCAGGTGGTACAAGTGGTACTCGACCTGTCATACTGGTGGAAAAGGCAGGTACACGAGTAGAAAGGCGTAGCAGAACAGCGAGCATCGTACGTTCAGGGGTGGTCCGCTGAAGGTCCATCTTCGGCTCCCGGGGTTGACTTGGGGTCCGAGGGTCCGGGGAGACAGTGCGAACTGTGGAGCCGAGACGATGGACCTGGTCGAGAAGACCACCACCTGAACATTCTGCGAAGGAACGAGAAGCAAGGACAGACTCATGAAGCACATCAGGACCGCAACGACGATGCGGACTCAGAAGCTGGCCGCGATCGCCGCGGCCCTGGGTGCCATCACCCTCGGACTCACCGCCTGCGGTGGGGACTCCACCGACGGGACCTACTACATCCAGGACATCAACGGCACGTCGGACCTCGGTCAGCTGGTCGTCGAGGGTGACACCTTCACCCACCACGAGTACGACTGCGACGGTGTCTACGACGAGCCCGGCGTCACCAGCGTCGGCGAGACCAACGAGGACGGCACCCAGGTCACCTGGACGATGGCCGGAGACGACAGCCGCAACGAGCGCACCGGCACCGAGACGCTGGCGATCACCGACAGCTCCATCACCATCGGCGACGACGTGTACGTTCTCGACAGCTCCGACGCCGGCGAGCAGATGCTCAAGAACTTCGAGGCGAAGTGCGAGGGCTGACCACCACCTCCCGCACGACCTCGAGCTCGACGACAAGAACCCCGTGGACACCATGTCCACGGGGTTCTTCTTTCTCCCGATCGCCTCACGATCGGTTCTGGTCGAGCTACATCTCCTCGTTCTTGATGCGCAACCACACCGCCTGGTACTCCTGCGGGGTCTGCGGAGGGTGGTCCCACAGCGGGGCATGGCGCTCGATGTAGTCGAGCTCCTGCCACTGCCCCGGGTGCCTCCAACGTGAACGGAAGTGCACCACCAGCGCCGTGGTCGCCACGGCCAGATTGAGCAGGCACCACAGCACGAGGGCCGCGACCACCCACATCGAGACTGCGGAGCTCACCAACAGGTACATCGTCGATCCCAGACCCAGACAGGCCACGAGCACACCGGCCGCCCAGCCCTCGTCCGGCACCGGTTGCTGCGCGAGTCCGCGCGGGTCCTCACGAACCCGCAGCACCTGCAGAGCCTGGCGCAGGCAGATCACCGCAGCCAAGGACACCACGCAGCTCAGGAACAGCCCGCGCATCCCCAGCACCCACCAGCGCGGAGAACGCCACCAACCACGAGGGAACTCCTTGTGCAGCACAGATCTCACACCCATGCGCCGACCTCTCCTTCCTGACGAGGACGCCCCCGGTGGGGTGTGGCCGTATCGACCGTCACCTCCACCGGGGGCGTCCTCCGTTCACCTGATCATCAGCCCTTGGGCTTCTGACCCGGCTTCTTCGACCCCTTGCCCTTGCCCCGGTTGCCCGTGGCCACCGGCTGCGAGGCCGGCTTGTCACCGGTGCGCTTCGTCGGGGCCTTGGTGCCCGTCGACGGAGTCGCCTTGGGCTGAGCGGACCCGGTGGGCCGGTTGGTCCGGGCCGGCGTCGGGTTCACCGGCTTCGGCTGACCCTGGGGCCTGGCCTGCGCCGGCCTGGCCGGAGCCGCGGGACCGGGGCGAGCCGCCGGCTTAGCCGGGGCGTTGACCGTCCGCTGAGCGGGGGCCTGGCGCTGCGGCTTGGCAGGACCAGCCGGGGCCACCGACGGGCGAGCCTGGGCCGGAGCCTGGCGACCACCCTGCTGGGCCGGGGCCGGAGCGATGGCCGGGCGCTGAGCACCGGTGCGCTGCTGGATCGGACCCTGGCCCTGCGGCTGAGCCCCACCTCGAGCAACCGGAACCACCGGGGTGACAGCACCACTGGAGGTGCCGCCGGCGACCCGAGGCTGCTGGCCACCCTGAGCGGGAGCCGCCGTCGATCCACGACCCTGCGGGGTCGTGACCGCGGGCCCACCCTGGGCGGGCCTCACCGAGGGAGCAGGGCGTCCGGTACCGGCAGGAGCAGCCGGGGCCTGGGCAGCAGGGCGCTGACCGGGCCGAGGCTTGGCTGCAGCACCGGCCGCACCCAGAGCAGCACCACCGGCAGCGCCGGCTCCCGCCACCGGGGTACCCGAGACCGCACCAGTCTGCGACTGGCCACCCTGACCGAACTTCGTCGGAGTGGTCTGGCCGGCGATGACCTTGCGGCCGCCGCTGGTCGAACCGGACGGACCGGCCTGCTGGCCGCCCGGGGTCTGAGTACGACCCTGCTGACCGGACTGACCCTGCGGGCTCTGCGATCCGGGCTGACCGGTGCCGAACTGGGTCTGGCCCTGGCCGTCGATCTGACGCTGCCCAGCACGCTCACGGCCACCACCCTGGCCACCACCGGTGGTCAGTTCACGGGAGCCACCCTTGGTGTCCCCGGTGCCCTGGCCAGCGCCGAGGCCGAACTGGGTCTGACCCTGATCGCCGGACTTGCTGACACCGTGACCGGAGCGACCCTGGGACTGGCCCTGGCCACCCGCGCCACCCTGTGCCGAATCGGACGTGTCGCCTGCGGCGCGGTAGACGCCGTCGGGACCCTTCTCCATCGTGATCGGCTGATCGCCGCCCTTGCCTCCGCCGTAGCCGAGGTTGGACAGCCCACCCTGCTCGTGCAGGTTCTGCGCGGTCGCGCGGTCGGCGTGACCGGTGCCGTGCGGGATCGAGGAGCTGTCCGAGCTGTCGCCGTCGCCACCGTCGTGGCCATCGCGCCCGTCATCGCCACCACTGGCGGTGATCATCCGGGAGCTGTCCGTGGTGCCGCCGGTCAGGGACCGGTCGCCACCGTCTCCGCCACCATCGGGGCCGTCCCCGGCCTCGAGAGCAGAGGCCTCACCCTTGCCGCCGCCGGCTCCGGCCAGCGCGGGCATCGGGCCATAGGTGCCTCCGGCGTTGGTCGGCTGGGTCTTCTGACCGCCGCCGCCGTTGCCGCCACCCGGCTTCGGGCCACCGCCCTTGGGCTTGCCCATGCCGGACATGCCCGAGGCGATCTTCTGCCCCGCGGCCATGCCCGCACCAGCGCCCAGACCACCGGCGAGGGCCGGCATCATCCCGCCCTTGCTCGGCGACGGGGCGTTGTTGGTCTCCATGAACTTGTCGACCAGGTTGGTCACGACCTCGTCCAGAGCCTGCAGCACTGCCTTGCGAGCACGCAGGAGAGCCAGCGTGATGACCATGATGAGGATCGAGGACAGGAGCGTCACCGCGACCACGGCGATGCCGCTGAGCGCGGCGCTGCCGAAGAGCCCGTCGCCGGACATCAGCGAGGACATCGGCCCTGCGACGATGCCCGGGATCGAGATCAGCAGCTCGGAGACGAACTGGTACATGAACAGCGTCACGATGATCTCGAGGATCATCGCACCGGTGTACACGACCACCTTGCTGATCGCCGCGATCGCACCGAGGGTCGCGAACGGAATCGCCGCCACCAGGCCGAACGTGCGCTTGATCGCGCCGAACAGCATGCCGAAGGCGTACCAGAAGCCCAGCAGCACGATGCAGCCGAGCACAGTGACCGCGTTGTGCCAGTACATGAACTTCGCCGGTCCGGTGCCGACCTGGGAGACCATCATGTGGTTCTCACGCAGGGTGCCCGCGCTGGCGTTGTTCGAGGAGTACATCACCATCGAGTTGTTGTCGAAGCTCGTGTTGAGGTAGTTGTACGCCGCCAGGGGAGCGAGGTTGCACGAGACATTGCCCTCGGCGGTCCTCACCTTGTAGCCGCAGTCAGGCTCCACATTGGTCGAGGAGAACGTGGTCACACCATCGGCGTGGTCAGCCGTCAGGCCCGTGTCACTGCCCATCTCGCCGGTGGCGATGATCGGGTGCTCATTGGGCTTGGGACCCTTCTCCTCACCGAACCGCTTCACATCCCCATAGCTGTTCTTGTCGATGAACCACGACCTCTTCGTGGCGTTGTCGGACACGTCATCGGGGATGTTGTCCACCGAGGTCTTGATGCTGGACTCGAAGTCCGACGCCGCGATCTCGTTGGTGCCGATGTAGTTGCCGAGGATGCCGAAGACCCCGAAGACGGAGGTGGCGTCGTCCATGGTGGTCTTCTCCTCCATCCCCTTCAGACCCTGGGACCAGGCGTCCTCGACCGTGTCCTGACCGGTCACGTCGCTGATGCCGGCGAACTCGCTGTGCGAGGCCTTGTTGATCGCCAGGGCCGTCGAGCGCACGTTCATCATCGAGTTCGAATCGGCCTGGCCGTCCTTCCACCCGATCGAGGCGTTCTCGGGGATCCGCAGACGCTCGTTGTTCATCCACGCGTTGAAGTCCACGTAGGTCGTGAGCACCACGCGCGTGGTGCCCGCATGCTGACCCAGCAGGGAGTCGTCGAACTTGTCCAGCACCGCGGTGTACATCGAGCCGACCAGCGGCAGGCCGACACCGATGAAGATCAGCCGGATGGCGAACTTCTTCAGCATGCCCGCACGACGATCGCGCCCGTCGGCGGTCTTCTTGAAGAGGAACAGCCCCACCAGCAGGAAGCCGATGAACAGCGGGACCAGCGCCTCCCAGGAGATCGACAGCAGCAGGCCGTACCAGTCGTCGATCCAGTTCTGCAGACCCGCCAGGGCACCGCCGCTGCTGTCACCACCGGTCATGCCCTTGGCCATGTCGTCGTAGTGGGCCTGGTCCTCCGCGCCCGGCTCGACCTCCTTGCCGTTCTCATCGGTGCGGACCCCCTGGTTCTTGATCGCCAGGTAGAACCACGAGAAGGGGTTCAGCAGCTTCAGCAGCTGGATGAAGCACCAGAACACGAGGCTGACGAACAGCGACATGAGGTACGCCAGCCACATGATCGACCCACCGACCTTGGCTGCGATGTCACCCATCGCGCTGGGCGTCATGCTGTCCAGACCCAGGTCGCGGTTGGCCGCACCGAAGTGGGCGTAGTCGAGCAGGCCCTGATAGGCGTTGCCCTCGCCATCGGCCGGCGTGTACTTGAAGCTGTCGTAGCTGATGGTCTCCGAGGATCCGGAGATCTCGGCGAAGAGCCAGCCGGTGACGTCTCCGATGGAGAACTCGGGGTCGGCATAACCGAGCATCGACCCGCCGGTGGCCGGGTTCTTCATGACCTGACCCCAGTTCTCGAGGAACGTGGCCTTGTCATCCGTGCTCGGGGAGTTCTTCTCGCTGAAGTACGTCGAGGCGTTCGACGCCAGGTTGTACATCGAGTAGTTCTCGCGATCCTCCTCATCCGCGAAGGCGGCCGAGGAGAAAGCCATCATCAGCGCGGGCACGATCAGTGCCGCCAGCAGAACGGTGATGATCACCCGCACACCCAGCCCGCGCTTGCTCGTATCACCTCCCACAGGGGAGAGGCCGCGCACTCGCGCGGCAAGAGTGGTGCTGCTCATCGTGTCCTCTCTGTCCTTGATCAGGCTCATCGCTTCTCCAACCGCCGCTGCTGCCGCTTCGGGGCCTTCGGAGCCACGGGCTTCTTCTTCTCGTTCGTCGGGGTCAGAACCTTCTTGCGGCCCCTGCGAGCCCTGATCTCCTCCTCGTCGCTGGCCTCGACCGTGCGAACGCTGGTGAGGTTCGCACCGGCGACCGGCTTGTCCTGCATGATCTGGTCCATCCGGGCCGCCTCTTCGGCCTTGGCCGCCTCCAGGCGGGTCTGCCGGCGCTGCGCCTCGCGATAGGGGTTGATCCCCAGTGCCAGGTCGAGGTGGAAGACCACGTTGGTGACGCCGCGACGCAGATAGGTGAGGTTCTCGTCCTTGGTCGTGATCAGCTGCGAGAGGTCCGGCGGGATCCGCTGGCCCAGCTGCTTCTGGTACTCCTCGACCGTCTTGTCGCGCATCGGGCCGAAGATCGTGTAGTCGGCGTCGTCGAACTTGTTGAAGTCACTGTCGCCAAGCATCTTGTCGACGTCGTTGTAGCTGTAGACCACCCGGCCGCCGCGCTCGTGCATGAACTCGAACTGGGAGCGCAGGTAGTCCTTGACCCGGTCGTCGATCTGCTCGGTGCCGTGGATGATCACGGTGTCGCCCATGCCGAGCTTGCCGACGGCGAAGCCGACGATGTTCACCAGCTGGGCCATGGCCACACCCTTGCCGCGGCGCATCAGCCGCGAGAAGTCGTAGACCACCCGGCGGGAGTCGCGCACCCCGTCCACGGCCGAGGCCGTGTGGTTGTTGAACAGGTCGCCGTTGGTCGAGAGCATCGTGCTGGCGATACCGCGCAGCACGTCGTAGGCCTTGACCTGCTCCTGGTAGTTCGTCGACGAAGCCTGCAGCGTCTTGAACGCCGTGTCCAGGTAGGCCACGAACATCTGCAGACGCGGGACCTGCTCGTGCGGAATGCCCACCACGCGCAGGCGGTGACGCTGCTCCTTGGCGTTGTGCCGCCACATGCCCTGCTCGACGTAGAAGTCGGTGGCCGTACGCTCGAGCGCGCTGCGGATGATCGAGGAGACCGCACCGTCGGTGGACTCGAAGAGCTGCTCGAACATGAGCTTGAGCTTCTCCATGTGGGCGGAGAAGACCGAGAGCTCGTCGTCCTCGTCGCCGAACATCTCGAACATGTTCACGTCGCCCTCGTTGAGGTCGACGCGGCTGGTCAGCCGCTCGAACTTCGGGCCGAGCTTGTCCAGATCCGCACCGTCGAGCACCAGGTGCACGACGTGGCCGTTGTCCAGCATCGTCGACTGCGCGATCTTCGAGCACCACATGTTCGACACGCGCTGGCGGTCCAGGTACTCGCTGAGCGTCGAGTCGGCCACGACCACGTGGTCCTTGTAGTCGTTGACCGCGAAGAGCACCGCCGAGTTGTTGACGTCGCCGACCATGTACCCGCAGTACTCGCCGTTCTTGTCGTTGAGCCCGTTGGTGACCAGCGAGTACGACCCGGCGAACTCCGTGGAGGTGTAGTAGAACCCGGTGCCGCGCTTCTTCTCGTTGTTCTTGAACAGCCCCGACAGCTCCTGGCGCTGCTCGCCGGCGTACGGGGCGGCCTTGAGCGTGCCGAAGCGGTCGATGTACAGGCGCGTGACGCGCTCGACGCTGTCCTCGAGGATCTCCAGGGTCGGGGCCTTGAGCAGCAGCCGGTTGTGCACCGACAGGTAGGTCGCACCGTCCTGGATCTCGCCGATGGTGACCTCGAGGTCGCTGGAGATCTTGGCCGCCTTGCGACGGGAGGACGTCGAGCCGGACTCTTCCTGCTCGTTGGCGTCCAGACGGTCCAGCTTCTCGGACTGCTTGGTGTACTGGTCGACCCACTTGTCGTCCATCCGCTTGACCTGCTCGAGGACCACCGCGGTGACCGAGTCGTCCAGGCCGTCGGGGATGCGGTCGATGCCCCAGAAGGCCGCGAAGTTGTCGTGCGCGGCATCGTCGTGGAAGAAGGCCAGCACGCAGCCGACCGAGTCGTCGACCTCGTAGTAGTCCGAGCGGAAGATGTACTTCTCGCGCGGCTTGAGCGCCAGCAGGTGCGGGTACGACTCGAAGTCGCCGGCCAGCTGCACCATCTCCTTGCGGCGCTGGAACCAGTTCTTCTTCGGAGCCTGCTCCTCCTCGTCACCGGCGGGCTCATCCACCGCCTCGCCGGGCTCAGGCGCAGCAGTGCCCTCGGCATCCGCACCCTGGTCCTTCTTCTTCCTGCGCAGGAGAGATCCACGGGCCTTCTTGGCCTCCTTGGTCTCCGCCTTCTGTGCGGCCTTGGCACGCGCGCGTGCGCTCTGCTCGAGCGAGAGCTCGTCCAACGCCTCGACACCGGCGTCGGGGACCTGATCCTCCGCCTCCGGTGCGACGTCCTGGCTGCCGAGCTGGGCTCGACGCTTCATCATCAGCGCCATGGTGTTCTCCGTCCTTCCTCGTCGTGTGGTTCGTCCCGGGGCGCTCAGGCCGCGAGACGGCTCAGCAGCTCTTCGCCAGAGGCGTCGGTGTAGAAGACGCGCAGCATCGGCTCGACCTCCAACCGGTCGAGCATGGTGATCTCCTTGATCATCAGCGTCGATCCCTCGCTCTCGGCCTCGAGCACCATCTGGCCGCGGCGCAGGGCGTCCTCGCTCTTGCCCTTGAGCAGCAGGTACTGGTGGATCGAGGGGAACTTGCCGCCGACGTGCTGGGTGATGATGTCGTACTGCTCGTTCTGCAGGTCGATCAGATCCGGGTCCCGGTCCTCCAGCGCCAGATTCCGCCGCTCGAGGTTCGCCGCCTGGTGATGGATCCGCTGGGGCTCCTTCGTGGTGATGAAGACCCACTCGCAGTTCGCATCGACCTTGCGCCAGAAGGAGTCGTTGCGGTCGAGGATGTCGATCCGGTCGTCGTCGAAGAGCAGGTAGCTCGCTGAGCCGACGACCAGGAAGACCTGACCGAACCCGCCGTCGCTGAACTTGATCCGGCCGTCCTCCTCGATCTCGTCGATGCCGACGATGGAGTAGAAGTCCGAGGGATCGGAACTGCGCCGGGTGAAGACCCGGCGCGCCTTGGGTGGCAGGTACGCCAGCAGCGCAGGGACCGTCATCGCCCGCAGCTCCTTGGTCTTGGTCATGCCACCGAAGTAGAAGACCACCAGCAGTCCCCAGATCACGAACAGCGTGATGAGGACCGGACCCGCATTCGAGACGAAGCTCGAGGTGGCCATCCACAGAATGGCCAGCCCTCCGCCGCCGATGAAGAACAGCTGCTTGATGGGGGACGGCTTCGCCGCCCATCCGCCCTTGCTGAGGGTGATCTCGTGATCGAGGTAGCTGCGGTTCAGCCTCGGCGGGATCTTGTATCCCATCTTCGCCATGGACTCTCTCCCCGTTGTCTGGTGTCGCCTGTCAGTCGTCTGTCGCCGATCCACTCATACATGAGAGGATCATGAGTCAGTCTACCTCAGACAGGCTACTCGAATCGAGGTCGACAGGCAGGCGAATAGCACCGCCCGGTGCATCAGAACCGCAGTTCCGAGCCCCGGGCGGTGCCGTGAGTGTGCTCTGAGTTGCGCTGTCCAGTCTATCGCAATGGATGCGACTGGTCAGTCGAGTCGCTATTCGTCGCTGTCAGGGGAGAACCCCTCGCCCTGCTCACCCTCCGACGCACCCTCGTCATCACCCAGCAGGTGCGCCGGCACCGGGGTCCCGGTGGTGGCCGCGTGGATCAGGGTGCTGAGCACCTCGCGCACCTGCAGCACCCGCGGCACGTCGACCATGGCCAGGCCCCGCGTGGAGGACGCGTCGTGCACCAGCAGCGTGCCGCAGCCGAAGATCCGATCGAGCAGGCCGCGCTCGGTGACGATGTTCGCCACCCTGCCCAGCGGCATGTCCAGACCACGACGCATCAGCACGCCACGACGGCGCATGATCCGCTCGGTCGTCACCGTGAACACGGTCGAGCGCCAGGCGAGCACCGGGCGCAGCACCCACGTGATACCCAGCAGCACCAGGAGCAGCCACGAGAACAGCCGTATCCAGCCGGCGGCACCCTCGGAGGACACGAACGTCCCCACGGCGACTGCGGCCGCCGACAGCAGCACAAGCGCTGCCGCCGGAGGCACCAGGACCTTCGGGTGCGTCCTCAGGGTGAACACGACCTGCTCACCCTGCGACATCTCCTGATCGTCCATGTCCATCACTTCCCGAAGGACGGCACGATCTTCTTGCGCCCGTCCTCCTCCTTCCAGGTGATCTTGGCGTCGAACGTCTTGCCCTTCTTCGAGACGAACCCGGTGCCCTGGATGGTCTTGCCCGCCGCCAGGTCCTGCTTCTGGGCGTCGGTGAACTTCACCCCGCACCAGCTGCTGGGCGGCGCATCGGTGCCCGCGTCGAAGTCCGGGACGATCTTCTTACCCTCGCCGGTCTTCTCCTCCTTGAAGTAGATCTTGCAGGCGAAGGTGTTGCCCTTCTTCGAGACGAAGTCGTCGGCCTCGACGTACTCACCGGCCATGAGCTTGTCGACCTCGTCCTGCGTGAAGGTGTGCTGGCACCAGGCCTTCGGCGGCAGGGCGTTGCCGTCGGCATCCCGGCGGCCGAACCCGAGCTTGTTGAAGCCGATGTACTCCTTGCCCTTGAACGAGCCCTTGGCCAGCTCGCCGAAGACGTCGTAGGCCTTACCGTTCTTGCTCGTGGCCGAGAAGTCGATCGTCTCGCCGGCCAGCAGCTTGTCGACCTCCTCGTCGGTGAAGCGATGTCCGCCCCACTCGCGGTTGAACCGGACCGTGTCCCCGGTCTTGGACCAGGTGCCCGAGACCTTCTCCTTCTCCACGATCTCCTCCTCCTCGAGCCCCAGGTCGGTGCGCATGGTCGCGGCGTTCTTCTGCATCGCGGCGATGTCGTCACGCACCCAGTCGGCGACGACGGCCAGGCACTCCTGGCTGGTCTTGGTGCCCTCGGCGATCTCGCGCATGTCGGCGTAGACCTTCTCCGTCAGCGCCAGGTCGCCGATGTGCGTACCGGGCAGCAGGTGCCAGCTGAGCTCGCCGGCCTTGGCCAGGGTCAGCTTGCGCCCCTTCTCCACCAGCAGCGGGTACTTCGCCTTGGTGCTGGTGACCTCGGAGTAGGTGCTGGTGCGGGTGGCACCGGTGCCCACGTCGCGCTTCTCGAGCTGCTTCATCATCCACTTCATCGACGGGTGCTCGGGGCGCTTGTTCGCACCCTCGAAGACGAACGGATCAGCGTTGGAGCCCAGGCCCTTGGTCGACTCGTCCTCATCGGCCGCGTCGTCGTCGCCGGCGTCAGGGTCGAAGACCGCCTTCCAGCCCGCCGAGAGCGGCACGTTGGCGATGCCCTTGAAGTCGGGGTACTTCTCGACGTGGCCCTTCTGCTGCTCGTACTCGTAGTCCTCGGCGAGCATGGCCAGGTAGTTCTTCGCCAGGGTCTCGTAGATCAGTCGGCCGGCCTTGCCGTACTGGGTCTCCACGGCATCCAGCGAGCTGGGCACCTTCGGGCCCGGACGGTTCGCACCGTGGGCACCCTGGGGCTTGACGTGGGTCTTGCGGGGCTGGCGGTGCGTGAGCAGACCGGTGTCCACACCGACCACCGCGGCGATCTTGTCCACCAGCGGCGCGAGCTCATTGAACTGGTCCGGGGTGATCGTCTTGTCCTCAGTACGAGGGTAGGAGACCACCGTGTCCTCGTACATCTTCTGATACGTCGACAGCACCAGGGCGGCCTTGATGCCCTTGGAGGCCATGATCGTCGACAGCGCCGAGAGGTCCAGCAGCTTCGGAGGAGCGGTCGTCTTCTTCGCCTTGCCGTCGACGGCGACGGGGGAGGGGCCGTACTGCTGGGGCACCTCGTGCTTCTGATCGAACGTCGGCTCCTCGGGGTTGGTGTACATCACCCCGTTCTCGTCACGGAAGCGGTTCTGGAAGAACGGCTTCTTGACGTAGTCGTTGTACGCCTTGAGCTGGTCGCCGACCAGCTTGATCATGGCCGACTTCAGCCGGCCCTGGCGCAGCACGGTGTTCTGGCCGGACGAGCGGGCCATCGCCGTGGCGATGCGCGTGAACTGCATCGAGGCGAAGTCCCAGCTGCTGCGGTAGATCGCCTTCTTGTACGCCGGGTGGTCCACCAGCGAGGGGACCGGCTTGCGATCGGTGAAGGCCTTCTGCAGGGAGCCGGCCGACTCGTCGGTGAAGTACATGCGAGAGAACTTCTTGCCCGGCTGGTCCAGGCCCAGCTCGATGATCGCGTTGATGGCGATCGCATCGCCCTCGCCAGAGGGATCATCGTCCGTCGCGATGATGATCTCGTCACACTTGCTCAGCGCGGACTTGACGTCGCCTCGCACCTGAGAGGTGTCCTTGATCGGATCGAAGCCCCAGGTGAAGTCGTCGAGGTCCCAGGGGAGGTTCTCGAGGTTCCACTTCTGGTACTTCTCCGCGAGCGACGGGTCGACCATCTCGTGCGGCTGCTTGAGCTCGTAGAGGTGACCACGCGCGTTGGTGATGACGTACTGCTCGCCGTTGTACGTGCCCGACATGCCTCCCAGCGCTGCCGCGCCGTTGCGCGCCGCGGACGGCTTCTCCATCAGGATCCCGACGGTCATCCTGTGCTCCTCTCGATAGATGACTCGTATATCAGTACAAGTCTACCTGAGAGGGGAGTCGAATGGCAGTCGATAGGGCATCGCCCATGCCCACGTCGTCAGTACAGCAGCCCCATCATCACCAATCCGCCGCCGAGCTCGAGCACCGTCTGCTCGCCACCGGAGCCCACCGCATCCATCAGCTGGTAGCCGCCCGTGGCCAGCGCACCACCGAAGAGGATCAGCAGCGCGATGTGCCAGGCGTTCACCGGCGGCCCGTCGCCCTTCTTCGGGGTGAGCAGGCGCTGGATCAGCTTCACCCCGCCTCAAATGAGCGCCGCCGTACCCAGCAACATGAGCAGCAGTCCTCCCCAGGTCTGGATCGACGATGTCGCATTGCTCAGGAAGCTGCCCAGGTCCCACTCCGCATACACCATGACCTACCCCTTGTTCCCGACCGACACCGTGCGACAAGGCTAATGGAGAAGATGAGTCCAGTCACGACTCGGCAGCGACTCGAAGACGAGTCGAATCATCGCGCCGGCACGGCTGCACCTGACGAGGTTTCTCACCGTGACCTGGGATAACGTCGGTTGATCGACCCTCGAGACCAGGAGCGTGCCCATGCCTCGTCCGGACGCCGGATTCCTCCGCTCACCCCAGGCCTTCCGCACCCTGCTGTCGGGGCTGCAGCCAGCGCACTGGCCGCCGCACGAAGACGACCTGAAGGCCATGGCAGCGCGCTGCATCGAGGTGATCGCCGCCCTCGACGAGTGGGAGAGCGCGACCCAGGGACGGGACGTCGTGGACCTGCAGGACGGGCCCATCACCACGGCACAGGCACGCCGGCTGCTGGCCCGCGAGGTCATGCTCAGCTACGAGGGTGACGTCGCCGTGCTGCTGGTACCCGGCGGTCACGGACGGGTCGCCGCAGAGCTGCACGCCGACGTGCACGAATACCAGGGGCTCCTGCGCGACCCATGCCTGGTGCTGGCATGGGAGCACGACGGCCCCGACTACGGCCGCGGTGAGGACGCCCACGAGCGCTGGTTCACCCTGAAGTCCAAGGGTCCGCACTGGTACATGCTCTCCCAGCTGCGGGATGACCTGCGGGAGGACCGGATCGTCACCGCCTGAGGATGAACCCCACCGCTGTCCGCAGGGGACCAGAGCCCTGCCTGCTGTCGCGAGACCGCGCTGGAAGATCAAGGTCGTGGGCGGCAGAGCCGCCCCGGTTGCCTCTTTGAAGGATCACCTGGTCCTTCGAAGGGGGTGGCTGATATGCCCAAGTACAGAGAGGAAGCATTCGCACTCATCGGCAGATACGTGGTGACCAGCATCATCGTCACGATCGTCCTGATCATGAGCGTCGACGCTGTGCCGTTCTGGTGCGGTTTCCCGCTCACGACGATCTGGATGATCGCGAGCGGAACGCTGAGCGACGTCACGAGCGACAAGGACTGCGACGACAGAGAGTAGGACACGATGAGCACGCACAGTGCACAGAAGAAGAGCCCGTAGGCAGACGCCTACGGGCTCTCGCTCTCCCTGCGCTCTCAGCGGGTCGGCAGCGCCACGCCGAGGCGCACCCGGTAGACCCTCAGCACCCGCTGCAGCGTCTCGAGATTCTTCTCGTGACCGATACCCTCCTCGAGCTCCTTGAGACGAACGGGCCTGACGCCGGCGACCTCGGCGACCTGCTTGCGCGTGGCCTTGCCCCGCAGCTTGACCAGCAGGTCCGGGAGATCCTCGCCGAGGTCCATGAACATGCGGAACTTCTCGGCGGTGCCCATCCTCGAGTGGCCGATGTGGATGTGCCCGGAAGCGCAGGTGTACCAGCTGGTCGAGGGGTCCTCGCGCAGCTTGTCCGGGATCTCGGACTCGGCACGGTAGACCCGCTTGAAGACCTTCTGCCCCTCGCGCACCGTGGTGCACTCCCGGGGAGCATCAGCAGGGCGCGTCGCCGGCGCGGAGATCCCCGCGCACCGCGGCGAGCAGTAGAGGCCGAACAGCACCGGGTCCTTCACCGTCGTGCCCAGCCCACCGCGGCAGGTCTTGCAGCGCTGCCGCTTGGGGAACAGCATCTCAGCCATCGTCACCCCACCTTCCTCGCCGATCGGTGAACACTGAGCTCGTCCGGGCAGCGACAGAACGCTCTCGCCGCATCAGCTGCCGCTGGTGCTGGATGATCATGAACATCGCCAAGCTCAGCACCAGTCCAGCAGAGACCATCGCCACCACATCGACGTGCAGCAACAGTCGGAGAGCCCACGCGGGGTCCGGAATCATCTTGTTCATCGGATCGGCCGTCCTTCCCTGTCACGCTCGATGCGCTGTCGCTTCTGGGTCTCCTCGCGGATCCGGTCCCGGGCCGTCATCGCCGAGCGATGGGTGACCTCGAGTCGGTCGACGGTCACGCCGCCGCGGGTGAGGTTCTCCGTGCGGTCAGCGATGGAGTAGGCCAGCGCCTGCTCGATCACATCCGCGGTCTGGCGCATCTGGCGCAGCTCGTCGCGCAGCACGCCCAGGACCGACTCGTGGCGCTCACCGACGTGCTCGAGGTCCTCCATCCGCGTCACCACGCTGCCCAGCAGCGGGTCACGGGAGCGGAACAGCTCGGCGGCCCTGGTCGTGGTCGGGTCGGCCTCCATGCGCAGGTCCAGCTGCGCCAGCAGGAACGCGGTGACCAGCGAGCCCTGGCTGAGACGCTCGCTGAAGTCGCGCGCCTCCTGGTCGCTGACCTTCAGCTCGCGCGTCGCGGCCGAGCGCAGCTGCTCACGCAGCACGGTGATGATCTCCTTGGGCAGCGCCCTGATCTGCGGCTTGGAACCGGTGAGCTGGAAGCCCGAGGACGGCAGCAGCGAGCTCCCGTCCGGGTCCGAGCCCGAGCCGCCCTTGGTCGCAGTGCTCGCAGCCGCCTGCACGGCCTCCTGGTGATCGGTCTTCTGCAGCGAACCAGGCACCTCGTCGTCGAGCTCGCCCTGCGGCAGCTCGGAGGCAGTCACCGGCTCAGACTCAACATCAGCAGCAGCCTGCTCAGCATCGTCTGCAACCTCCGGCTCCGGCTCCCGGTGCACCTCCTCGCCCAGGCCCTCCTCCGCAGGCGCGGCGACCGGGCCACCCGTGGTGGGCGCAGACCCAGCACCGGCAGAACCTGCACCGCCGTGCTGGCCCGAAGGCTCCTCGAGCTGGCCGGTATCTTCATCGTGCTCGGGGTCATCACCGGGCTCATCCAGGCGCGACTCCATCTCGGCCAGGTCCTCATCAGCCCGGCGTGCGCGAGCCTCGGCCAGACCCTCCGACCCCTTCTCGCGGTAGGCGTCCAGGAAGGAGGTGTCCGCCGAGACGTCGGTGGACTCGACCTGGTTCATCAGGTCCTCGAAGCTCGTGCTCACGTGAGCTCACCGTCCTCGTTGTCCAGCAGGTAGCTCGAGTCCCCGCGGGTCAGCCCGATCAGGGACTCGAAGCCGCTGACCACGACGCGCTCGAGGTTGGCATTGCTCGTCGACAGCGCCTTGATCTGGTCGATGAGCTCGTTGAGCCGGGCGATCTCCAGCGTCGGCAGGTCGTAGTCGAGATTCTCCCGGCGGATCTGCTCGGCCACCGCCTCGGAGACGTACTCGTTGAAGGTCATCCCATGCTTGGCCGCCCAGTACTCGGTGCGCTGCCGCTCATCGGCGGACTGACGGAAATAGCCTCGTTCTCGGCGCTCGTTGCCCTGCTGATCCACCTTGCGACCACCGGCCCTTGCCGGCGGAGCGGCTCTGTCGATGGCAGTCATCGCCCACCTCCACATCTGATTCGACTCATGTATCAAGCCATTCTATCGTGAGTCGAGTCGCTATGCGACAGGCTCGCGAATACCCTGTTCAGTGGCCTTTGCGTGCGGTCGACGATGACGGGTAGACTCGCACAGGCATCAGGTCGACGCCTGGCCCGATGTCCTTCCTGACCGGTGGCCTCGACAACCGTTCCGCCCGGTCCCGTCGGGGCCACCGTCGTCCACGGACGGTTCGCCTCTCTCGTCGGTCGCGAAAGGAGAAGCCCCGGTGCATCAGCACCGGGGCTTCTTCCGTGGACAGGCACTGCGATCACGACTCGGCGGAGTCCTCCTCGTCCTCGTCCCCACCGGACTCGATCGCGCTGGACGCGGTCGTCTGGCAGCTCACCAGCTCAGAGGTGAACTCCTGGGACTCCCACAGGACCTTGTCCTCATCATTGGGCAGATAGTCCGAGACCGACCCGGAACCCATCTTCGGACCCTCGGCCAGGAAGCGCAGGGTCTCCTGACTGAACCCCGCATCGAAGACCGTCTGGGAGAAGCACTCACCGGCCTCCTCATAGACCTTCTTCTGGTTCTCGTCGAGCGCGTAGGAGGAGAAGACCACGATCAGACCATCGGTCAGCTCGGACGAGGACTGGATCTTCTGATCCTCGTCCAGGGGATAGGTGGGCTCGAGGTCCGCCTCCTGCTCCTTCTCCTCAGGCTCAGGGGCCTCCGGAGACTCGTAGGTCTTCTCCTCGTCCTCCTCGCCTCCACCATCACTGACCTCGGGGCTGTCCTGACCCTCGGTCTGCGTGTCCACACAGGCCTCGAGCTCGCTGCCGAGCTCGGAGGAGGCCAGGATCGAGGCGTCCTCGGGATTGCTCTCCTGCATCTCCTCGGCCAGCGCGGTGAGATCGTCGCTGCCGCCGGCGACCGACTCGATCAGAGAAGCCTGGCCCTCGGCGCTGACACCGCTGTCCTTGACCGCCGAGACGAAGCACGCACCGCCGTCGGTGCTCTTCTCGGAGGTGCCGTGATAGACCAGCACGTCCAGAGCCTCACCCAGCTCGTCGTCGGAGACCTCCTGGACGGACGAAGTCGTCTCCTCACCGGCGGGCTGAGCCGTCTTCTCACCACCGCCGGAACATCCGGCCAGCAACGCGCTCAACGCCATCAGCGCCGCCGCGGGCAGCACCGTCTTCCGAGTGATCCGTGTCTTCATCGTGTCAGCAGCTCCTGTCGAGGGTCACTTGGTCTTCGAGGACATCTTATCGGATAGCTGACCGAATAGCAGTCGACCACGAGTCGACTGAATGACCCGATATAGCCTCTCGTGTGATCAGCGCTGACGACCTGCCGCCCCTACGGGCCCGGTGTGGTCGCCGGGTCCGCGACCGAGCTCCGGTCGGCGGGGTGGCCGCGGGATCAACAGGGTTGATCCGGGGGAACCCTTGACACAGAGCGTGCTGGGTCCCGTTCCCGGGTGGTCCGGCTTCGAGCTCGGACCGCACGACAAAGAGAGCGTGCGCGCCGGCACATACACAGAACGAAAGAGCACCCCATGCACCCCATACTCGCCGCCGGCCCCGTCGTAACCGGCACCTACTCGCCCGATACCACCGCCTGGTGGATGTTCGTCATGCTCATCGCCGGATTCTTCGGATGCATCGCCACCTTTGTCTGGACACTCGCCGACAGCGACACATCTGTCGTCCCTCACTTTCTCGCGGCGACCATCTCCCTGGGGATGATCTTCGGAGGTTCCGGCCTGGTGGGTACAAACCGGGGACACGACTACCGCACGGTCGACATGGAGAACTTGGCGACCGTCGTCAGCGATCGTTACGAGATCGACCAGATCACATTGAGCGAAGGCTCGGGCGACCCCGCCGACGCCGCCAAGACCCTCTGCGGCCCCGTTTCTCCGGACTCACCGGAGCTGATCGGAGTCAGCGAAGGACGCCAGATCACCTTCAAGG
>Ga0079226_10000904_pt1 | contig 22080 bp, 7 predicted proteins | sample Poulit2014_FD_76345 | JGI IMG/M metagenome (GOLD analysis project Ga0079226, IMG submission 76345) | Agricultural soil microbial communities from Georgia to study Nitrogen management - Poultry litter 2014 | ecosystem: Environmental > Terrestrial > Soil > Agricultural land | place: USA: Georgia... | reverse complement strand
TGTCTATACCTTTACCGTGAGCTCAAATAAGGTGGGTGAGGATATCTTTGCCTTCGAAACACGAGCGAAAATCTCGGATGCTACGGCAACGATCACATACTCAGCAGGAGATGGTAACTTTGATCAGACAAAATCGACGATTAGTGTTAATCCTGAAGAAATTGTTGCAGATGGTGAATCTACAGCGATAGTGATCGTGAAGATGTTCTATGCATCAAACCCTGATTTACCACTTTCAGGCTATCAAGGTTTAACGTTAGTATCTGCAAATGGAGATGCTTTTGTTGGAGATGTGAATCAGAGCTATACGGAAGTTCCAGGCTCTGGTGAATATATCTTTAAGATAACATCTAAATTTGCATTAGGAATAGATACCTTTGCATTCAAAACAACGGTGCAAAGTAAAAATACGGCAAGTTTAGCGTATGTTGCAGGTGAGTTTAGTGAAAAAACATCGACGATTACAGCTGAGCCGTTAGAAATTCAAGCAGATGGAATAGATGTATCGATTGTTAGTGTTCAGTTAAAAGATGCTTTTGGTAATCTGATTACAGATCCTGCACGACTGCCGGAAGAGGTCGTATTAACAGATATTAATATCGGGTTAGAATCAATCGGTACGCTTAAATTAGAGTCGATAGGTAATGGACTCTATACTGGAGAAATTACTTCTAAAACTGTAGGTAGTGATACGATTGGCTTTGCTGTTGATGGTACAAAGGTCAATGGCAAAACGGTCACGATTACTTATTTACCGGGAGATTGGAGTGCGGCAACATCGACGATAACAGCAGAACCTGACTCAATTGTGGCTGATGGTATTGAAATGTCTACATTAACGGTTCAGTTAAAAGATGAGTTGGGTAATAATCTCCTCTCTAGCATTAATCCGACAACGGGCCGTCCTTATGTTGTGATGTTAATGGCAAAAGATCCGTTAATCGGTTCGATTAAGCCAGAAACGACAATCATGACAGATGCCGGTAATGGAGAGTTTGTCGCCTATGTTTCATCAATGGTGGTAGGTCAAGATACCTTTACCTTTACCGTTGATGGACAAGCAGCAGATAGTGAAACGTCTGTGACTTACACTTCAGGTGAGATTAGTGTTGAAATGTCGACGATTACGGCAGATCCGATCGCAATTGCGGTAAGCGATAGTGCTGCGCCGATTTACGCAACGTTAACGGTTCAATTACGTGATGCAATGGGGAATAATATTAATTCTTCAACGAATATGGATGTTGTGATTGCTTCAACATTAAAGGATCAAATCGGGGATTTAAGTGTAACTGCGAATAATCAAGATGGCTCTTACAGTGCGACTGTTTACTCAGAAGAGGTTGGTGTTGAAAGCTTTGGGTTCACCATTAATGGTGTCCAAGGTGTGAATACGGCAACGATCAATTATAACGTTGGAGATGTTGATTTAAGTCAGTCAACAATCAGTGCGGTGCCGGCTGAAGTTGTGGCAGATGGCGCTTCTGTTTCGACCATTGTGGTACAGATGAAAGACCGTTTTGGTAATAACCTTAATGCCAATGTGGGTAATGTTGTGATTACTGGGCTCAAGGTTGCGGATCAAGCGGCTGATAATGTCTCTGCAAGTTATATCGCCGATGGGCGCTATGAGTTAGAAGTGACTTCAACGGTGACCGGTGTTGACACAGTAAGCTTTAAGCTTGGTGAAGATGCAGGCAATAAAACGACAACAATCACTTATGTTGCAGGTGAAGTTGATCTAGCGCAGTCTACGATTGTTGCAATGCCACCAGCTATTATTGCTGATGGTGATGCGAAGTCTGAAATCATCGTCACGTTACGCGATTCTTATGGCAATGCGATTACCGATAGTAAAGGCGAAGTTAAACTACGCTTTAACGATGGTAATGCACCATATGGTACGGCAACAGCAGTGACGGATAATGGTGATGGTACTTATACCGCACAGATCTCCTCGAATGTTGCGAATGTTGCGGATGAGATTAACTTTAGCTTAAATGATATTAATAGTGCGGCAAGACCGGCATTAGTGTTCTATTTAGCAGGTGAAGTCAGTCTTGATCATAGTACGATTGAAGCTATTCCAGGCATGATTGTGGCAGATGGTGAAGCAACATCAACGATTCGTGTGATCTTGAAAGATGCATTTGGGAATACGATTACGGATACCAATGAGATCGGTCAGATTAAGTTGACGAATCTTCACCTTGGTAATGTCCTGAATGATGGTATCTTTACGAATGTTGGTAACGGCGTTTATGAAGTGACAGTAACATCTACGAAAGAAGGTCAAGAGACATTAGGCTTCACAATTGATGGTAAAGCTGCAACAGCAACGACACCATTAGAGTATGTGGGAGATGATGGTATTGATCTTAATAAATCAACGATGACAGCAACGCCCGCGGCAATTTTAGCGAATAATGTTGAAACGTCATTGGTGGTCGTAGATCTAGTGTTTGCAAATGGTCAAAAACCAACAGCTCAACCTGGTGTTGTCTTTATCACAGGATTAGATATCGGATCAACTGATACAGGCGCAATGGAGATGGCGTATGTGGGTGATGGTCGATATGAGCTTGCGGTGAAATCAGCAACAGTCGGAAGAGATACGGTTAGTTACCGTTTCGGTAAAGATGCCGCAACACTTGTTAATGGTGGTCAGGCTGTAACGATTGACTACATCACAGGTACTGTTGATCTAACGACTTCTACGATTGAGATTAATCCAGGCACGATTGAAGCTAATGGTGTGGCGCGTGCAAATGTAACCGTTCAGTTACGTGATGCAGCAGGCCATGCGATTGTTGACAATCAGGGAGCTGTGGTTCTTGAAGGATTAAGTATTGGTAATGTTATGCCGGCAGCTCACCTTGAGTATCAAGAAAATGGTATCTATACGGGCGTGATTACATCGACACAAACGGGTCATGAAACGGTCGGATTTAGTGTAGGTGGACGCTTAGCAGTTGATACGGCACCTATAACGTATATGGCAGGTAATGTGAATCTTGGGCAATCAACGATTACAATTACGCCTAATACTATTACGGCAGATGAAGTCATGGAAGCTGTGGTGACGATTACACTAAAAGATGCGAAAGGTAATGATGTCTCAACAGAAACAGCTGCAGCAGCATTGAGTAAGCTACAGTTGATTGATGTGGAACTTGGCTCTGTGAAAGATGCATTAACGCATCAAGGTGGTGCGAGCTTTACGGCAACCATCATCTCTCGTAAAGCAGGTCAAGATCATGTTCGCTTTACATTAGATGGCGCATTAGGTGCGCATGGTAATGCGGCAATGATTACCTATACGGCAGGTACGCCAACGGTTGAAAACTCAACATTGATGGCAGAACCAACAGAAATTATGGTGAGTCAGGATGCGGGTCGTCCAATGCCATTTGCATCGTTTGCGCGTATGGCCGTTCGTCCACAAGATCGTATGTTAGTGTCAACATTAACAGTCGTATTACGAGATAAGTTCGATAACATTGTGATGCTTGATGCGAATGATGGAAAAGGGCTTGTGAAAGTGGTTGGTAAGGACTCCTTAGTTGGAACGCTTTCTGAGACGAGTTATCAAGGCGATGGGATCTATACAGCAAAAGTGGCATCATCAAAAGTTGGAAAAGATGCGTTTGACTTTGAATTATCAGGTCAGAAGGCTAATAAAGATGATGTGACAGTGACCTATGTAGCAGGTGTTGCAGATGCGAATCAATCTGAGTTTACGGTGATCCCCGCAAAAATTACTGCGGATGGTAAGCAAGCATCCACCTTAACGGTGATACTAAAAGATCGTTATGGTAATGCGATTACTTCTAGCTTAGGTAAGATTGTGGATATTTATGCGCTTGATACGCCTATTTATAAAGACCTCACAACAGTGGTTGATAAGGGTGATGGAACGTATAGCGCAACCGTGACTTCAGAAAAAGCAGGTACTGATCGCTTTAGCTTCTCTATCCTAGGAGCGGAGAGCACGAAGTATGATGCGGTGACTTATACCGCAGGTGCAGTATCAGCGAAAATGTCTGAAATTGAGGTATTGCCAAGTGTGATTCTCGCGGATGGGCAAGAAGTTGCCGATGTGAATATTATCCTACGAGATGAGTTTGGTAACCGAGTGTTGACAACCGAAGGTAGTCAGGTGAGCTTAACTGGCATAAGTTTTGGTGATGCATCAGCATTAACGACTCATGAGAATGAAGGTCGCTTCACTGCAACGATCACGTCTAATGAAGTGGGAATTGATAATGTTAGCTTCATCCTCAATGGTCAGAACGCTTCTGGTAACAAAGCTTCTGCAATCTTAAAATATGTTGCGGATGAAGAAGTGAGCTTGACGAAATCAACGATGACATTGGCTCCAGACTCCATTCTTGCGGATGGTAAGGTGCAATCACTTGTGACGGTGACATTGGTGCAGTCTGATGGTAAACCGATAGATACGGCAGTTGCAGATAAAGTTACTGTGAAGTTAACAGGACTTGATCTCGGTATCTTAGATGGTCAAAAATCAGGAACGCGCTTAACGCATCAAGGAAATGGCGTTTACCAAGGGCATGTCACTTCAACAACGATTGGTGAAGATACGTTAGGATTTACGGTGGATGATAATGTGGCGAAAGCACAAGCAATCATTCGTTATACAGCAGGTGAGGTTGCATCTGTTGAAACCTCAACAATCCAAGTGATTCCGAGTTCGATCTTAGCGGATGGTCAGATGACAGCGACTGTAGTTGTTCAATTGAAAGATGCAGCAGGACATAATGTGACTGTGGGTACAGCAGTTGTAACGCTTGACCAAGACACGTTATTAATTGGTAAGCTTTCAGATGTTTCGCAAGGCTATACTTTTGAAGATAAAGGTGATGGGCGCTATGAACTCCTCATTAAATCTACAAAAGTGGGTGAGGATGCATTGAACTTTGAGTTGAATGGTCAAAAAGGTCAAAGCGGTTTAGCGAAAGTGAAGTACACCGCCGGCGCTTTAAGCCTTGAAACAAGTACTATTGTGGTCGATCCAGCAAGCATTATTGCTGATGGAAAAGCAACAAGTACGGTGACAGTGAGCTTAATGGATCACTATGGCAATCCAGTTGATGGTAATGCCCGAGTGATTAGATTGTTAGGTCTTGAGCTTGGAACATTGCAATCAGGTATGAATTATCAAGGAAATGGCCAATTTACGGGAACCATTCATTCAGTGAATGAAGGAGTGGATACGCTTGGATTTGAAGTAATCGGCGCAGGATTGGGTGAAAAACATGCGGAATTAACCTATACCGCAGGTGCATACGATCTAACGCAATCAACGATTACGGCAGCGCCAAGTCTGATTACTGCCGATGGAGAAGCAAAATCTGTGGTAACTGTTCAACTCCGTGATGCACAAGGACATATTGTGGCAAATGATTCTGAAACGGTCATCTTAAGTGGATTGACATTAGGACAGATCGGCGATGGTTCTGTAACAACGCCAGATTTCACAATGCGGCCTGTGGGGAATGGTTCAGGTCAATACACGATTGAAATTAATTCAACCAAAGTTGGTAATGATACGCTTGGATTTGAAATCGACGGAAAAGCGGGTACAGATACGACAACTGTAATGTATCAGGCAGGTCCTTATGATGTTGATCAATCTGAGATAGTGGCAACTCCTGATAGCATTGAAGCGAATGGACGAGTATACAGTACGATTGTTGTACAGTTGAAAGACCGTTTCGGTAACAATGTGAAGGGAAATCCAGCAGATGTTTATCTAGAAGGTATCAAACTTGGAATGGTTGACAATATCCGTTTAGCATCAATCGGAAACGGTGCATATCGTGGCTACGTGGTATCAACGATGGTTGGTAAAGATGATATTGGCTTTAATGTCAATGGTAAAGTTGCAGCAGGTTCAAAATCAGTTGCAACTGTGGAATATGTCGCGGGTAAAGTAAGTGCGAAAAACTCAACGATCACGGCATCTCCACGTACTATTTTGGCAGATGACAAAGAAACATCAGTTATCACTGTCCAGCTGAAAGATAGTAATGGTTACGACTTAACGAACAGTATTAATCCAGAAACTGGGCTTGCCTATGTGGTGACCTTGATTCAGGAAGGGCATAAGGTTGGAACGGTTGAACCAAGTACTATGATTATGACTGATACCGGCAATGGACGTTTCACGGCGACTGTTAAATCTAGATTAACGGGTAAAGATATCTTCGGGTTCAAGTTGGCTGATGAAATTGCAACTGCAACGACAGATGTGACTTATACCGCTGGCAATGGAGAATTTGATGAGTCAAAATCAACGATTAAGGCTGATCCTTCTGAAATTGTCGCAAATGGTAAAGCAACCTCAACGATTACTGTGAAACTTTTCTATAAGTCAAACCCAGATGTACCATTATCAGGTCTTACCGATGTGAAACTGACGACGGTCTCTGCAATGGTTGGTCAATATGAAGGTGGCAGTAATATCGTGAAGGAAGTGGTGCCAGGGGTTTATGAAGTCAAAGTTCTCTCACAAGTTTTAGGAGATGATACTTTCCACTTTGAAACAGCAGCGGCGAAAAGCACTGAGGCAGCATCTGTGAAGTATACAGGTTCTCCAAATCTCGAGATCAGACTAAAATCATCAGAGTCACAAGTGAAGATGGGTGAAGTAGTGATGATTGAAGCAGAGATTAAGAATCATGGTGATAGTGCGGCGGATCTCTTTGATCTTCTTAACTCAATCCCAGGTGGCTTTACCTATGTTTCTGGCTCTGCAAATGTTGATAAAGATCCGAAAGGCATGATCGTGGTAGGTAGCTCGCCATTAACGATGAGTAATCTATCATTACCATCTGGTGAGAAGATCTATGTTCGCTATGTCTTGAAGATCTCAGCAGGTGCGAAAGCTGGTAATCACACGATTTACGCAGAAGCTTTTGATAAAGGTAGTCAAGATTCTATCTCTAACAGAGCCTCGATTGTCCTCAATATTGATGATCGTGATCCACTCTTTGACGATAGCTTAATCATCGGAACGGTATATCACGACCGAAATGGTAATGGTATGCAAGATCCTGGTGAGCCAGGAATTCCGGGAGCAAGAATCGTGAGTGCAGAAGGTTTGATTATCACAACGGATCAGTTTGGTCGTTACCATCTGAAAGATGTGAAAGGCGGTAAGTGGGAGCGTGGGCGTAACTTTATCTTGAAGATTGATGTGGCATCACTACCAGATGGGGTGACGTTTGTAACACCAAATCCATTAGTCAGACGTATTACGCCAGGATTACCAACAAGATTTGATTTTGCATTGCAATTACCAGAGGAAGCAATCTTAGAGGTAAGTGAGTCGCTCTTTGTGAAAGATAAGTCGCTTATCAAGCCTGAATATGAACGATATATATCACAGATGGTAGCTTTAATTGAGGAACATGGGATTAAAGAAGTGACAATCAAAACACAGGAGCTTGGAACGTTGTCAGAAAAACGTGAAGAGTATTTACAAAAACTTTTGAACGATAAGTTGAAAGATGAAAATCAGATTGTGGTGGGTAGTGATGATGATCAAGAAATGGAGGGTAAATAATGAAAACGCAAATGAAGCTTCTTGATCGACGACTTTTAATGATTCTCGCAGGGCTTGCAACACCAGTTGTTGCAATGCCTCTGGCATCGGGTTTAGCAGCCAATAATGATCTGATAGATTGTAGTAAGACGATTGTTTGCACGGACAATGGTGAGGCGCTCTTTAGTGTCAAGAAGCGTCTAACGAAAGCATCTAGTGAAAAAGTTATTTCCTTGCCAAATAATGGCATGATATGGATGACAGAAAATCCAAATATGGGTAGTGCGGAGTTATCAGTTTCTGCACCAACTTATGTTCCATTTTATGATGGTCGGATCACAAAACCAGTGGAGTTCCATGTAAGGTCTAACTATTCTGCCTTTGTCTCTAAATATGAAATCTTAGTATATCGCGGTAATGATGTGGATTTAGTAACACCGATTGCAACGATTCCTGTAGATGTCAAAGCTATTACTTCGGTGAATTGGAGTGGAGAATTACCGGCAAATATTCGCTTTAGAGTGAATGATGATCTGCGTTATATTGTTAGAGCGTATGATGATGCGGGGCATTTTGATGAAACCTATGCGAAGGAAATTCGACTTGTGACGCCAGAAGAGGATGATCGTGGCAATATTGAAATTCGCGATGCTATCTCAAGATTAAAAGGGCAAACATTGACAAAAGAGGAAGCACTGACGGACTCTTTAATTGACGATGTTGTCGGTTCCAATGATCTTTATCGTCAAAATATTCCTTTTGTTGGCGCACGAATTAGAATTCAGGGAAGTAATATTCCCGAAGGGAGCGTTTATATTGATGGAGAATCATATCCAGTTGATCAAGAGCGTAAATTTGAGGCTGATTTTTTAGTACCACTTGGAGAACGTCAATTTGATGTTCAGGTTGATAATAGTGATGGACAGAAAATTAATCGTGTTCTAGAAACGGATATTACCGGTGAATCCTTCTTTATGGTGGGTATTGCGGATGTGACGCTTTACCAACGTCGAGTAAGTGGTCCTGGGCAGGAGATTGTGAAAGTGGATGTGGATGGTAATCCGCAAACTTCTGATATTTTATCAGATGGGCGTTTAGCCTTTTATCTCAAGAGCCGCATGAAAGGTCGTTATACCATTACGGCGCATGCCGATACGAAAGAGCAAGAGTTGAAGCATCTGTTTAGAGGTTTTGGTCGCGCTTATCCAGAAGATATCTTTAGATCTTTAGATCCTGATCTTTACTATCCAACTTATGGCGATGATTCTTCGGTCTATCGTGATGTTGATACGATGGGGCGTTTTTATGCGCGTGTAGATTGGGATAAAAACCAAGCATTATGGGGGAACTATAATACGGGATTGACCGGTACGGAATTTGCCACGTATTCTCGCTCCCTTTATGGTGGTGCTGTCGATCTTCGATCGAATGAAAATACCATCTATGGAGATACTAAAGGAACCTTGCGAGTATTTGGTTCTCAAGCACAAAGTATGCCAGGTCATAGTGAATTTTCAGGAACGGGGGGAAGTCTCTACTATTTAAGACATACGCGGATTTTACCAGGATCGGATAAGGTTCAGGTAAAAGTAACGGATCCTATGACGGGATTAACACAAGCACTGATCTCTCTAGAGCGCGGCGTTGACTATGAAGTGGATGCGGTACAAGGTCGAATTATTTTAACAAGACCACTATTACAGATCGTTAATCAACATAATCCGAGTATTATTTCTGAGGGTCCTTTAAATGGCTATGATCAATACTTAATTGTGGACTATGAATATGTGCCATCAGGTTTTGAGCCTAAAGATATGACACGCGGCGGTCGAGGACAATACTGGTTAAATGATCATCTTGCCGTAGGAGTGACCTATGTTGATGAACGACAAGGCGGCAGTAGCGCTTATGAAATTCAAGGATTCGATACAATCTTAAAAGCAGGCAATGGAACCTACTTGCGTGCAGAATATACCCATACGAGAAATAATGGTGTGCCAATTTTCTTCTCTGATAATGGGGGATTAGACTTTACGGAGCTTGATAAACCAACAGAAGCTTCTCGTAACGGTGAAGCTTATGCGGTGGAAGGGCGCGTAAATCTACGTGAGCAAGGAGTTACTGAACGTGATGTTCAAGCTGGTGCATGGTATAAAAAGACCAATCGCGGCTTCTCAAATGGTTACAGTAGTACTATTAGTGGTATGGAAGAGTATGGTGTGGAAGTTGCCGCAGAATTAACGGATAACTTAATGACATATCTTCGTCATTCTAAAGCAAAACAAGATCAAAATAGTTATACGCAGACGCAACTGTCGGTAGAGCAACGTTTTGAAAATGATGCGACTTTAACAGGGGAGCTAAAACAAGTCACGACGGAAACGGGTACGGATAAAGCGATTGGGAAGTTAGCCGCAATTCGTTATAGTCACTATGTGACCCCAGATTTAGAACTCTATGGTATTGGGCAAGTCACGGTGGATGATGATCACAAGAAGTATGCGAAAAATAATATGGTGACATTGGGTGCTCGCTACTATTACGGTGATAACTCTTCCTTAAACTTTGAAGGCGCAACAGGAACTCGTGGAAATAGTATTCAAGCGGGCGTAGAGCATAAATTAAGTACGGATCATACGGTTTATGCGAACTATACGTTTGCGAATCAAAAGTCAGATTATGATTCTGTATTTAATAATCATCAAACGGGTTTAACGGTAGGGCAAAGATGGCGCTTGAATGATCGTTTAAATATCTTTAATGAGGTACAAAGCCTGCGTGGAGATAATAATGAACGTGGTATTTCTAATACGGTGGGGGCAGATTACCTATTAGATGATGGCTGGAGCACCAATATTACTTTCCAGCAATCACGATTAAAACGTCAGATGGATCAAGACCCCGATGAAAAAACGAAGCGTAATGCCGTGAGTGCTAGCGTCACGAAAACCGATGAGATTATCGAGTACAGCTCGAAGCTTGAGTATCGCCGAGATTCAGGATCTGATAAACGTCGTCAGTGGTTAACAACCAATAGAATTTCTTATAAATTTGATGAAAGCTTGCGTTTACAAGGGAAATTCAATTACTCACAATCTTATGATTATGTCGATGGCACGCAGGATGCGAAGTTTATTGATAGTGGGATCGGTTTTGCGTATCGTCCTTGGGATAATAATCAGTGGGCAATCTTCGGGCGCTATAACTACTATTATGATGAATCAAGTAGTGGGCAAGTCGGTTATGGTACCGATTATGATCAAAAATCGCATATCTTCTCTTTAGAAGGGGTTTATAAGCATGATGCGAAGTGGGAATATGGTGCCAAAGTGGCGATGCGTAAGAGTGAAACACGTTTTACCTATGCCAATAACCATTGGTTTGATAGTTCAGCATTATTTGCAGCGGCACAGGTTCGTTATGATCTCGTCAATAAATGGCATGTGATTGGAGAATATCGCGCATTGAAAGTGAAAGATGGCGGAACGAAGAGTGGTTTCTTAATTGGAATTGATAAAGATATTACAGAAAACTTCCGGATCGGTTTTGGTTATAACTTTACAGACTTCAGTGATGATCTCAGCCAACAGAGTTATAAATTCAAAGGATTTTATCTAAACTTTATCGGCTATTATTAGTGACTCATAATGATCGCATCACTATTGGAAAATTTGTAGAAGAAAATAGTGAAACACATGAAAGGGCGCCTTGAGCGCCTTTTTCTTATTTGTGGAAAAGTTATAGAAAAATCGATTTCAAACTATCTGATAAAAAATATCATTTAAAAATAAGTATTTAAACAAAAGCAATGCTTGTGTTTTTATTAATCACGCACCGAAATCTATTTCAATGGGGATGATGATATATCACCTTTACCGATATTGTTTTGCTTTTCAGACAACTCATGCTATTACTATAGAGTACAAATATATTAAACATATAAATTAAGTATGCTAATAGTTGGTTTGGGGATCTGCATCAAGTGAGACATTGAAATGTTGCCTTGGGGTATTCGCAGCAATGCTCGATATTGAAGGTTTCCCAATCTCTAAAAAATTGCATAAAAACTTATTATTCGTTGCGGAGGGATTACATGATTACGGGATTACTAGTAGGGATTTTATTAGGATTTATTTTACAACGAGCACGATTTTGTATGACCGGTGGTTTTCGGGATATCTATCTTGCTAAAAGCTTTACGATGCTCTACGCATTTTTGATTGCCATTTCAGTACAAGCTATCGGTGTATTTCTACTCGTTAAAGGGGATTATTTAGCGATCTCTACCGGCTCTATTTCGCTGTTAGGATCAATTGGCGGTAGTCTGTTATTTGGTATTGGTATCGTGTTGGCAGGTGGTTGTGCTACAGGAACTTGGTATCGCGCAGCGGAAGGTTTAATAGGCAGTTGGATTGCGTTGCTGTTCTACATGATTTTTGCGGCTATTACTAAATATGGTGCTTTATCAGGGATTCAGCAAGAGATTGCGAGTGTGACAGTGATTAATGATTCAATTGCGCAAACGCTAGGAATTGAGCAGGGAATTCTTATTACATTATTAGTTGCTGTAACAGGTTTTTTAACCATTAAGCATCTGCGTAAACCTAAAGTGAAAATTCCTTCATTACCGGCAAAGCATACGGGAATTCGCCATCTTCTATTTGAAAAACGATGGCATCCTTTTGTTGCCGGTGCTGTCATTGGGTTAGTGGCATTAGCGGCTTGGCCCTTAAGTTCAATGACAGGCAGAAACAGTGGATTAGGGATTACAACGCCTTCAGCCAATATTATTCAATTCTTAGTAACAGGGGATTTAGGACTTATTGATTGGGGCGTATTTTTGGTGTTAGGAATTTTTATGGGTTCTTTCATCGCAGCAAAAGGTAGCCGAGAATTCAAATGGCGTGTTCCAAGTCATAACATCATTATTGCGAGCGTTATTGGTGGTGCAATTATGGGGATTGGTGCGAGTCTTGCCGGCGGTTGTACAATTGGTAATGGTCTGACTAATACATCGATCATGGCGTGGAAAGGTTGGTTGGGACTGTTCTTTACGATTATCGGCGTTTGGATTGCATCTTACTTTGTGTATGTTCGCCCTAGAAGAACCGCAGGTCAGAATGCTACCTCTATCGCAGGTGTATCAGCTTCTTAGGTATCGTTGTTGCGGTTTAAGAAAAGTTATTTCAACTACTGACGCGTGATTGCTAAAAGTCCGCAAGTACTCTTCCAAACCGGATATCAACTTGAAAAGAGAATTTTAGTGCAATCATTTAAAACTGATTTCACTAGATAACATAAAAAAAGATATGAAATATCAGCATCAAAAGTAAAGCGTGAGAGATCGTGAATCAAGCAGAGAGAACCAGAGGCTTGATAGATTCGGTAACTTCAGTAACAAATTTAAGCGTGAATTTTAATAATAGATTAAAAAGGAACATATTATGGCGGTATATGAATTAAAATCATTAGGATTAGTTTGCCCATTCCCGTTGATTGAAGCAAAAGAGAAAATGGCAGTTTTAGAAACAGGGGATTCTCTGAAAATAGAGTTTGATTGTACACAAGGAACCGAAGCCATTCCCAAATGGGCGGCAGAAGCGGGGCATGAAGTTACGGATTACCAGCAGATTGGTGATGCGGCGTGGTCTATTACGATTGTGAAATCTTAGGTTTACCTTGAGTATCGTTAAAGAATCACCGGAATCTCATGCGTTACCTTAATCTCTTTCGGAGAAATTGAGGTTGCATAAGCGAGCACTTTGACACCATTTTTCATGGCAGTTCGAAGTGCTTGCCCATATTCAGGATCAATCTCATCTGCTGGGCGAACACCTTTGATTCCTTCAAGGTTTACGCAATAGATGAGAACTGCATTAATCCCATTTTTCACAAGTTCTGTGAGTTCTCGTAAGTGCTTTGTTCCACGGGTTGTTACGGCATCAGGGAATGCGGCGATATCTGAATCTGCAAATCCTAAGGTGACACTTTTGATTTCGATATAGGTAAATGCTTCTCCTTCTGGCGTTTCATGGGTTAAGCGAATATCAATGCGAGAGTTTTCATGACCATATTTGACTTCTCGTTGTAGTTTTTGATACGGCATTCCAAGATTGATCGTGCCATTTTCTAGCGCTTCCTCAATGAGGGGATTGGCAAGATGGGTATTGACATTTGCTAAGCGATTAAAAGGTGTTGTCGCAATGACCCAAGTACCTTTTGTTTTGCGGTTTGGATCTTGTGATACTTGATACCAAAGATCGCTGTCAGGCAACAAACAATTGAGCATTGATCCTGTATTAGGGCAGTGGATCGTGATGATATCTCCCTCACGCGTTTGAATATCGGTTAAAAAACGGCGATAGCGTTTGAGGAGTGTTGCCTGTTGTAAGGGAGGATCAAATTTCATGGAAATCCTTGATATCGTGAAATTGGGTTTCAATTTTCAGTTTGAATTCAAAATTCAAATTCAAAATCGTTTTTAAAAGGTGATATATCTCTGGAGAGAATGGAATACCTATATGTTTTACTGATCTTGTGCCTATAGTTTGTTACAACAACTTTATGGCAATGATTTTTAAACTAAATGATCAGAGTTCACCTTTTGATTCAATCTTTGGAGATTCTTTATCATGGATAGTCATCATGGATAGCAAGATCAAGCTGTCAATATTTCCCTATTCATAAACTCTACATTTTCTCATGATTATTAGTTATAGCCAATCATTAAGCGAATATGTTCATGATATTGTTGTTTGAGTGAAATCAGAAGCTCATCATTTGGAATGATTTTGAAATTTTCCATTTGTAATACGCCAGAGCTCTGCTTGCCAGTATATTTAAAGACAATTTGTAAGCCTTTCTCTGAATTTTGGTAAGGTTGCATTTTTCTGAAAATTTGACGCGTCATCTCGGCATTGATAGTTTGTGAATTTTCGATTAAAAGATATTTTGCATGCGTTTCACGAATCTCTTCTAAGGCATGAAGAGAGCTTACTCGCAGAGTCATGCTATTATTGAAAGAATCCCAGTTGTAGCCGCCGCGAATAAAGAGAATCATATCCGGCTCAATGTAACGACCAAAACTCTCTAAAGTATCCTCAAATAGACGTAGCTCTGCGCGCGAACGACCATCATCAATCACGACAAAGTGCATCTTATTACCGGCCTTACTGATTCGCGTGTAATAAGCCGTGACTAATCCGCCAATTAACACGCTATCATCATGCCCGCGGGAATGATATTTCGGTTCCGGCATTTCTTTTAAGGTCGTGAGTGATGTTGTCACAACCGATTCAATTTCATGGCGGTATTGATCCACGGGATGTGCGCTGAAGAAGAACCCTAACATTGCTCTTTCGGCATGTAAGAGTTCATTTTCAGTCATCGGCAGAGCATCTTGTAGCGAATATTGTGGTTCATCTTGTGGTGACTCATCAAAGAGCCCGAAGATATCGCCTTGTCCAGAAGTCTCGTTTTTATGGTGTTGATCTGCTAGGCGAATCGCTTCGTGCATTGTGGCGAGTAACTTTGCGCGGTAATGTGCGCGTTCAGCAACCGTTTGAACGCTTTCATCCAAGCAATCTAAAGCGCCGGCACGAATGAGGATATCTATCGCGCGTTTGGAGGTTTTAGAGAGATCGATTCGGCGGCAGAAATCAAAAAGATCAAGATAAGGACCATTTTCTTCACGCTCTTCGATAAGTTGCATTGCCGCAGCTTGTCCGTAGCCTTTTAGTGCCCCTAAACCGTAGATGATTGCACCATCACGATTAACCGTGAATTTATAATAAGATTCATTAATACTCGGGCGAATAAGCGGGATTTTCATCTCTTTGACTTCATCAATAATGATGATGATCTTGTCGGTATGATCAAGATCGGCAGAGAGAACCGCGGCCATAAATTCCGGCGGATAATGTTGTTTTAAGTAAGCCGTTTGATAAGAAAGAAGGGCGTATGCCGCGGAGTGAGATTTATTAAATCCATATCCGGCGAATTTTTCCATCAGATCAAAGAGATTTCCGGCTTTTTCTGAATCAAAGCCTAAAGTTTCCGCCCCAGACATAAAGAGTCCGCGTTGCTTTTCCATTTCTTCAGGGAGTTTTTTTCCCATTGCTCGGCGTAGTAAGTCTGCGCCGCCAAGACTGTAGTTTCCAATGATTTGCGAAATCTGCATGACCTGTTCTTGGTAAACAATCACACCGTAAGTAGGCTGAAGGACAGGCTCAAGCTCGGCAAAGGGATAGATCACTTCCTCACGACCATGTTTACGGTTGATAAAGTCTTCCACCATACCGGATTCAAGTGGTCCTGGTCTAAAGAGTGCAACCAGCGCCACGATATCTTCAAAGTTATCCGGCTGCATTCGGCGCAGAAGATCTTTCATCCCACGGGATTCTAATTGGAATACAGAAGTTGTTTGGCACGCTTTTAAGAGATCAAAAGTGGGTTTATCATCAAGTGGAAGCGCTTGAACATCGATTTTGAGATCACGATTATATTCGATATTTTTGAGTGCCCAATCGATGATCGTGAGCGTTCTTAAACCTAAGAAGTCAAATTTAACGAGGCCAGCGGCTTCGATATCATCTTTATCATATTGCGTCACAAGGGCGCTCGAACCTTCCTCGCAATAGAGCGGCGAGAAGTCGGTGAGTTTTGTGGGCGCGATCACAACACCGCCGGCATGTCGGCCGACAGATTTTGATAGCCCCTCGAGCTGTAACGCATAATCCATGAGGATTTTAACTTCTTCATCTTGATGATAGAGATCATGCAGTTCCGGCTCTTGCATCATCGCTTTTTCCAGTGTAATCCCAAGATCCATCGGGATCAGTTTTGCAATACGATCGACAAAGCCATAAGGATGCCCTAAAGCGCGGCCCACATCTCGAATCACCGCTTTTGCCGCCATTGTGCCGTGTGTGGCGATTTGCGAAACCGCTTCACGGCCATAAGTATTTGCCACATATTCAATGACACGATCTCGGCCTTCCATGCAGAAGTCCACGTCGAAGTCTGGCATGGAAACACGCTCAGGATTAAGGAAACGCTCGAAGAGCAAGTCATAAGGGAGTGGGTCAAGATCAGTAATTTTCAGTGCCCAAGCAACGAGTGATCCGGCTCCCGATCCTCGTCCAGGACCTACAGGGATTTCATTATCTTTCGCCCATTGAATAAAGTCCGCAACGATCAGGAAATATCCCGGAAATCCCATGTTGTTGATGACATTTAGCTCAGTTTCTAAGCGTTCCCAATATTCAGCGTGGTCATTTTCTGGCGTTCGCGCACCAATTCGCTCTTCTAACCCTTTGTAAGACTCAGATTTAAAAAACTCTTCGATCGTCATTCCTTCAGGAATAGGGAATGCCGGCAATTGGGGTTTATGGAGCGTTAAGGTAACGGTACAACGTTTTGCCAGTTCTTTGCTATTTTCAATTGCTTCGGGAATATCATGGAAGAGCTGAATCATCTCCTCTTCAGTGCGTAAATATTGCTCTGGTGAATAATTTTTCGGACGATTGGGGTCAAGCATGGTATGACCAGATTGAATGCAGGTTCTTACCTCATGGGCTTCGAATTCTGCTTCTTCCATAAAACGGACATCATTGTGAGCAATCACCGGTAAATGATGTTGATCCGCGAAGGTCAACGCTTCTTGAATAAAACGTTCATCATTCTCTTGTCCTAATCGCTTCAGCCCCATATAAAGGCGATTGTCTAAAAATGGCTGATAGAATGTTGTCAAAAGATCAGACGCGGCTTCAATCCCTTGATTAAGGAGGTTTTGTCCTATAGGGCTCTCTTTGGAGAGAATGACAATCAGGCCTTTTTCATATTCTAAGAGCTTTTCATGGGTAATATATGGCACGCCACGTAACTGATGATAACGATAACCATAGCTCAGTAGCTCTGAAAGATTGAGATATCCCTCATAGTTTTGGGCTATTAAGGTGATTCTGCCGATTTCTTCAGCATCATTAATCACTAAACAGTCCGCACCAAAAATGGGTTTAATACCGGATTTTATTGCGGTTTCATAGAATTTAATAGCCCCAAATTCATTGCCTAAGTCTGTCAAGGCAATCGCATTCATACCAACCTCTTTCAATTTTGCAAAAAGTTGTTTGATGCGAATAATGCCATCGACAAGGGAAAATTCAGTATGAAGATTAAAGTGTGTAAAAGTCATAGATTTATTGATTAATGATCAGCCTAAAAATGCAAGAAATATCTCTTAAATGAAGAAGGGAATGATAACACAAAAAGGGTCATGAGAATGTGTAAACTCTACGACGATATGAGGTAAGCATATTGTTAAAAGGCTTGGTCGATCTTCTAGAAAATAGCGTGTTGATTTTGATAAAGAAGGTTGTTTGGAGAGAACATCGTTCTTTAGTGATGATCATTTGTTGAAATTGGGTAAGGCGCTATTGTAAAGAGTTGGTTTTTTTTATAAACTTCCTTCACCTGATAAGGTGATAATAATGATAGGCTTTTAAGAAAAACTAGAATATTGATAACTTTATCAAAAAAATATAAACAAATAACAGCAAGTAAATAATAAATATGCGATAATCCCCACCCCCTTATTTGAGCTATGCAATAGGATGGAAATTGTCGCAATGAAGAGCAGAATATAGATGATAGAACGCATAATCAATGGAATCTATCATTATGATTGTCAATAGATAACGAAGAGGTGCTAACTCGGATGAAGAGTTTTTGGGCTGAGTTTTTGGAGGGAAGCAATCGAGTATTGCTTTTACAGGGTCCTGTCGGTCCATTTTTTACCCATTTACAAGATTATCTCTTTGATAAACAGGGGAAAACTGTTTTTAAAATCAATTTTAACGGTGGTGATGAATATTATGCGCCGATATCTCGTCATACGTTTAATTTTGTAGATTCAGAGAAAGAGTTTACGGTTTATTTGCATCATTTTGTGGTGAAACATCAAATCGATGCGATTGTCTGTTTTGGGGATGGCAGAATCTATCATAAGTTAGCAAAAGAATATTGTTTGCAACATCCAAAGATGACCTTTTGGGCATTTGAAGAGGGATATTTACGTCCGCATTATATTACGTTTGAGAAATGGGGTGTGAATTACAACAGTACCTTGTGCCGAGAGCAAGACCGCTTTGAGACAACGCTCTATTGCGATGCTGTAAGAGAAAAGCGTGAGCCCAAGCCAGTTTTACCATTGGCTGCCAATTTTTCAACACGAGCGAAGATTGCGGCAAGATATTATTATGAAATTTGGCGCAAAAGATCTGATTTTCCTAACTACCTTCATCACCGAGAAATTCGCTTGCGTGTTTATGCCGGTGCTTGGCTTAAAGCTGGCATCTTAAAGTATTATTATCGATGGAAAGACCGACAGCCACGTCGAGCCATTCGAGCGGGTGAGTTTGGGAAATTCTTTATTTTTCCGTTGCAAGTTCATAATGATAATCAGATCATTCGTCATGGACGTGGATTATCGATGCCGAGCTATATCCGCAATGTAATTCATTCTTTTGCGGCGCATGCACCTTTAGATTGTAAGCTTGTGATTAAACATCATCCGATGGATCGGGGATTTAGTAATTATCAACGGTTAATTACGAAACTCGCGCAGCGTAAAGGTATTCAAGATCGTGTGATCTATCTCCATGAAGTCTCCATGCCAGATCTGCTGCGTAATGCCGAAGGAATGGTGGTGATTAATAGCACGAGTGGGATATCGGCATTGATTCATGGTTTACCAACAAAGGTGATTGGCAATGCGCATTACGATATTCCTGGGCTCACAAGTGATCTGCCATTGCAGGATTTTTGGTCAAGATATGTCGCGCCTAAATCAAAAAATACCCAAAGTTATTTAGCGCTCTTAGGAGAGAAGACGCAGCTAAATGGTAGTTTTTATCATTTAGATCAACTGCATGTGCAAGAGTTTAAATAACCTATCTAATACGTAATATTAGATATCATTTTGATTATCGGCAGTTTTTTGCGCTTTAAAAACTATTTTAAACGTGTGATGTGGTTTTACAATATTCACTGATACTGATATTATCTTTCAGGAATTAAGTCCTGAATAACCGATTATTGATAAGTTTTTCAATATACTCATAATTAATCATGGCAATAGATTAAATGGTTAAAATGAATAACAGAGACATAGGATTTGCGAATATCACTATGAATGGTGGCAAGTAGTTATATATGAATTGTAAAATAAAAGCATTACTCAAAAATCGATCTGTTGTAGGAATGATTATTATTCCTTTTTTACTTGCTGCTATTTATCTGTTTGTCTTTGCTGCGAATCGTTATGTGAGTTCTTCTCAAGTGGTTGTTCGTCAACAAGAGAGTGGACAGCAAGCGGGAATGCCCGGGCTTGCGATGTTAGTGGGTGCGGTAGATCCTGTTTCGAGGGAAGATACGCTCTATCTGAAAGAATATATTGTGTCCCATGATATGCTCGCCGTATTAGAATCCAAATTAAACTGGACAGCGCATTATTCCGGCAAGTGGAATGATCCGCTTTTTTATCTCTCAAGTAGCGCAAGCAGTGAAGAGAAGTTAGCATTCTATCAACGTATGGTCACGACAAATTATGATGAGACAACAGGGTTGTTACAGATCGATGTCCAAGCGTTTACGAGTGATTATGCTAAAGCTGTATTAAAAGAGATCTTGGTTCAGAGTGAGGTATTTGTGAATGAAATCACTCGCTCAATGGCAGATGAACAACTCTCTTTTGCAAGAAGAGAGTTAATGGCTTCAGCTGAAAGATATGAAAATAAGCAAGCAGAGCTGCTTGCTTTTCAAAATGAACATAATCTCTTTAATGCGGAAGTGACGGCAGAATCGATGTCACAAATTGTGGCAAATTTAGAAGCCGAGATTGTTAAAGAGAAAGCGCGTCTAAATGGCTTAAAAACGAGACTTGCCGCAAATGCACCACAAATTCGCTCCCAAGAGAATAAGATTAATGCGCTAATTAAGCAATTAGAAGCGGAGCAGCGCAAGATTACTTCAGGAGATTTTAAGTCGGCTGAAGATATGTTGAACTTAAATACCATCGCATTTGAATATCGCCGTTTGCAGGTAGATCTTTTAGTTTCTGAAGAATTTTATAAAACGAGTCTTGCCGTTGTGGAAAATGCAAAGCTTGAAACGATTAAAAATATTCGTAGCTTGATTGCCGTTGTGCAACCAAACTTACCTGAAAAAGCTGCATATCCTCGAACGATCTATAATTTAATCACGATTTTAATCGTTTTACTGTTGATCTATGGAATCACCCAATTTGTATTGGCATCCATTCGTGACCATCGTGAATAGGAATCTGTAAAAGATATTCGTAAAGGACTTAAGAAAATTCGTATGACAACATTAAGAATTGATGCTTCAAGACAACCAGCTGTGGGAAAATCGATTTTAAGAAAATCCGTTATTCAAGGATTGGCTAAATATGGTTTACTGCTGACGTTGCCATTGGTAATATCTGCTTGTTCCGGCGTTTTATCGGCTGCAGGACCGGGCAAGAGTGCGATTATCAATCAGCAAAATAAAGCAGATAGCGATGTGACTTTAGAAAACGGTTATCAATTTGTAGAGTTGTCACCAAACACGATTAAAGATTATATGCGCCCGCAAAGCACAAAGCTGAGTGCAGCGGTGAGTAAACCGACAGTGCCGGAATTAAAGATGGTGTCGGGAGATGTGATCTCTATTATGGTCGCAGATAGTGCTGAAGATGGCGCGCTTTTTGCACCACTTGCGGCAGGTGGTACCGTGTTTGAAAAGGTTCGTCTTAATAGTCGTGGTGAGATTTCACTTCCGTATGCAGGTGTGATCAATCTTCGAGGCTTAACTACGATTCAAGCAGAACAAAAAGTGCGTGAGCAGCTTAAAAAATATGTGACAGATCCACAAGTCGTGATCAATATTGTTGGTGATTTGGGCGGTTCAGTTCTAGTGGCGGGTGATGTTAATCAACCGGGTCGTTTTTCCACTTTGGAAGGACCATTAACGCTTCTTGATGCGGTGAATCTTGCCGGTGGACCGAAGCTTGAGCCGTATTTAGTGGATGTTGTCGTGCGTAATGGTGCAAATGTCACAAAGTATAACTACGAAGATCTTTTAAACGGCATGAATCACCCGATCGCCGCAAATACCGAAGTAGTGGTAGAGCGAGCAAGACAACGCTTTGTTGCAATGGGAGCTGTACAAAAACCTGGCCTTCATGATTTTCCGGCAAAAAATGCCAGTTTGCTTGATGTGCTTGGCACCATCGGCGGCTTAAATGAAGGAAAAGCCAATGCGAGCGGCGTATTTGTCTTTAGATTATCCGATGGAATTGAATATGATTCCATAACGAATACGATCACCTCTAAAGAGAAACCGGTCGTCTTCCAGCTTAACCTGAAAGATCCAACCTCAATGTTTGTGGCAAGACAATTCTTAATGCATCCCGATGATGCGGTCTATGTCACTAATGCGGCAACGTATGA
>Ga0079226_10000903_pt1 | contig 22081 bp, 18 predicted proteins | sample Poulit2014_FD_76345 | JGI IMG/M metagenome (GOLD analysis project Ga0079226, IMG submission 76345) | Agricultural soil microbial communities from Georgia to study Nitrogen management - Poultry litter 2014 | ecosystem: Environmental > Terrestrial > Soil > Agricultural land | place: USA: Georgia... | reverse complement strand
TGGTACTGTAAAACGTATCACAGACTTCGGAGCATTTGTAGAATTAAAACCAGGGGTTGAAGGCTTAGTTCACATTTCTGAGTTAGATCATAAACACGTAGAAACACCTCACGAAGTTGTTTCTACTGATGAAGAAGTAGAAGTGAAAGTTTTAGACGTTGATGCTGATCGAGAACGTGTATCATTAAGTATTAAAGCTCTTAAGGAAGCGCCTAAACGTGAAGAACGTACAGAAAATTCTAACAAATCATCAAACCGTAATAACAAAAAGAATTCTTCAGCGAATATTAAACAACCATCATTACGTGATGAAGATAGTGAATCTACATTTAAAGTTGGAGACCAGATTGGAGAACAATTATCAGGTTTAACTTTTGACGAAGAATAAGAATGATTTTTAAGATTACCTATCTAGCGCACTGATTTTTTCAGCCTGTCGCTGGGTAGGTATCTTTTGTTTATAAGATAAATTATAAATAAAAAGAAAGTTGGTGAGAAAATGGTCAAACCATTAGTTGCTATTATAGGTAGGCCGAATGTTGGTAAGTCTACAATTTTCAACCGCATTGTAGGAGAACGTTTATCGATTGTTCAAGATGAGCCAGGAGTGACAAGAGATCGCTTATACGCTGATGCTGAATGGTTAGGAAGAGAATTTTCTGTTATTGATACCGGTGGTATCACTTTCGATGATCAACCACTTCATAAAGAAATTAAAATACAAGCAGAAATTGCAATTGAAGAAGCTGATATTATTGTCATGGTAACCAATGTTCAAGATGGGATTTCGGATTTAGATGATCAAGTTGCACCTATTTTACAACAGTCAAATAAGCCGGTGATTCTAGCTGTAAACAAGACAGATAACCCAGAGCTTCGAACTGATATTTATCAATTCTATGCACTTGGATTAGGTGATCCATTACCTGTATCTGGTGCACATGGATTAGGATTTGGTGATTTACTAGACAAAATTGTCAAAAAATTCCCTGATTTACCGAATATAGAATATGATGATGACACAATTAAGTTTTCGTTAATTGGACGTCCAAACGTTGGTAAGTCAAGTTTAGTAAATGCCATAATCGGTGAGGACCGAGTGATTGTCTCCAATATTGAAGGAACCACCCGTGATGCTGTTGATACACCGTTTATGACTAATGACGGCCAGGAGTATGTCATGATTGATACAGCGGGTATAAGACGACGCGGGAAAGTTTACGAAAAAACTGAAAAATACTCAGTGATGAGAGCTCAAAGAGCCATCGAACGCTCAGATATTGTTTTATGTGTTATTGACGCTGAAACTGGCATACGTGAACAAGATAAAAAAGTATTTGGATATGCTCATGAAGCTGGCAAAGGGATCATTATTTTAGTAAATAAATGGGATACAGTAGAGAAAGACTCTAATACGATGAGAGATTTTGAATTAAAAGTACGTGATCAATTTAGATATTTACACTATGCACCGATTTTATTTGTATCGGCAAAAACAAAACAACGTCTGAAGTTGATTCCGGAATTAATAGATCGAGTTTATCATAATCGTACTCAGCGTATTCAGTCATCTATCTTAAATGATGTAATGATGGATGCTGTTGCAACTAACCCGACACCAACAAAGAATGGTCGCCGTTTGAAAATTTATTATGGGACCCAAGTGTCAACCAGTCCACCTACATTTGTGGTTTTTGTGAACGATCCTGAATTGATGCACTTCTCATATGTAAGGTTTTTAGAGAACCGATTTAGAGAAACATTTGACTTCTTTGGGACACCAGTTCATATCATTCCAAGATCACGAAAATAATTTACTTTTATCGAATGAATATAGATTAAAATCATTGCAGTAGCAACGTTTATATGGTACATTACTATTGTGTTGTCAGAAATGACTAACTCATTTATTTACTAAACTAAAATGATTTAATCATTTTAATGTTTATTCACAGGAGGTGAAAAGTCTATGGCAAACAAATCAGAATTAATTGAAAAAGTTGCTTCAGCAACTGACTTAACTAAAAAAGATGCATCAGCAGCAGTAGAAGCTGTATTTGACACAATTACTGAAACTTTATCAAATGAAGAAAAAGTTCAAATTATTGGCTTCGGTACTTTTGAGGTTCGTGAACGTGCAGCACGTAAAGGACGTAACCCACAAACAGGTGAAGAAATTCAAATTCCTGCAAGCAAAGTACCTGCATTCAAAGCTGGTAAAGCATTAAAAGAAGCAGTTAAAAAATAATTTTAAAAGAAAAGATCGAACTTGTAATTAAGTTCGATCTTTTTTATTTATTGGTCTATACCTATATTAAAAATCAAGGAGACAAAAATGACTACCACTACAAAGCAAGATATACTAAAAGATATTAAAGACAATAATATCCGTTTCTTACGTTTAATGTTTACGGATATTCTAGGAACTGTGAAAAATGTGGAAGTTCCAGTTTCTCAAATTGAAAAAGTATTAAACAATGAGATGATGTTTGATGGCTCATCTATCGAAGGCTTTGTTCGAGTTAGTGAGTCAGATATGTATTTAATTCCAGACCTAAATACATGGCTAGTTTTTCCATGGGAAGTGAATACTACAAAACCTTCTAAAGTTGCTAGACTAATTTGTGATGTCTATAATTCAGATGGTTCCGTATTTTCAGGAGATCCCAGAGGGAACTTAAAACGATTACTCAAAGAAGCAAATGACAGAGGATTCACGTCGTTTAACTTAGGTCCAGAACCGGAATTCTTTTTAATGAAATTTAATGAAGATGGCAGTGTGTCAGATACATTAAATGATCATGGTGGTTATTTTGATCTAGCACCAACTGACTTGGCAGAAAACTGCCGAAGAGACATTGTGCTTGAACTTCAAGAGTTAGGGTTTGAAATTGAAGCTAGTCACCACGAAGGAGCGCCTGGCCAACATGAAATTGACTGGCAATATGCAAATGCAGTCGAAGCATGCGATAATATCCAAACCTTTAAATTAATTGTGAAAACGGTAGCTAGAAAACATAATTTACATGCAACATTTATGCCCAAACCAATGGAAGGGATTCACGGCTCTGGTATGCATATGAATATATCGTTGTTTAAAGGAAATCAAAATGCTTTTGTTTCTCCGAATGATGAAACAGAATTATCACAAACGGCTCATCAATTTATGGCCGGATTAATTAAACATGCAAAAGCTTATACAGCAGTAACTAATCCACTAGTTAACTCATACAAACGTTTGTCTTCGGGATTTGAAGCACCGAATGCGATTGCGTGGTCAAAACAAAATAGAACCCCTATGCTTCGTGTACCTAATTCACATGGGAATTCTAAACGTTTAGAAATTCGTTCTGTAGACCCTTCTGCTAATCCATACTTGGCACTTTCTGTTTTATTAAAAGCAGGTTTAGACGGCATTGATAACGAACTTTCTGTACCTGAACCAAAAACGCAAAATATGTATGAATTATCACGTCACGAGATGAATGTTGAAGGAATCGACATTTTACCGACGAATCTCAAAGAAGCTATTACTGAGATGAAAAAAAGCCAAGTGATTCAAGATGCCCTTGGAAAACATATCTTTAAAAATTTTGTTGATTTAAAAACTCACGAATGGGAAGATTTCTCTAATGCAGTGACCGACTGGGAAAAAAATAAATATTTAGAACTCTATTAATAATATAAGTCGAAATTATATAAAATGACAATGACAGATCATTTTAAATGATAAAAAACAGGAATAATAGTTAATATTTAATGATAAAGTTAACAGCTTCAAAAATTATATTAAAACATGCATGATAAATATCATGCATGTTTTTTGTTAATTACAATATATAAAGGAAAAATACTGATTTATATAATTAATATTTAATATTATTTCATTAGTTAACATTCCTATTAAAACAAGTATTTTAATAGGGCTAAGCATTAATAGTATAAAAAAAACCAATAAAATAATTAGTTAAAAGTATTGGAAAAATTATAAATGAAACACTATACTTTAAGTAAGCGATTACAAAAGAGGTTGGGTTATGATTTTTTATTTAATAATTCAACCCCATATATTTTGAAAGGAGTAAATGAATGGTTACTGTTTCTATACCAGGAGGTTCACAACCTGAAATATTAGAATTAGTTAAAAAATATAATGAAGTATCAAACACTAAAGTAAATTTTTTAATCTTTGATACGAAAGAAAATATAGCAAATAAAGACTTGCAGAATTGGAATTATGCACGCTGTAGTGACAAATCTGAGATGATCCGTAAAGCTGTTGAGGCAGTTTCAATGAAAAAAGCAGATATATTGCTAAAAGGAATTGTTTCAACTCATGATTTATTAAAAGAGGTGTTAAATAAAAAGCATCATTTAAAAAAACGTAAAACACTGTCACATGTTTCAATTGCAAAAGTACCGAATTTTGATCGTCAGTTTTTAATTACTGATGCAGCAATGAACATTTCACCAAACACTGAACAATTAGAAGATATAATAAAAAACTCGGTTGAAGTAGCACATAACATCGGTATTGAAAAGACAAAAGTAGCCTTATTAAGTGCAGCCGAAAATTTCAACGAAAAAATGCCATCTTCAGTGTTAGGTAAAGAGTTGACGGATATTTTTGATAATGATAATGCATCAATTGTTTTCGGCCCACTATCATTAGATTTAGCAATGTCCAAATCAGCTGTAGAACATAAGAGATTCGAAGGGCCAATCATGGGTGATGCGGATGTATTAGTTGTACCGAGTATTGATGTTGGAAATATTTTATATAAATCTTTAATTGTATTTGCAAATTCCACAATGGGAGGCATCATTGTAGGTACAACGGTACCGATTGTTCTAACTTCTCGCAGTGATTCTGTTGAAAGTAAATTATTTGCTTTGAATTTAGCGCTTCAACAGGTGAACTAAATTTATAGAAATGAAAGGATAATTTTATTTGAAAAATTTAATATTAGTTATTAATCCTGGGTCTACTTCCACAAAATTGTCTTTATTTAATACAGATACAGAAGAAGAAGTACAGACAACTGTTATTAGACATACTGTTGAAGAAATAAGTCAATTTGACCGAATTTCTGACCAGAAAGACTTTAGGAGCTCTATTATCTTAAGTTTTTTAGATGAACACAATATTACTCTTGATAGCTTGAAAGCTGTCGTTGGTCGTGGTGGATTATTAAAGCCAATTCCAGGTGGTACATATATTGTTGATGAGAAAATGCTAGAAAACTTAATTGATGAAAAATATGGCTCTCATGCATCTAACCTAGGTGCTATTTTAGCAAATGATATTGCGAACGATGCTGGCGTTGATTCATATATTGTTGATCCAGTCGTTGTTGATGAGATGCAAGATATAGCAAGAGTTTCTGGTTTAAAAGGAATTGAACGTAGAAGTGTACTTCATGCATTGAATCAAAAAGCAGTAGCAAGACGCTGTTTAAATGAGATTAACAAAGATTATGAAAACAGTCAGGTGATAGTGGCACATCTTGGAGGCGGCGTGAGCGTTGGTGCTCATAAAAATGGGCAAATGATTGATGTAGTTAATGGTCTTGACGGTGAAGGCCCTTTAACACCAGAGAGAACAGGTGGATTACCGGCATATGATTTTGCCAAGTTTATTATAGAAAAAGAATTAACTCTTCCAGAAGTCAAAAAATATTTAGCTGGAAATGGTGGACTAAAGTCTTATTTGAACGAAACTGATATTAGAGTAATTGAAGAACGGGCAAACAATGGTGATGAAAAGTCTTCATATTACTTAGATGCAATGTGTTACCAAATAGCTAAAGCTATTGGAGAATGCGCAGTTGTCCTTCAAGGCAATGTAGACTTGATCATTTTGACAGGCGGCGTTGCTTATAGTAAATATGTTACTGAAAAAGTGAATACCTACATTAAATGGATTTCAACCACAAAGGTATATCCTGGTGAAATGGAAATGGAAGCATTATTTAAAGGTATTCAGAGAGTTTTAAATAAAGAAGAAAAAGCAAAAAAATATAGTGAGGTGGATTAAGTGGTAAAACAAAAAGATTTAATCATTTTAGGTGGAGGCACAGGTGGCTACGTCGCTGCCATTAAAGCTGCTCAAGCAGGACGTCAAGTGACAATTATTGAAAAAAATAAATTAGGTGGAACATGCTTACACAACGGATGTATTCCAACAAAGGCAATGCTTAAAAGTGCTGAAGTTATGGAAATAGCTAATCAGAGCGATAACTTTGGGTTAGAATTTAATGGTGAATTAACCTTAAACTATACTAAAGTTCTAAAGCGTAAAGAATCAATTATAAACCAATTGCATCAAGGCGTTAAAGCATTAATGAAGAAAAATAAAATTGAAATTATTGAAGGAACTGGCGTTGTTCAAGGACCATCCATTTTTACACCTGATTCAGGTGGTGTTGCTGTAACCTATAATGATGAATCACTTGAAGATGAAATCTTTGTTCCTAAGAATCTAATTATTGCTACGGGGTCAAGCCCAATGACACTTCCAAATTTACCAATTGACGAGGAACAGATTTTGTCATCTGATGGATTATTACAATTAACTGAATTACCTAAATCAATGGCAATTGTAGGAGGTGGAGTTATTGGTTGTGAATGGGCATCGATTTTATCAGCATTCGGTGTAGAAGTTACGGTTGTTGAAGCATTGGACCGTCTTGTTCCTGGGGAGTCGAAAAAAATTTCAAAAACTCTTCAAAGAGAATTAGAGAAACGTCAAGTTACGGTAAGTTTAAAACAACGTGTAAAAGATGCTGAGGTAACGGATAAATCAGTTAAGTTATCTTTTGAAAATAGTGATAAACCAATAGAAGTTGAGAAAGTTTTAGTATCTATTGGACGAAAACCAAATGTTCAAGGAATTGGACTTAAAAATACTTCAATTAAATTTGATGAAAAAGGGATTCAAGTAAATGACCATTATCAAACAGCTGAAAGTCATATTTATGCTATTGGTGATGTAATTGATACGCTTCAGTTAGCGCATGTAGCCATGAAAGAAGGTGAATTGGCAGTTGAACATATGACAACTGGTGATAGTGAACCAATCAATTATATCAATGTGCCACGCTGTACTTATACACATCCTGAGATTGCGACAGTTGGGTATACGAAAGACTCTGTTCCTAAAGATATGGATGTAGAGTATGGTGAATTTAGTTTAGCTGGTAATGGTAAAAGTTTAATTGAAGATCAGAAAACTAAAGGATTTGTTCAGATATTAAGAGATAAGAATACTGATGACTTAGTTGGGCTATCAATCATAGGTCCACATGCAACAGATTTAATTTCTGAAGCAAGTACAGCAATGTACTTAAACGCTACACCAATTGAAATTGGGGAAGCGATTCATGCACACCCTACCATTTCAGAAGCTATTGCTGAAGCAGCATTAGATTTAGATAACCTAGCAATTCATAAATAGAAAGCGAGCGGATACTTATGAAAACATTAAAAGAATCTGGATTAAGTAAAAAAGAGTTATTAAAAGCATATCGATTTACATTACTTGGGAGACGTTTAGATGAACGTATGTGGCAGTTAACTCGTGTTGGTAAGTCTTCATTTAACATTTCAGGTCAAGGAGCGGAATTAGCTCAGGTAGCAATGGCAATGGCTTTTGATACTGATGATAAAGATTACTTCTTACCATATTATCGCGATATGACAGCATGTCTAGTTTGGGGAATGACACTAAAAGATATTTTAATGGGTACATTTGCAAAAGCAGATGATCCTTCTTCACATGGTCGTCAAATGCCTAACCACTATGGATCAAAAGAACACAAAATTGTCTCACACTCATCAGTTGTAAGTACACAATATACTTTAGCTACTGGTGTTGCAATGGGTGCTCAATTGAGCAACGATGATTATGTAACATTAACTACTACCGGAGATGGTTCATTCAACCAAGGTGAGTGTGCAGAATCTATGAACTTTGCAGCAATTAAAAAGTTACCGTTAATATTTGTTGTAGAAAATAATGGTTATGCTATTTCAGTAGGCAATGATGAACAATTTGCAAGTGAAACTTTAGCTATGCGTGGTCCAGCTTTTGGCATGCCTGGTGTTCGTGTTGACGGTAGTGACTTTACCGAAACATATTTAACATTTAAAAAATTTGCAGAGGAAGCAAGAAAAGGCAAAGGACCTGCGTTAATAGAGGTAATGGTAGAACGTTTAACCTCACACTCAGCTGATGATGATCATACTGTTTATCGTAGTAAAGAAGATTTAGAAGATCTGAAAAATAAAGACAGTTTATTGGTTATTGAAAAGCAATTAATTGATGAAGGTTACGCTACAGAAGATGAGCTTAAAGCGATTGATGAAGAAGTGAAAAAAGAAGTAAACCAGGCAACTGATGAAGCAGAAGCAATGCCTGATCCTACAATCGAATCTATGTATGAAGACGTTTGGGCTAATTAAAAGGAGTGGAAAACATGACTGAAATGAATTATTTAGAGGCAATTAATGCCGGTATTAGAGAAGAAATGGCAGCCGATGATAAAGTATTAATTTTTGGTGAAGATGTTGGTGGAGATAAAGGTGGCGTGTTCGGAGTGACAAAAGGACTTGCTGCTGAATTCGGTGACCATCGATGCTTCAATACACCTTTAACCGAAGCTTTAATTGGTGGTTTAGCTAACGGATTAGGTTTAGTCGGTTACCGAGCAATTGGAGAATTTCAATTTGCGGATTACATCTTACCAGCAGTAAATCAAATTTTATCTGAAACTAAAACTATGAGATGGCGAACCAAAAGTGATTGGACAACTCCTATCGTTTTCCGTGCTCCTTATGGTGGAGGCATTCGTGGGGGCTTATATCACTCACAATCAACAGAAAAAGTATTAGCCGGACATCCTGGTCTTCGTATTGTAACACCTTCATCTGCTTATGATGCAAAAGGATTAATTAAAGCGGCGATACGCTCTGATGATCCAGTTATTTTTTATGAACATAAAAAGCTGTATCGTTTATTAAAAGACGAAATTCCTGAAGAAGATTATACAGTACCACTTGATAAAGCTAATGTGGTTAAAGAAGGTAATGATTTAACAGTCATTGCTTACGGAGCTATGTTACAGCATGCAATTAAAGGTGCAGAAGCATTAAAAGATGAAGGTATTGATGCTGAAGTTATAGATGTTCGTTCTATTTATCCTTTAGATAAAGAAACATTTGTTAATTCAGCTAAAAAGACTGGAAAAGTACTTCTTGTGACTGAAGATAATAAAGAAGGTTCTGTGATGAGTGAAATTTCATCAATTATAGCTGAAGAAGCTTTATTCGATTTAGATGCTCCAATTGAACGTTTAGCAGGTCCAGATGTTCCTTCAATGCCATTCGCAATTGACTTAGAACGAGAGTTTGTGGTCAGTGAAGAGCAGGTAATAGAAGCTATGCGTAAGTTAGCAGAATTTTAAGGAGGATTAATTCATGGCTATTAAAGAATTTAAAATGCCTCATTTAGGCGAGAGTGTAACAGAGGCTTCGATATCTCAGTGGCTTGTTGAAGTTGGTGACAAGGTTAATCGTTTTGATCCAATTGCAGAAGCTGTTTCCGATAAAGTTACGACTGAAATACCATCAGATTTTACAGGAACAATCAACGAGATTTTAATTGATACTGATGTGGATGTTGAAATTGGTACCCCAATTTTAAAAATAGATGTCGAAGGTGAATCAGAAGAGTCAGAAGAGTCAGAAGAAACTGATGAAAATAATTCAGAAGAGCTAGTAGATTCTTCAGATGATAAACAAAAAACTAACCTAGATAAAACATCAACAGTTAGTCAACCAAAAACAGATTCATCTGGTAAGCGATTTTCTCCAGCAGTACGTCGAATTGCAGATGAACGTGGGATTGACTTAAGTTTAGTTGAAGGAAGTGGACGTCACGGAAGAATAACTCGTAAAGATGTTGAACTTTTAGATTTAGATGATCTTAAAGCAACTAAGTCATCAGAAAAAAGCGATTCAACAAATGTTCAATCAGATGACCCTTCGCTACAAGCTGTCCAAGAAACAGTGGAAGATGTATCAACTAAGAGTAAAGTTCAAGAACCTAAATCTTCATCACAACAAACTAGAGATGATAACACAACCGTTGTTAAAGCTGATCCAATCCGTAAAAAAATTGCAGAAAAGATGTCACAAAGCAAACATGAAATACCTCATGCATGGATGATGATCGAAGTTGATGTATCAAATATTGTAAAACTTAGAAATAAAGTGAAAGAGCAATTCTTAGAAACGGAAGGAATTAAACTATCATATTTCCCATTCTTTGTTAAAGCTGTGACACAAGCGATTAAAAAACATCCAATTATCAATACATCTTGGGATGATGGCAATATTATTTATCATAAAGATATTAATACATCAATTGCCGTAGGTACAGATGACGCACTGTATGTACCAGTGATTAGAAATGCAGACCATTATTCTATATCAGGTATTGCTAAAGAGATTGATCGTTTAGCAACAGGTGTTCAGAATAATACATTAACACCTAATGATATGCAGGGTGGAACCATTACAGTGAACAACACTGGTGTCTTTGGTTCGGTTCAATCTATGGGAATTATCAACCACCCTCAAGCAGCAATTTTACAAGTTGAAAGCATCAATCAGAAAGTTGTAATTACTGATGATGGAGGAATGAAATTTGCTCATATGGTGAATTTATGTCTTTCAATGGATCACCGAATTTTAGATGGTGTAGCTGCAGGACGCTTCTTAAACCAAGTGAAGGAAAACTTACAAAATTTTGATAAAGAATCGGACATATACTAATAAGTAAAACTTAAGACAATGATTAAAATAATTAATCAGTGTCAAATATCATGAATTAAAAGCATGCTTGTTTCACTAAGTTTACCAGTGTATCAGCATGCTTTTAGTTATGATTAAATAAAAAATACGAATTTTTACTAATAGGAGGATATCACTAATGAATAACAAAGAAACCATATCTAGTTTTTTTACTAAAGTACTAAATGGTACTGCCACTGCTAGTATTATTGCACTGATTCCATTTGCTGTATTAGGATTGATTTTTAAACAATTTCCAAATAGTCAAATGGCTATGGATGTACATTCGATTCTTGAAATATTTCAATATTTAACACCTGTTATGGTAGGTTTTCTGATTGCAAGAAACTTTGATTTAGATCAGATGGAAGAACTAGTTGTAGGTGGCGCTGCATTTATCGGCTCTGGTGCATGGATTTACAACGAAGTATTAATAGACCCACAAACAGCAGAATATATTTTCCAATTAAAAGGAATTGGTGATCTAATTAATACGATGATAACTGCCAGTTTAGCTGTTATCGCTGTAAAATTAATTGGGAAAAAACTAGGATCGTTAAAAATTATTTTATTACCAATTATTATTGGTGCAGGAGTTGGCTATATCGGCTTCTTAATTTTACCAACAGTATCTACATTAACATCTTTAGTAGGAGAAGCAATTAACACGTTTGCTACATTACAGCCATATTTAATGAGTATTTTAATTTCAATGTCGTTTGCAATTTTAATTGTGACACCGATGTCTACTGTAGCGATAGGTATTGCCATTGGTCTTAGTGGACTTTCTGCTGCAGCTGCTTCGATGGGAATAGCAGCTACGACTGCAGTATTAATATTTGGAACTGTTAAACGTAACCCAGCAGGTGTTCCGTTAGCAATCGGTTTAGGGGCTATGAAAATGATGATGCCTAACTTTTTATTAAATTTAAAAATAGGAATTCCAATGTTGATTACTGCTGCAATCAGTGGATTAAGTGTTCCAATATTTAACTTAGTGGGGACACCGGCTTCATCAGGATTTGGTTTAGTTGGTTTAGTTGGTCCGATCGCATCATTAGAATCTCCATCAGTCAATGTGTTCATTATGATTTTGTCATGGTTTATCATTCCATTTGTTGTTGGATTTATAAGTAACTTTGTTTGTGAAAAAGTGATTCATCTGTATGAGCCACAAGCATTTGTTTTTAAAGGCTAAAAGATAATTAATTTTAAGGTTGATGAGGATCAAAAAAACTGAAAGAATATGTACGCGATCCTTCAGTTAGAGCTAATCATTGTTTAACTTCAATGCATTATAGTCTTATTCAACATAAACGTCAAACAGATATTAATTATATTATTATTCTGTTTATAATATAGCAGTAAATCATGGTATGCAAATTCCTTACTAAGAAATGGTTGTTAAATTTTTGAGTATGAAGAATGTGAATACTCTAAAATCAAAATATATATTAATTTGTATGATAAAAGAATCTTTATTATTTGATTTAATGGATTTTTACGATAAAATTTAATAATATAATGCACAGTTTTAACAATCAGAAAGGATGTTACTCAATGGGTTTATTCGAAGAGATGGAAAAATTGGATTATGAACAAATTGTTTTAATGCAAGATGAGGAAACAGGTTTAAAAGGTATTACAGTTATCCACAATACAACCCTTGGACCAGCATTAGGTGGAACGCGCTATTGGAGCTATAATACTGAAGAAGAAGCGATTGCTGATGCCATGCGACTAGCTAGAGGTATGACATATAAAAATGCAGCGAGTGGACTATCACTTGGTGGTGGTAAAACAGTTATTATGAAAGATCCGGATAATCCAGTGAGTGAAGAAGCATTATTTAGAGCTTTTGGTCGCTTTGTTGAAGGGCTAAACGGCCGATATATAACAGCAGCTGACGTTGGTACCCATTCACAAATCATGGACTATATTTATCAAGAAACGTCTTATGTAGTTGGAACAACATTAAAGCCAGGAACATCAGGGAACCCATCCCCTGCTACAGCACACGGTGTATATGTTGGTATGAAAGCTGCAGCGAAACGTGCATTCGGTAGTGATTCCCTAGAAGGCAAAAGAGTTCTTCTTGAAGGAGTAGGAAGTGTAGGTCTATCATTAGCTGAGAAACTAATAAAAGAAGGCGCAACAGTTATTGCGACTGATATTTATGATGATCCAAAACAAAAAGCTAAAGAACTAGGCTGTGAAGTAGTTGACTCTGAAGAATTCTTAAATAATAAAGCAGATATTTATGCTCCTTGTGCACTTGGAGCGACGATTAATGATGAAAGTATCGAAAAACTAAAAGAAGCAGGCGTAAAAGTAGTTGCAGGATCTGCAAACAATCAACTAGCTGAAGATAAACATGGTGATATCCTTGAAAATGAAGACATCGTATATGCACCGGATTATATCTTAAACGCTGGTGGTGTTATTCAAGTGGCAGATGAATTTAACGGTGGTTACAATGAAGAGCGTAACAAAAAGCAAGTTGAAAATATTTATAACCAAATTGAAAAAGTATTTGAGATTGCTGACCGAGATAATATTGCGACACATGATGCAGCAGACCGCTTCAGTGAAGAACGTATTGAAGCCATCCAAAAAACTAAACGCATATTTAACCAATCAAATAAATCAGTATTAAGATAAATAGAAAAATCAGGGAGGCCCAGTCTAATGTATAGGATTGGGCCTTTTGTTTAAAAAGACATGAGTCATTTAAACTTTAAACTTGTTTTTGAAATGACATACGCCTAATAGATAAATTGGTTATTATAATATTAGACAAAAATAAAAACCCTTGAATATCAAGGGTTAACATAGCTTATGATAGCTATTGAAATATATTAACGTACCCGAGAGGATTCGAACCTCCGACCGTTCGCTTAGAAGGCGAATGCTCTATCCAGCTGAGCTACGAGTACATAATTATCAACGTCAATAAATATTGTATCATGTGGTTAAAAGCTTGTCAATATTTTTTATGGAATTTATTAATAGAAATGTGTTGAATTAGAAATTTATTCATAAATATGTTATAATCGTAATGTTAATATATAATTTTCAGAATTAAAATATAGATTAGAGGAGCATTTGAATGGCTGATATGAAGATCACCGATGAGGTTCAAAACTTAGTAGAGACAGAGTTAAGAAAAGGTGCGAGTAACTCTCGAATTGCTAATCTATTAGAGCTTGACTATAAAGATGCTGTTAAAATTATCGACACAATTAAAGAAAACTTACGTCCCGATGTCGGAGATAAGATTGTGTTCTCATTTAGAGATGAGCCAATGGAAGGCGAAATCGAAAAATTGTTAACTAATAGTGCCATTGTCCGAATTGATTGGTCTCAATCTTCTAAAAGTATGTTAGATTTAATGGAAGAAAAGACAGTAGTTAACTTTAAAGACATTGAAGGCTTTAAGTATCAGGTTAGTGAAGAAAAAGACGATGTAATAGAGGATAAGTAAAATAATAGAATGGGGGTGTGTAGTTAACTTTACATACCCCGTTTTCATTTTGTAAGGAGTGAAGTCATGTCAGTGATTAAGTTTCCTAATAATCGCAACTTTTATATTGATCAGGCAGATCGTTTTATAAAAGAAAATAATCGCGCACTTGAGTTAGAGAACCTTTTAAGAGCTTATGAGTTAGGTAAGGACTTTAACATTAATTATAGAATAGTTTATTCTTACTATCGTTCTGATCAATTTGAAAAAGCACTATCTTTTTTAAATGACTATGAGGATGATTATTTTAAATTATATGAGACTCAGAAACTTTACTTCAATATCCTTATAGCATGCGATCAATTTGAAGAAGCTGATGAGTTGTTGCGCACAAAATTAGTAGAAAATCCTGATATTGATAAATTAAAAAGAGAATTGGATACTGCAATTGATATGGCGCTAAAAGATAAAGGGTTAGAACCTGATAAACTTCTGAAAGATCTATATAACATTGGGTCATTAGAACAAGAAAATCAGTTATTCGTTTGTAGTATGGCTGGTTTAATACCCTTAGAAAAACTTGAACCTGTCAGTCAATCTGTATTGAATAATCCTTACGTGTCTCATTTTATAAAGACTCCGTTGCTTTGTTCACTGATCGAGGCAGGAAGTACCAAAATATTCAATTATTCGATTGTTGATCAAACTTACAAAATTAAAATAAATGAACTAACTAATTTTGAAGCTGATCCTTTTAGAGAAGACATATATCGACTATTAGATGAAATACTGGATGACAGACCGGCAGATAAAATAATGACTCAAGATGAAATCACTTATCATCTTAGTATTTTATATCCGCTGTACCATCAGTTCATTCAGGATAAGGTAGAGTGGATTAACTATTATATTGATTACTACTTGAATATAAAACGTCCAAATGTCAAAAATAAAGAAATGTACAACTGGTTCCAACTGCTTATCAGAGAAGATATTCAATAAAAAAGAAACGATAGAGTGTACAATTAAAGCGAAACTCTATCGTTTTAAATTATTATTCAATTGTTTGTAATCAGTACAAGTCCTACCAGGTTGTAATGTCTGTTTTTTATGTAGGTGATAGTTAGAATAGCTTCCTCGTCTTTAATAAATGATTAATGAACGAGCAGTTTTTTGAAGTTAGCAAACTAAAAGAAGATAATTTCAATGATTAACAATGAATTAATACTCTCAAAGTTTACAACTGTTCAAGGTTATTGTATAATAATGAAGTATGCTTATAACGGAAATAGATATATAAGTGAATAGAAATTATAGATTATTTTGGAGGGTTTATTAATGTCTACAAACTTTGAAAAGGTAGGACCAACTACTGGTAAATTAACATTTACTATTGATAACGAAACAGTACAAAAAGGTTTAGATCGCACATTTAAAAAAATCAGAGGTCGACTAAACGTACCAGGTTTCCGTAAAGGAAAATTACCACGTAAAATGTTTAACAAAATGTATGGTGAAGAAGCACTTTACGAAGATACGCTTAATGACTTATTACCATTTGCTTACCAGCAAGCAGTAATTGAACAAGAATTGGAGCCTGTTGGACAACCTGAAATTGATGTTGAATCAATGGAAAAAGGTAAAGATTGGGAAATTGTTGCTGAAGTAACATTAAAACCAGAAGTTGAATTAGGTGACTACAAAAACTTAGAAGTATCAAAACAAGACCGTGAAGTATCTGACGAAGATGTTGAAGAAAACTTAAACTTACGTCGTGAAAATGCAGCCGAATTAACACTTAAAGATGGTAAAGCTGAAGAAGGCGACACAGTAGTTATTGACTTCAAAGGATTTAAAGATGGTGAAGCATTCGAAGGTGGCGAATCTAAGAACTTCTCACTTGAATTAGGCTCAGGTCAATTTATCCCAGGATTTGAAGATCAATTAGTTGGGGCTTCTGCTGAAGATGAAGTCGAAGTTACTGTAACTTTCCCTGAAGATTACCAATCTGAAGATTTAGCTGGTGAAGAAGCCATCTTTGAAGTAAAAGTTCATGAGGTTAAATCTAAAGAGTTACCAGAACTTGACGATGAATTTGCGAAAGATGAAGACGATGATGTGGAAACTTTAGATGAATTACGAGAAAAAATCCGTAAAGATCTAGAAGAATCTCGTTCACAAGCAGCAGATGATGCACGTGATGATGAAGCGATCCGTAAAGCAGTAGAAAATGCTGAAATCGCAGAAATCCCTCATGAAATGGCTCATGATGAAGTACACCGTCAAATGGAAATGTACCTAAACAACTTAAAACAACAAGGTATTTCACCTGAAATGTATTACAGCATGACTGGTACAACAGAAGCTGACTTACACGAACAATTTGAAGGTGATGCTGAGTTTAATGTTCGCACAAACTTAGTATTAGAAGCTATTGTTGAAGCTGAAAATATTGAAGTTTCAGATGATGAAATGGATAAAGAAATTAAAGAATTAGCTGAACAATATGGTATGGAAGAAGATAAAGTTCGTAGCGTTCTTTCAAATGAATTATTGAAAAATGACATTTCATTGAAAAAAGCAATCGACTTAATTACTTCTACAGCTAAAGAAGCTGAGTAATTTAATTACTCTTTATTGAAAGAATAAGAGGAATGCTTAGCATTCCTCTTTTATAAATTTAAGATAAGTGTATCAAATACGAAAAGAGGTGCAGATTATTGGCAAATAATGAAGATAATACAGAAAATCTATCTTGTTCATTCTGTGGCAAGTCCTCAGATGAAGTACAAAGAATTGTAGCTGGACCGGGTGTTTATATTTGTAATGAGTGTGTCGATTTATGTAAAGATATTATGGATGAAGAATTACGAATGGAAACAGAACCAAAGTCATTAGAACAATTACCAAAACCTGCAGAAATAAAAGAAACTTTAAATGATTATATTATCGGACAAGATGCAGCTAAAAGAGCATTATCAGTAGCGGTATACAACCATTATAAACGTGTGAATTTCCTAAAATCAGCCAACGAGGATAATGTAGAATTACAAAAGAGTAATATTTGTTTAATCGGTCCTACTGGTTCAGGTAAAACATATTTAGCTCAAACATTAGCACGTATCTTAGATGTACCATTTGCTATTGCAGATGCAACTAACTTAACCGAAGCCGGCTATGTTGGTGATGATGTGGAAAATATCTTACTAAAACTATTACAATCGGCTGATTATGATGTAGAGCGCGCACAACACGGTATCATTTACGTTGATGAGATTGATAAGATTGCTCGTAAATCTGAGAATGTTTCAATTACTCGTGACGTCAGTGGTGAAGGTGTACAGCAAGCACTTCTAAAAATTTTAGAAGGAACTACGGCAAGCGTTCCGCCACAAGGTGGACGTAAACATCCTCAACAAGAAATGATTCAAATCGATACGACAAATATTTTATTCATTGTTGGTGGTGCCTTTGACGGAATCGAAACAATTGTTAAAGAACGTCTAGGTGAAAAAGTCATCGGTTTTGGTACGTCTGATGTTAAAAATCAAATTGATACGAAAAAGAGTATCATGCAACACATTATTCCAGAAGATTTATTAAAATATGGATTAATACCTGAATTTATCGGCCGATTACCAATTACAGCGGTTTTAGAAAAGTTGACTGAAGAAGATTTAATCCAAATTTTAACAGAGTCAAAAAACTCACTTGTAAAACAATACAAGAAATTACTCGAAATGGATGATGTTGATCTTGAGTTTGATAAAGAAGCATTACGTGTCATTGGTCAAAAAGCTATTGAACGTGATACCGGAGCACGTGGCTTGCGATCAATTATCGAAGGTATTATGCTTGAAGTGATGTTCGATGTTCCAAGTCACGATGATATTAAAAAAGTTTTAGTTACAAAAGAATCTGCCAAAGGATTAGAAAATCCGATTTATTATAATGCAGATGACAAAGTTATCGAAAAGACAGCTGACTAACATAGATAAAAAGACCCCAACTTGGGGTCTTTCTTTTTGCTTATTAAGATTTACGAAAAAAAACATAGATCTTTAGTACTACCTAATTTTATTTAAAAAGCACTATTCCATACTGAATCAGGCACTATAATTATGGTATAATAAAACGTAATCAATTTTAAAGGAGCATTCTATGGACACGAATAACATTCAATTTGCTGATATTGTCATAAGTGCCGTCAGTGAAAAACAATACCCAGATGTCAATTTACCTGAGGTTGCCCTTGCTGGAAGATCTAATGTTGGGAAATCGTCATTCATTAACAGTATGATCAACCGTAAATCACTCGCCAGAACTTCAAGTAAACCTGGTAAAACAAGAACGATTAACTTCTTCAATATCGATAATGAATTATTATTTGTGGATGTTCCGGGATATGGTTTTGCACGTGTTTCTAAAAAGGAATTAGAAAAATGGAGTAGCATGATGGAAGAATACTTCGCCACTCGTGAAGAATTATGCTTAGCCGTTCAAATTGTTGATTTAAGACATGAACCTACAGTACAAGATATTCAAATGTATGAATACTTAAGTGCGTTCAACTTACCAGTTTTAGTAGTCGCAACGAAAGCAGATAAAGTAAAACCATCAAAGAGAGCGAAACATTTAAAACAAGTAAAAGATACCTTAAATATGTTTGATAATGATCATTTAGTCATGTATTCATCAGAAACTAAAGAAGGTAAAGATGAAGCATGGAAAATTATATTAGAATATGCTAGAGAATGGTAAAACAAATATGTCAAAATAAGTAGTCAAAGCTTTTTGATACACAAACAAAACTATTGTAAAATAAAAAAGATGAAATAAAAAGGAGGACAACACCATGAGTATGTTCGTCGATTATAGTAAAGTGAATGTAAAAGCGGGTAAAGGCGGTGACGGAATGGTTGCCTTTAGACGTGAGAAATATGAACCAGATGGTGGTCCTGCTGGTGGAGATGGAGGACGTGGAGGAAATATTATCTTTCGAGTAGAAGAAGGATTAAGAACGCTAGTTGACTTTAGATATAACCCTCACTTTAAAGCAAAAAACGGAGAGAATGGTATGTCTAAGAGTATGCACGGAAAAAATGCTGAAGATTTATTTGTTGATGTACCACCAGGCACTATCGTTAGAGATGCCGAAACAAAAGAATTAATTGCTGACTTAAAAGAAGATGGCGAAGAAGCGATTATTGTTAAAGGTGGCCGTGGCGGTCGAGGAAACAAACGTTTTGCAACTCATAACAACCCGGCACCATCGATTGCCGAAAATGGTGAACCGGGAGAAGAACGTGATGTTGAATTAGAACTAAAAGTGATTGCGGATGTTGGCCTACTTGGCTTCCCTTCAGTTGGAAAATCAACGTTATTATCTGTTGTATCTGGGGCAAAACCAAAAATCGGGGCTTACCATTTCACAACATTAGCTCCAAATTTAGGTGTAGTGGATTTAAATGATGGTAGTGGCTTTGTGATGGCAGATATACCTGGGTTAATTGAAGGAGCATCTGAAGGTATTGGTTTAGGAATTGATTTCTTAAGACATATCGAAAGAACACGTCTGTTGCTCCATGTGATAGATATGAGTGGTATGGAAGGACGCGATCCTGTTGAGGATTTCAATACCATTAACAATGAATTACAAGAGTATGATCCGAAACTATTAGAACGCCAACAAGTGATTGTTGCCAATAAAATGGATCTACCTGATTCACATGAAAACTTAAATAAATTTAAAGAAGAACTAGCTAAGAGAGGACTAGACTATAAACTTTACGAAGTTTCTGCTGCAACTAGACAAGGTATTGATACGTTAGTTAGAGATGTTTCTCAATTAGTTAAAGAGTTACCGGATACCTTACTTTATGATGAAGAAGATGTGGAAGAGCGTGTTGTTTACAAACACGAATCGAAAAAAGATACATTCCGTATTGAACGTGATTCTGAAGGTACTTGGGTATTATCTGGCGAAAAACTAGAACGTTTATTTGCGATGACCAACTTTGATCATGATGAAGCAATTATGCGTTTTTCAAGACAGCTGCGCGGGATGGGAGTCGACCAAGCCTTACGTGATCGTGGGGCAATGAACGGTGACTTAGTACGTATTGAAGAATTTGTCTTTGAATTTATGGATTAGGTAAGGAATGTTTAGATGGAAATTCAATTTTTAGGAACGGGTTCCGGAGTACCGGCTAAACATCGGAATGTCTCAAGTCTAGCGTTAAAATTACTAGATGAAATTAATGAAATATGGTTGTTTGATTGTGGGGAAGCAACGCAACACCAAATACTCAGAACAACTTTAAAACCGCGTAAGGTAACTAAAATTTTTATCACACACATGCACGGTGACCATATCTTTGGTTTGCCTGGTTTTTTAAGTAGTCGTGCTTTTCAAGGTGGAGATTCACCGCTAACGATTTACGGGCCAAAAGGAATTAAAGATTACGTTCTTATGTCTTTAAAATTATCAAAAACATTTTTAAAATACCCACTGCATTTTGTAGAATTTAAAGATGGGGATCAACTCCTTAAGACAGAACAATTCAGCGTTACTGTTAAAAAGGTCTCACATGGAATTGACTCATTTGGTTTCCGAATTGAAGAGAAAGATCATCAGGGCACACTTGATGCAAAAGCGTTAAAAGAATTAGGTGTGCCATTTGGTCCACTTTACGGTAAACTAAAAAATGGTGAAACAGTAACTTTAAAAGATGGCAGTGTTGTTAATGGTAAAGATTATATCGGACCGGATATCAAAGGCCGTAAACTCGCAATTATTGGTGATACTAAACCATGTAAGAATGCCTATGATATAGCTAAAGATGTCGATGTATTAGTGCATGAAGGAACATTTAATCATGATGATAAAGACTTAGCATATGCGTATAATCACTCGACCAATGTTCAAGCGGCAGAGCTTGCTTTGAAAGCGAAGGTAGGAACATTACTATTAACACACATTAGTTCAAGATATTTAGCTAATGATGTTAAAGTGTTAGAAAAGCAAGCACGAGAAGTATTTAAAGAATCTTACCTTATGTATGATTTTAAAGAATATGAAATTAAGTATAATAACTAGTGTGTTTGAGATTTCAATGTTTAGTAAATAGAAAAATTAGGGAAGGGTGGACACCATGTTCGCCCTTCACTTTTTGTGGGGAGGTTGATGTGAATGAATAATGGATTTAAAGGGACAGTTTTCATAACAGGGGCTTCATCAGGTATTGGTTATCATACAGCACTTGAAGCGGTAAAATCAGGATACCGTGTCATATTAACAGCGCGCCGATTAGAACGACTTAAAGAACTACAACAATTATGTGATGCGATTAATCCAAATAGTGCGATTATTTATCAAATGGATTTACTGGATATCGATCAGGTTGAAGCAGTCATTACGGCAGTTCAGGAAAACTACAACGTTGATGTTTTATTAAATAATGCAGGTATGGGATTAACGAAATTTGTCAGAACATTGACTTTTAAAGATATTGATACTGTTTTTAGAGTCAATGTGCTGGCTTTAATGTATATTTCAAAATTGTTTGCTGCTTATTTTGTCGATCGTCAAAAGGGTCACATTATTCAGATTGGATCCATTGCCGGAAAGGTACCTACTCAAAAGACAGCTGTCTATTCAGCTTCTAAGGCAGCCGTCTTATCATTTACAGATACAATGAGACAAGAGTTAAAAACACATCATGTTTTTGTGACAACAATAAATTTAGGACCTGTAGATACAGA
>Ga0079226_10000902_pt1 | contig 22105 bp, 22 predicted proteins | sample Poulit2014_FD_76345 | JGI IMG/M metagenome (GOLD analysis project Ga0079226, IMG submission 76345) | Agricultural soil microbial communities from Georgia to study Nitrogen management - Poultry litter 2014 | ecosystem: Environmental > Terrestrial > Soil > Agricultural land | place: USA: Georgia... | reverse complement strand
TGTGTTTTTGATTTAGAAACTACTGGAGTCCAAGTGACAACAGACCGAATAGTTGAGATATCAATACTCAAAGTTTTTCCAAATGGAAATAAAGAAAGTTTGACGTTAAGAGTAAATCCTGAAATACCTATTCCCCTTGAATCTACTAAAATTCATGGAATAACAAACGAAATGGTTCAAAACGAACCTACATTTAGAGAGATTGCTCCAAGGGTTTATAACCTGATTAAAGATGCGGATCTTGCAGGCTTTAACTCCAATCGATTTGACATTCCTCTTCTAGCCGAAGAGCTGATAAGAGCAGAGGTTGATTTTGATCTTAAAAAGGCTCAAGCTATAGATGTGCAAACGATATTTCATAAGAAAGAAAAACGAACACTTGAAGCTGCTTATCGATTTTATTGTAATAAAACTCTCGAGAACGCCCATAGTGCGGAGGCTGATACAATAGCAACCTACGAGGTTCTTGAAGCACAATTAGAGCAATATGATGATTTGGAAAATAATGTCAATTTCTTAGCCAATTATAGTAAGCATAGAGATTTTGCTGATTTCGCAGGCTATATAGCTTATAATGAGAAAAGAGAAGAGGTGTTCTGTTTTGGTAAATATAAAGGTAAAAGAGTAATAGATATTTTAGAACAAGAACCAGGTTATTTTGGATGGTTGTTAAATGCTGACTTCCCTTTATATACTAAACGTGTATTGACTCGTATTCGTTTGCAGCAATTTAACACCAAATAATATGAAAATAATTTGCGTAGGTAGGAATTATTCAGAACATATTGAGGAATTAGAGAATCAACGACCCCAAGAACCCGTTCTTTTTTTGAAACCTGATACTGCGATTTTACCTCGAAAACAAGAGTTGTACATTCCAGATTTCACTCAGGATTTACAGTATGAAGTAGAGCTACTTGTAAAGATAAATCGAGTAGGGAAACATATTCAGCCAAGGTTTGCTTATAAATATTTTCAGGAAATAGGTTTAGGAATTGATTTTACCGCTAGAGATTTGCAGCAAGAAATGAAAGAAAAAGGATTGCCTTGGGAAAAAGCGAAAGCCTTTGATGGTTCGGCTGTTATAGGTGAATTCATAGATAAAGACACCTTTGATTCTTTGAAGAATATTCCTTTTGGTTTAAAGAAAAACGAGAGTTGGGTTCAAAGAGGAAATTCCGCTCAAATGCTATGGGGAGTCGAAGAGTTAATAGCTTATATTTCAACTTTTTTTACTTTAAAAACCGGTGATATTATTTTTACTGGAACTCCCGCTGGTGTAGGGGCAATAGCAAGTGGAGATTATTTAGAAGGATATATAGATGATAAAAAGATGTTAGCTGTAAATATTCGTTAATCAATTTTTAAGTATGGGTAAAGTACGAGTACAAATTATAAGTATTGGCGATGAGTTACTTCTAGGAGAAACTCTAAATACTAATGCTTCATTTATAGCTAAATCTCTACAGAAAATTGGGTTCTCTGTTATTAAAATATTGACGATAGCAGATGATCCACAGCAGATGAAAGAGGTTATAACTACCGCTACAAAAGAGGCTGATTTAATATTGACTACGGGTGGATTAGGACCTACAAATGATGATTTGACTCAGAAAGTTTTTTGTGAATTAACTGAAGATGTACTTATTGAAGATGCTGAGGTTTTAAAAGAGCTGATAATCAGACATGAAATCCGAGGTAAAAAAGACAGTTGGGAAGTAAATAAACTCCAAGCTTTTGTACCGAGTAAAGCAAAAGTTTTTGTAAATAAAAACGGAACAGCTCCAGCATTATGGATGGAGTATAATCGAGCAGTCTGTGTGGCAATGCCTGGGGTTCCATTTGAAATGAAAGCATTATTAACCGAACAAATTAACCCATATATACTTAAAAACTTTGCTGTTGAACCTATCTTTTATCAGACTGTTCTTACCTATGGTATAGGGGAGAGCGTATTGATGCAAAGATTAAAAGAATGGGAAGAAAATCTTCCCGAAGAAGTAAAGTTATCTTATTTGCCTTCTTATGGAAAAGTACGATTACGTTTGCTAGGCAAAGGAAAAAACAAACATAATCTAGAAAAGACTATAAACACTTTTACGGAGGAACTAAAGAATCTTTTGCCAGATGTGATTGTAGGAATTGAGGGAGAGATTGATATAGTGGATCAAATACGAATGAAATTAGAGGCTAAAAAAGCTACCTTGAGTATCGCAGAGAGCTGTACGGGAGGGCTTTTATCCAATAGTATTACAGAGAAATCAGGAATTTCAAGCTTCTATATAGGTGGTGTTATTACATATGCTACTCAATCTAAGGTAAAGCTGTTAGGGGTTTCAAAAAGTGATATCGATAAGTATTCTGTGGTAAGTGCTGAGGTGGCATCTGCAATGGCTAAGGGTGTAAGTCAATTGTATCATACCGATTATGCTCTAGCTACTACGGGAGAAGCTGGGCCCAATAAAGGGGATAGTGATGCAGATATAGGAACAGTGTACATAGCATTAAAAACTCCAGAGAAAACTCATATAATTAAAGGTAATTACGGAAATAGAAGAGAAACTATTATGAAAAGGGCAGTAAAAGAGGCTTTAGTTTTACTTTGGAAAGAAATTTGAAAAATCTGAATAAAATTTATTGTCAATCCAAATATTAATCATTAAGTTTGCACTCTGATTTTGAATAATAAATTAAAGTAATAAGGAAATGTCTAGAGTTTGTGAGTTAACTGGTAAACGTGCAATGGTTGGGAATAATGTCTCTCACGCCATGAATAAAACAAAGCGTAAGTTTAATGTAAACTTAGTTAAAAAACGTTTTTATATTCCAGAAGAGGATAAATGGATTACCTTAAAAGTATCTACTTCTGCATTAAAAAATATTAATAAACGAGGGATTTATGCGATGCTTAAAGAAGCTCGTGAAAAAGGTTTTTTAACCAAGTAATCTACCTTAATATTAAAAAAGAATAGAAATGGCAAAAAAAGGAAATAGAGTACAGGTAATCTTAGAGTGTACAGAACATAAAAATTCTGGTATGCCAGGGATGTCTCGATATATTACCACTAAAAATAAAAAAAATACTCCAGATAGAATGGAGTTGAAAAAGTTTAATCCTGTCCTTAAAAAGATGACAATCCATAAGGAAATAAAATAATTTATCATGGCAAAGAAAGCAATATCAAAGTTACAAACAGGTTCTAAAAGATTGACAAAAGCTATTAAAATGGTGAAGTCAGAAGAAACTGGTGCTTACGTTTTTGTGGAAGCTATGATGTCTCCAGATGAAGTTGACGGCTGGTTAAAGGCACAAAAATAAGCATTCTTACTACTTTAAAAATTATAAACTCAAGCCACTTTTTTTAAAAAAAAAGTGGCTTGAGTTGTTTGTGTGTCCTTATAATTATAGAATTTCAAACTTTCTATGTACAATAAATACTAGTGATTCGTTTTATTATAGAATATCTTCTAGGTTTAATGTATCTTTGATGAGTAGAGTTTTTCTTTTATAACAAAATATTTTGTATTCCATTTTTAATAGTTAATAATATCGAATATGAGCTTCTTTAAAAAAATATTCTCTAAGGAGAAAAAAGAAACCTTGGACAAAGGATTGGAAAAAACTAAAACAAGTTTTTTTGATAAATTAAGCAAAGCAGTAGCTGGGAAAAGCAAGGTTGACGATGATGTTTTGGATAACTTGGAAGAGGTTTTGGTAACCAGTGATGTCGGGGTAGAGACTACTTTAAAGGTAATCGATAAGATTGAGGAAAGAGTGGCTAGAGATAAATATGTTGGTACAGCAGAGCTTAATAAAATTCTTAGAGAAGAAATCGCTAATTTATTAACCGAGACACATGGTGATTCTGCTCCTTCAGAAATTTCTATACCAAAATCAAATGGTCCTTATGTTATTATGGTCGTAGGTGTTAATGGAGTAGGAAAAACAACTACCATAGGAAAATTAGCGCATCAATTTCAAAAAGCTGGTAAAAAAGTGGTGTTAGGGGCTGGTGATACTTTTCGTGCAGCAGCAATAGACCAATTACAAATCTGGGCAGACAGGACACATACCGAAATTGTGAAACAACAAATGGGGAGTGATCCTGCTAGTGTAGCTTATGATACCTTGGAGCGTGCGGTGAGTCTCAATGCAGATGTGGTGCTTATAGATACAGCGGGTAGATTACATAATAAAGTAAATCTTATGAACGAATTAACCAAGATAAAACGTGTGATGCAAAAAGTTATCCCAGAAGCTCCTCATGAAGTTTTGTTAGTTCTAGATGGATCTACTGGTCAAAATGCCTTTGAACAAGCCAAACAATTTACGGCTGCAACCGAAGTGAGTTCTCTAGCGGTAACAAAGTTAGATGGGACTGCAAAAGGAGGAGTGGTTATTGGAATTAGTGATCAATTTAAAATTCCTGTAAAATATATTGGAGTAGGAGAAGGTATAGAAGATTTGCAAGTATTTAATAAATTTGAATTTGTAGATTCTTTCTTTTCTGGAAAATAAAATAGGAGATTTAAAAAAAATTAAAGTCCCTAGAAGTTAAAACTCCTAGGGACTTTAATTTTATCCAATAAGAAGATTTATAAAGTCTCTTCTAACCACTTAAAGAATTCACGTTGCCAGACTAATGCATTTTGTGGTTGTAAAACCCAGTGGTTTTCTTCAGGGAAAAGCATGAACTTACTTTTAATCCCTTGTAGTTGGGCTGCTTGAAAGGCTTGTTGTCCTTGTTCAATAGGGACTCTATAATCCTTTGCACCTTGTATAATAAAAATAGGAGTATCCCACTTTTGGACATAATTAATAGGGTTAAACTCATTATAAGTACGTTGAGCAGCCGCATTATCTTTCTCCCAATACGCTCCGCCCATATCATGATTTACAAAAAACAGTTCTTCAGTTGTCCCATACATGCTTCGATTATCAAAAACACCACAATGGGAGATAAAGGTTTTAAAACGTCCTTCATGATTACCAGCTAGATAAAACACAGAATATCCTCCAAAACTAGCTCCAATAGCTCCGAGGCGGTTTTTATCAACATAGCTTTCTTTTGAAATATCATCTATGGCATCTAGGTAATCATTCATAGCATGCCCTCCCCAATCTTTGCTAATAGCTTCATTCCATTCTACACCATGTCCAGGCATTCCTCTTCGATTGGGTGCTACAACAATATACCCTTGAGAGGCTATCAACTGAAAATTCCAACGGAAAGAATAAAATTGAGATAAAGGAGATTGAGGCCCTCCATGAGCATATAAAAGAGTAGGATATTTGTTATTAGGATCAAAATTTGGAGGTAAGACTACCCATACCAACATATCTTGTCCATCACGAGTTTTTACAATTCTTTTGTTTACTTGAGGTTTGATTATACTATTATAAAAGTCGTCATTTTCATGAGTGAGCTGAGTTAATTTTTTACTTTTAAAATCATAAGTATAAATCTCTGTAGCTTGGTTCATGGTAGTCTTAGTTACTACTAAACCGTTCTTATATTCCCCGACGATACTAGTGATATCAAACTCTCCATCTGTAAGTTGTTGTATGCTAGGCATTTTTCTGCTTCGTCCAGGGTAATCTACTTTGAACAATTGTATCGTTCCATTCTTTGGAGCAATAAAAAATATTTCTTTGCTGTTATCAGCCCATCTGAAAGAACTTATCGTTTCGTCCCAATGTCCTGTAAGGTTTTGTTTAACACCATTCTCTAATACTACAATATCATTTTTATCCGCCTCATAACCATCGGTTTTCATCTGTAACCAAGCCATTGCCCCTTTTTTGCTAAACGCAGGATTGGTATCATATCCTTTATTGTCTTCGGTTAAATTTATAGTGTTTTTGGTGGATAAATCATAGCTGTAAATATCGGTATTCGTGCTAACAGCATATTCTGTGCCGGCTAATTTTTTACTCACATAGAGTACTGATTTTCCATCAGGAGCCCATATATAGTCTTCATCACCTCCAAATGGTGCTTGTGGAGTATAATAAGGTTCTCCTTCTAATAAATCAGTTTCTTTACCACTAACAATTTCTCTAATAAATACATGGTTATAATTCCCATTATTCCAAGTATCCCAATGACGATAATCCAGCTCATCATAGATATATACATCTGACTTTTCTAGATCTTTATAGATATCTTTTCCTAAAACATCATTTATAGCAACACTCTTATGTAACAATTCATACTTTCCATTAGGAGAAATTTTACTGTTGCTTATTAAATTATCATAGTTTTCTATTTTCTTGGGATCTCCTCCTCCAATCGGAATAGAGTAAATCGCTGAATCAAAATTGTTTTTTTCTATGTTTGGAAGGCTTACCTTATAAATAACTTCGTCCCCTTTATCTGTAATACCAATTGGGCTGACGCGTTTTAAACTCCATAAATCTTCTGGAGTTAATGTTTTCTGGGCATGCACAACTCCTGTGCCCAAAAGAGCTAAAGTAGCGAAAAGAATTTTTTTCATTATCGATTAATTTTTAATTGGCGTAAAGTTAAGGATTATTATCACATCCTACATAATGCTATGCTATACTAAAAACCTATTTTGTAGCTTACAACACTTAGAGCATCCTATTAAAATGAAGATTGTTTAATGTAAATTTGTAAAAAGAATAAATTGTATGGCTAGACGAATACCCAAATCTATAACAGAACCCAAAGAAAAAACTTCTATTAGAGATGCTTTTAAAGCATTAAAGACAGTACCTAGATTTTTTAAAGAAATCTATAAAAGCAGCCCTAAGTTATTTCTTGTCAATATCCTAGCTAGACTTATCAATTCTTTTACGCCAGTAATTATTCTTTGGGTAGGAAAAATGATTATTGATGAGATTATTTATCAAATATCTTTAAGTGATAAAGACCTCTCAGCTTTATGGACCTATATAATTATTGAGTTTTCTGTAGCCATACTCTCTGATCTCCTCAGTCGTCTTATAAACCTTACAGATGGATTAATAGGAGATTTGTATAGTAATACTTCTTCAGAAAAGATTATTCGAAAAGCTAGCCAACTCACTATTGCACAATTAGAGAATCCAGAGTTTTATGATAAATTAGAACGTGCAAGAACACAGACCAATAGACGAGTCGATCTTATGAGTAATATACTAGGGCAAGCTGAAAGTGTTATTTCTATGATTTCGTTGATTGTTGGTTTAATCTATTTTGCTCCTATCCTCATTCTTATTCTAGTCATTAGTATCATTCCTTCCTTTATTAATGAAGCAAGGTTTAGTTCGACTCGATATTCCATTGCGAGAAGTTGGACAAGTGAAAGAAGAGAGTTAGATTACCTAAGATTTATTGGTGCAAATAATCAAACTGCTAAAGAAATCAAGCTTTTTGGACTTACTGATTTTATCGCAGGTCATTTTAGAAGTTTATCCAATAGTTATTATGAAATCAGTAAAAAGCTATCGATAAAACAAAATATCTTTGGTTCTATCTTTAATATTTTAGGAGTGGTCTCCTATTACGGAGCTTATATCTATATAATATTAAGAGTGATAACGGGGGTGATTAGTATTGGGGAACTGACTTTCTTATCGGGGTCTTTTAATCGTTTACGGAGCAACCTACAAGGTTTCTTTTCGCGTTTCACCCGAATTTCTGAAAGTGCGTTATATCTCCAAGATTATTTTGATTTTATCGACCTAGAAATAGAAAAAAATATTGTAGAGAAGGTGGCTATGCCCGATGTGATCCAAAAAGGTTTTGAGTTAAGGAACGTAAGTTTTAAATATCCAGGAAATAAAGAAACCGTTCTAAAAAACATTAGTTTTAAAATAAAAGTAGGGGAGAAGATGGCTTTTGTAGGTCAAAATGGGGCTGGTAAAACCACTTTAATTAAATTGTTTTTAAGGTTCTATGAACCTACGGATGGTAAAATATTATTGGATGGTATTAATATCAATAAATTTGATATTGATGAATATCGTAAAAGGTTCGGCGTAATTTTCCAAGATTTTTTTAAATATGAATTTACGGTTAGAGAAAATATAGCAGTAGGGGATATAGCTCAAGTGGAAAATGATGAGATTATTCATCATGCCGCCTCAAGGAGTTTGGCCAATCAAGTCATTGAAGAAATGTATAAGGGCTTAGATCAACAGTTAGGAAGACGATTCGCACAAGGACAGGAATTGAGCGGAGGGCAATGGCAAAAAATTGCTTTGGCACGCGCCTATATGAAAAATACGGATATTATGATATTAGATGAGCCTACAAGCGCGCTTGATGCTCAAGCTGAATATGATGTTTTTGAGAGGTTTATTGGGTTAACAAAAGGTAAAACTAGTATTATAATTAGTCATAGATTTAGTACTGTCCGAATGGCAGATAGAATTTTAGTATTAAAAAATGGAACAGTACTCGAACTAGGAACACATGAAGAATTAATGTCAAATCCAAAATTGTATGCTGAGTTATTTAAACTTCAAGCCGCCGGTTATCAATAAATATTCCATTATTTTTAACAAATAATATGAAGTGAGAGTGTTATAGAATTATCTATATTTCGTATTTTGCGAAAATAAAATAAAGACAGATGACATTAACAGTAGAGAATATTATTTTAATTGGTTCTATGTTGCTTATTGCCAGTATCTTGGCTAAAAAAATATCAGTTAGATTATCAGTTCCTGCTCTTGTTATTTTCCTTGCAGTTGGTATGCTTTCGGGTTCAGATGGAGTATTAGGTATAGAGTTTGAAAATTATAAAATAGCTCAATTTATAGGGGTGGTAGCATTAAACTTTATACTTTTTAATGGTGGATTATCAACCAATTGGAAAAGTGTAAAACCTATTTTATGGCAAGGAGTAATTCTTTCGACTATAGGAGTTTTTTTAACCGCAATCGGATTAGGTCTTTTCATTTGGTGGCTTTCTAGTTATTATATGGATGGGGGATTAAGTATTTATGAATCTCTCCTTTTAGGATCCATAGTTTCTTCCACAGATGCAGCAGCAGTGTTTTCCATTCTACGATCGAGAGGTCTGTCTTTAAAACAACATTTAAAACCTACCTTGGAGTTAGAGAGTGGTAGTAACGACCCAATGGCCTACTTTTTAACTATTACATTTATTGGGTTTGTTCAAAACCCAGATCAAAGTCTTTGGACGATCATTCCCTTTTTTTTCCAACAAATTGGGATTGGAGCTGTTTGTGGAATCCTATTTGCATGGCTTTCTAAAAAGTTAATCAATGCACTTTATCTTGGATTTGGTGGAATTTATCCAGTATTAACAATAGGAATTATGTTCTTTGTTTTTTCGGCAACCGATGCAATTGGAGGAAATGGATTCCTAGCCGTTTATTTAGCAGGATTATTTTTAGGTAATCAAGATTTAGTTAATAAGCGTACTATTCTCAGTATGTTTGATGGTATGGCATGGTTGATGCAAATTCTCTTATTTATTACTTTAGGATTATTGGTAAACCCTTCGGGGTTAATTCCGATATTAGGATTCGGAATGCTCATCTCCGCTTTTTTGATTATTGGTGCAAGACCTATTGGAGTATTTTTGAGTTTAATACCATTTAAAATGCCCATCCAGAGGAGACTGTATATTTCATGGGTAGGACTACGAGGTGCTGTTCCTATAGTATTTGCAACTTATCCATTGATAGCAGGTCTCGAACACGCCGAAATGTTCTTTAATGTAGTATTTTTTGTTTCATTAACTTCTGTACTTTTACAAGGTAGTACTATTCCAGTTGTTGCGAAATGGTTAAATATGTCCCTCCCAGTAGAAGATAAAACAAAATCGCCAGTGGACTTATTACTTTCAGAAGGAGCCAATTCTTTTTTACGTGAAATAATAATTCCTAGTGGAAATGTTGCGGTTGGTAAGCAGGTAATGGATTTAGACTTTCCAGAAAAAGGAATCATTGCGATGATTTCTAGAAACAATGAGTTTATTACCCCTAAAGGAACAACCATTATTCAGCCTAGTGATATGTTAATTGTTCTTTATGAAAATGATGAAGTATTAGACAATGTTTATAATATTCTTGAAATAGATAGGAAATCAGAAGAAGATAAGGAACTGATGTAATATAAGAAAATTATGTCAATAGTGTTTTGGCTATTCTAATCTTTTAATAGATCAGGGCGTAATTGAAGTGTTCTTTGATAGGCTTGTTCTTCCCTCCACTTTTCTATTTTTCCAGAATCTCCACTTAGCAAAATCTCTGGTACTTCCCAGTTTTTATATTGAGCAGGGCGAGTATAAATTGGTGGTGCTAATAAATGGTCCTGAAATGAATCAGTAAGCGCACTCATCTCATTGCCCAACACCCCAGGAATTAACCGAATAATGGCATCGCTTATTACTACAGCTGCTAACTCCCCTCCGCTAAGTACAAAATCACCTATTGAAATTTCTCTTGTTATAAAATGTTCTCGTACACGTTGATCCACTCCTTTATAATGTCCACAAAGAATAATTATATTCTTTTTTAATGAAAGTTCATTGGCATGAGATTGTTGAAATGGAGTACCATCTGGGGTCATATAAATAATTTCATCATACTCTCTTTCTGATTTCAACTTACTAATACATTTATCAATAGGCTCAATCATCATGACCATACCAGCTCCACCACCATATTGGTAATCATCTGTTTGTCTATATTTATTGGTGGTATAATCTCTTAAATTATGAATGTGTACTTCGACAAGTTTTTTTTCAATTGCACGCTTAAGGATAGAAGCCTCAAAAGGACTAGAAATAAGTTCAGGTAGAACAGTGATGATATCAATGCGCATAAATGAATATTTTAAAATAAATAGAATACAAAACTATATAAAAAAGATGAAAATTGAATAGCAGATAACAAAGTCATTTATAGAGTATTCAATATTAAAGGAGAGAATGTTTTATTCTAATTTTTTGAAACTTAAAAGCGATGCATCAAATATGGAGACATCGCTTTTAAATTATTATAGAAAAGGTACACTATTAATAATAGGTAAATCTTCGAACTTGAGCAATATATTTGGCAAGTCGTACTACTTGATGACTATAACCATATTCATTGTCGTACCAGATGTAAAGTATGGCATTATTACCCTTTTCATTTACAATAGTAGCTTTACTATCATAAATAGAAGGAGCAGACGAGCCGATAATATCAGTAGAAACTAATTCGTTACTAGTTGCGTACTGAATTTGTTCGACTAAGTTACCTTGTAAGGCATATTCTTTCATTACTTTATTCAGTTCCTCAACATGAGTATCTTTATTTAATTCAAGGTTTAAAATTGCTAAGGAACCATTAGGAACGGGAACTCGGATAGCATTGGAGGTCAATTTCCCACTTAAAGAGGGTAAAGCTTTAGCAACCGCTTTTCCTGCACCTGTTTCCGTGATAACCATGTTTACTGCCGCAGCACGTCCTCTTCGATGCTTCTTATGCATATTGTCCACTAAGTTCTGGTCGTTGGTATAGGCATGAATGGTTTCAAGATGTCCATGTTTAACCCCAAACGTATCTTCTATAACTTTTAATATAGGTGTAATAGCATTAGTAGTACATGAGGCAGCAGAGAAAATATTGGTTTCATTTGGATCGTAATCCAAGTGATTTACACCATAAACAATATTAGGAACACCTGCTCCTGGAGCTGTAAGTAGAACTTTGGAAGCTCCTTTTGCTTTTAAATGTAATCCTAAGGCCTCTTCATCTCTAAAAGCTCCAGTATTGTCAATAATTAACGCATCATTAATTCCATATTCCGTATAATCAATTTCCTCTGGGCGGTTGGCTGAGATGACTTTTACAGGGATCCCATTTATTATTAAAGATGAGTTTTGAATATCAGCTTTTACTGTTCCATGAAAAAATCCATGAACTGAATCTTTTTGAAGAAGAGAGGCTCTCTTTTCGAGAACATCTTCGGTGATAGCTCCACGAGTAACAATTGCACGAAGTCGTAGCTGAATCCCATTGCCGGTAAGGGCTATGATTTCTCTTGCTAATAATCGCCCAATTCTTCCGAAACCATAGAGCACCACATCTCGAGGTTCAATATTGTCATTGGAAGCTCCTTTAAGTTTTTTAGCTACAAGTGCAGTTGCATTTTTGTTTTCCTCTCCTTCTATATGATATTCATAGGTTAATTTTCCAATATCTATTCTTGCTGGACAGATATCTAAGGTCTGAATCGCTTTAGCAATTTCAACAGTATCAAAAATGGAGATTGACTTTCCTACAAAGTCCTCTGCATATTCATGTAAACGTAAAATTTCACTTACATTCCTATCTACGATTTGGTTACGGAAAAGAACTAATTCGATAGATCTTTCGTACCATAAATCACTAACAATACGGATTAATTCTACCGTTGCTTTGCGACGATCCGTCTGGTAGGAAAGTTGCTTCTCATAAGTGTCTTCGAAACTCATAGTTGTTGTGTTGTTTAAAAGTTAAATTTGATTGCAAAAGTAACAAATTATAAGCATTAAATTTAACTAAACAGAAAAATAAAAAACAGCTGAATTTTTGTTAGAATTTCAATTCGATTTATCTATAAATAAAAGTATGGGTTTCACCTGATTTAGTTTTAAACTGAATAGCAATTCTTTGATTTGGAGATCGTTGTTGCAAGATGTTTTTAATATCCGCTAAAGTATTCACCTTTTGATCATTGACTTTAGTGATAATAGCTCCTTCCAATTGGTAGGATTTCATTTCAGGAGCAAGAACATTTGTGATCATTAATCCACTCTTTAACCCCATTTCTTGTAAGGCCTTTTTGGAAGGTTCTTTGATTTCAAAGCCTAGTTCAGGGATGGTATATTTGTCGATTTTCAATAAAGTGACTTCGACCTCTAGCTCTTTAGTATTACGTAATACTTTTAAAATTACTTTATCATCTGGACGTTTTGAACTGAGATGACCTGTCAAATCAGAGAATTTTATAATAGGAATGGAGTTGATTTCTAAAATAACATCTCCTTTTGTAATCCTGCTAAATCCGCCCCACTTTCTTCCTCAATTTTATCAATATAGATACCTTGAGTACTTTTTGTACCCACTTCAGAAGCTAATCTTGAGTTTAATTCTAATCCAGAAATCCCGAGTAATACACGTTGAACGTTACCAAACTCTAACAGATCTTCGATAACTTTTCTAGCAATATTACTTGGCACGGCAAAAGCATATCCAACATAGGATCCAGTTTCTGAGGTAATAGCCGTATTGATTCCAATCAAATCACCGTGAGCATTCACTAGAGCTCCCCCGCTATTTCCCCTGTTGACGGCTGCATCGGTCTGAATAAATGAGGAAGGAGAACTATTAAAATTATTCAAATTTCGAGCTTTGGCACTTATGATTCCAGCAGTGACAGTAGAATTTAGATTAAAAGGATTGCCTACGGCTAAAACCCATTCCCCTAATTGTATATCATCTGAATTACCAAACGGAATATAAGGAAAGCTTTCTTCTCCATCGATTTTTAATAAAGCAATATCGGTAGTGGTGTCAGTGCCAATTAATTCTGCTTCATAAATTTGATTATTGTTTAATGTAATTTCCAAATCGGTAGCATTTTCAATAACATGATTGTTGGTGATTATATATCCATCTGGGGAAATTATTACTCCGCTACCTGTTCCTATTTTAGCTCTAGGTTGACCTCCACCATAATAAAATTCAAAAAGATTTCTAGGTTGTCTTTCTATTAAAGAAGTGTTCTTCACGTGAACTACTGCATGAACGGTTTTTTCTGCCGCTTTTGTAAGATCAGGAGCTTCATAAGAAGAATTAGAATGGTAAGAAACAGGAAAAGTGGTATATTCAGAATCTTCAATATAACTATAAGAAGAACTAGTATGTGAAATATCAGTCTCAATAAAAAACTTATAACCTAATAAAGTGGTAACTCCGGCTAATAAGGCTACGAGAATCAAACGAATGCTGTTTTTTGTCATAACTTTTATGCTTTTTTAATGATTACTAAAAACAATTAAGCTCTTTTTTATTTAATTAAATTGTTAACATATATTTAATCACGGCTTTTTTAAACAAACCTAAGGTACATTTAATATATTTGCCGTGTGAAATAATACCTTTTTATAAGTATGAAGGTATAGGCAAAATTCTTGTTCTTATTCAACAATCGAAAAACTTTACCTTTTAAAAGCTTTCTTTAGTAATTCAAAAGTTATGCCATAGAAAATTTGACATAGATACTGAAAGAATTTCATCCTATTTAATTTTGTACTGATTTTTCGATTTTAATAATAAGGGGAATGGGTTCTGAAAGTAATTTCGAAGTTGTCAAATAAAAAAGTTAATGTATATTCTGCTAAAAAGTGTACGATACATGTGTTCAATAGAATATGGGGAAAGTGAATAATTTATATGGTGAAAAAGTTTTCTTAAGAGCTTTAGAATTCACTGATTTGGATTTCTTATTCAAAGTGGAGAACAATGAATCTTTATGGGAAGTTAGTCATACTATAACACCATATTCTAAATATGTACTGTCAAAATATCTTGAAAACGCACATTTGGATATATATGAAGCAAGGCAATTGCGTTTAGTGATATGTAAAATCGACACTGAAGAGGCGATTGGATTTATAGATTTATTTGATTTTGACCCGTTCCATTCGCGAGTAGGTATAGGAATTGTAATAGATGAGCCAAAAGATAGGCAACAAGGATTTGCGACAGACGCTTTGCAAATAGCTGCAAAATATGCTTTTAGATATTTAAAAATACATCAGCTTTTTGCAACCATTACGGAAGATAATGTGGCAAGTATTCAGCTTTTTGAAAAAAATGGATTTCAGATGTTTGGACGAAAAAAAGACTGGCTGTATAGTAATGGAATTTACAAAGACGAACTTATTTATCAATTAATCGATTATGTATATTAAACGTATCTTAGTGGCAATAGCTTTATTAGGCTTGGTTGCTATGGGAATTTTTTCTTATTTCGTTTATAAGACGGTTTTAATTCCTAATACCGCATTCGATCAAGAAAAAGCACAAGTATTTATCCCCACCTCAACCAATAAAAAAGAATTTTTAGAACTAATTGAGCCTCTGGTAAAAGATTTGAAAACATTAGAAAAAGTTGCAGATCAAAAGAAATACACTCAAAATATACGCCCTGGTAGATATATACTTAATAAAGGAATGAATAATATGGAGATTATAGATGTCCTAAGAAGTAAAAATCAACCAGTCTCCGTAAAATTCAATAATCAAGAAAGACTTGAAAATCTTGCTTCTCAGGTATCCAAACAAATTGAAGCTGATAGTTTGTCGTTAATCAATGCAATGCAAGACTCCGAGTTTTTAAACGAGAATGACTTTAGTCTTTCCAACGCCTTGGCTATGTATATTCCAAATACCTACGAATTTTATTGGAATACTTCCGCCGAAGAATTTCGTGATAGGATGAAAAAAGAATATGAACGCTTTTGGAACGAACGAAGGACACTGGCTGCGGAAAATCTAGGTTTGACCAAACAACAAGTTCTTTCTTTAGCTGCTATAGTGCAAAAAGAAACTACAAAAATAGAGGAACGCCCTAGAGTAGCTGGAGTTTACCTTAACAGATTAAAGATTAATATGCTATTACAAGCGGATCCCACTGTTATTTATGCTAAGAAGCATCGCGAAGAGGACTTTAATCAAGTGATAAAACGTGTTCTCTATAAACATCTAGAAATTGATTCTCCCTATAACACCTATATGTACCCTGGTATTCCAGAAGGATTAATAGCCATGCCAGATATTTCCTCAATCGACGCTGTTTTATTCCCAGAGAAACATAATTATTTATACTTCGTAGCCGATACATCAAACTTTGGATATCATAAATTCTCAAAAAATTTGACGGAACATAATCGTAATAAACAGCAATATATTAATTGGTTGTCACAGCAAAATCTCTAAGAATAAATAAAAATCCATCGGATATTATTCTTGTTGTAAGAAGAGATAAAATCAATTAAATCATAATAATGTAATTTATTTGTATATTTGCTGTTTTGTTTTCATCCAAAACAGAATAAAAAAGGTTATGATGAAAAATATGGAACGTAAAAGGATTACATTTTTTATGCTTCTTGTGGGTAGCTTGTTGTTTGGAATTATCACTTTTTCTTTTACAGAAGAGTCTGCTCCAAGTGAGATATGGTATGTAAATTCGACTCTAGAATACAAAGTACCAAAACTTGAAGATTTAAGTGATGATTTGAGCAAGATAAGAACCTTGCAACTAGGCAAATCCTATATTGGTTTTAAAGAGGCTTTGGCTTTTAAAGAATCTCAAGGCATTTACAATATAGTAAATACGTACGGTTATATTGGAAAATATCAATTTGCACCTAGGACTTTAATTGCGATAGGGGTTACAGATATTGAGGATTTTAAAACTAACACAATGCTTCAAGAGAAAGCTTTCCTAGCGTTTACATCTAGAAATAAGTGGTTGCTTAGAAAATACATACAAAGATATGAAGGCAAAGCTATTAATGGGATAGAAATTACTGAATCTGGTTTGTTGGCTGCGGCACATTTAGCAGGAGCTTCTAATGTGAAAAAATATCTTCAGTCCGAAGGTTCACATCATGTAGAAGATGCTTTTGGTACTACTATTCAAATTTATCTGAAGAATTTTTCAGGCTATGATACATCAGTCATACCAGCAGATGCTCAAGCAAAAGTGTGCATTTAAGAGATGTTTTTCTTCTCAAATAAAAAAACACAAGGACGTTTATGCAAATCGGGTAGTTTTTTCCCCCATTCTTTCACTGTTTGAGTTTTTATATACTCACTTTCTAGATTTAAATCACAAGCAACACAAAGTTTGGTTGTAGCATCTAGATTTTGAATTAACGAGGTTAACATCTCATTATTTCTATAGGGAGTTTCAATAAATAATTGAGTTTGATTTTTCTCGTATGATTCTCTTTGCAGTTTTCTAATGGCTGCTTTTCGTTGACTTTTTTCTATGGGTAGATAACCATGAAATGCAAAAGATTGACCATTCATACCACTGGCCATTAATGCTAACAAAAGTGATGAGGGGCCCACTAAGGGAATCACTTGTATTCCGCTTTTATAAGCATTTTCAACCAATATAGCCCCAGGATCGGCAATACCAGGACACCCAGCATCACTAATCATCCCTACAGAAGCCCCAGTAGAACACACTAAAAGCATTTTATTAATTTCTGAGGGTGTGGTGAATTTATTGAGTGTTTTTACAATTAATTCATTTTGTTTTTTATGGGGACAAATTTTTTTAATGAATTTCCTGCCTGATTTTTCATTTTCGAAAATAAAATGTTGCAATTCAGAAATAATCTGCTGAATTCTTGGGGAAAGATGATCTAGAGAAGAAGTATCACCAAGAGTTTGAGGGATCATATAAAGTTTGCCTTTTGTTTCCATATATTAAGCAAGCTTTAATTCTCTAATAATTACTTCGATCGCCTCCTCTAGCTTTTTATATACTTCTAAAAAACCGTCCTTCTCACCATAATAGGGATCAGGAACGTCTAGATTGTTACCATCTTGCAAGCTATCTAATATTTTATTCACTTTTTTGGTATCCTTATCATCTCTAGCTAGACTAATAACATCTTTATAATTCGATTCATCCATGACAAAGATAATGTCAAAATCCTCAAAATCTTGAACAGTAAATTGTCTAACGATTAAAGTGGAGATATCTACTCCAAACTCTTTGGCTATGGATATACTTCTAGGATCAGGTGTTTTTCCGATATGCCAATTGCTTGTAGCAGCAGAATCTACCGTAACTTTACTTTTGTCAACTTTAGACCTCAAAATACCTTCTGCTAAAGGAGACCTGCAAATATTACCTAAACAAACCATTAGTATTTTTGTATGCATACTATAGAGTAGTTTTAATTATGCATGTTGAGCTTTTTTTGCAAATCATCTACAAACTTTCTAAACTCCTTATCTGTTGAAGTCAAATTATCAACAGTTCTACAAGCATGTAATACTGTTGAGTGATCTCTTTTACCAGTATGTGAGCCAATTGAAGCTAGAGAGGCTTTAGTATATTTTTTTGCAAAATACATCGAAATTTGTCTAGCTTGGACTATATGTCTTTTTCGAGTTTTTGATTTTAAAGTTTCAACATCTAAGTCGAAGTAATCACTAACTGTTTCCTGAATAAAATCTATAGAAATTTCTTTTTTCGTTGTTTTGACATAGCTTTTTATAATTCTTTTCGCTAAATCAATTGTTACTTCTTGTCGATCTAAAGTGGCATGAGCGATTAAGGAAATTAATGCCCCCTCCATTTCACGGATATTAGTAGTGATATTATTAGCTAAGTAATCTACTACATCTTCACTCATCTCTACGCCATCTTGATAGAGTTTGTCAAGTATAATCCTTTTTCTAGTTTCAAAATTAGGATTAAGAAGTTCAGCCGAAAGTCCCCATTTAAACCTTGATAAAAGCCTTTTCTCAATATCCATCATATCTACTGGTGCTTTATCACTTGTCATGACAATCTGTTTACCATTTTGTTGAAGATGATTGAAAATATGGAAGAAAACCTCTTGTGTTCCTGCTTTTCCAGATAACATCTGTATATCATCAACAATTAAAACGTCTATGGCTTGGTAGAAATGGATGAAGTCAGTTCTAACGTTTCTTCTTACAGCATCAATATGTTGTTGAGTAAATTTTTCTGAGCTGATGTATAAAACTGTTTTTTCTGGATGTTTTTCTTTTACCTCTAATCCAATAGCATGGGCTAAGTGAGTTTTACCTAATCCTACACCACCAAAAATTAAAAGAGGGTTAAAGGATGTACCGCCAGGTTTATTAGCAACCGCCATTCCAGCAGATCTAGCAAGTCGATTGGCTTCGCCTTCCAAAAATCTGTCGAAATTATAATGAGGAATTAATTGTGATTCTATTTTTATATTTCTAATACCAGGCACAACGAAAGGATTGAGAATATTCTCACTTTCTTTTTTAGGAGGTAAAGTAACTTCTTGTGCTTCTATTTTTTTATGATTAGAACTCGGTAACTTTTCACTAAAGGCTGCCTTGTTTCCTTGAGGGTTCTCCATTCTAATTTCATAGACTAGCTTTGCCTTAGGACCTAACTCTTTGGTTAATGCTACCTTTAACATGTCGACATAATGCTCTTCTAACCACTCATAAAAAAACTTACTAGGAACTTGAATGCTCAAAGAATTATCTATTAATCTAACTGCCTTAATAGGCTCAAACCACGTTACATACGCTTGACGAGTAGGGATATTATCTCGAATAAAAGCTAAACAGTTGTTCCAAACTGATTCCGCAGTTTTGTTATTCATCGTAAAATTTTGATTATTAGATTGTTAAAAAATTCTATTGAACCAATCAAAAAAAATATAGATTTTTGATCTTATCTTTGATGCAAATATGTAAACAAATTAGGAGATAAAAAAACTAAAATTAGCTTGACTTTATTCTTTTTTTTGTTCATGGTACATCTAAGAATGAATTCTAGGATTAACGTTATGCTAACAAATTCAAAGATAATAAATATGTTACACAAACAGGTTAAAATTCGAGTCCGATATGGTGAAACTGACGCTATGGGAGTGGTGTATTATGGAAATTATCCTTTATATTTAGAACAAGGAAGAACAGAATGGTTGAGGGATATGGGTTTCAGTTACAGGGAATTAGAGGATTCAGGAATTATGTTGCCAGTGGTGCAATTAAAAATAGATTACAAGGCATCAGCTAAGTATGATGATGAAATTCAAGTTACTACTGCATTAAAAGAACTTCCAACCGCCAAAATAACATTTACTTATAAAATTCATAATCAAAAAGGTCAGCTGTTATGCAAGGCTGAAACCTCTTTGGTTTTTATTGATAAGGAAACAGGAAAAATTAGAAGAGCTCCACAATACTTAATAGATGCCATAAATGGTCTTATATAGAATCAATCTAAATTTTTTATTTTAACTTTATAGGTGTTATTGAATAATTGAAATATTCGTTCTGCATCTTTTTTGCGAACGGAAATATCAATATTACAATCTAGTGCTAAATTTTGATTGATAATATTTATTTTTTCTTCTTTTAATAATCTCATGACGATATTCATTTCTGGATAATCAAAATGGATTTGAAAGTTCTTATTGATAGTTCGTTCCACGATCTTTGAAGCTTCTAAGGTTAATTGTGCGCTGGTTTTATAGGCTTGAATTAATCCGCCCACTCCCAACTTAATACCACCGAAATATCGGACCGATACTACTAAGACATTGGTAAGATCAAAAGATTGGATTTGACCGTAGATGGGCATGCCTGCGCTATTGGAGGGTTCTCCGTCATCGTTAGCACGATATTGATCGTAGTTTTTCCCCAATTGCCAAGCATAACACCAATGTCGAGCATTATGATGTTCTTTCCTCAAGGCTTCGATATATTCTTTGATTTGCTCTTCATCGGTTACTGGGAAAGCATAGCCCAAAAATTTACTGCCTTTTTCTTTATATAAAGTTTCTGGTGAAGGCTTGATAATTGTACGATAGGTATCTTTTATTTCTTCCATAAGTCTTGCGAAGATACAAAATCTATAAGAGTTTAGACTTAGGACTGTTCTTCTGGATTTTTGTAATAAGATAAGCTGTCGGTTCCAGATTTCATTTGCTGATAGGGGAAGACATTTAATTTGGGTTGTGGAATGCCTTTGTGCAATAGGGCACGTCCAGTGAAAACCCGAGCCTCGTCCCATAGAGAAGCGTCGATAAAGCTTTGGAGCAACTGCATTCCACCTTCAATAAGTATAGATTGTAGATTGTTTTGGTAGCAGTACTCTAAGATTTGCTGAGGAATAGGCTGAGACTTATCCAAGTCAAAATAGGTTAGATTCTTCGAGCTATCTTTTTGTTGATAGGTGAAAATTACGCTTGGAATATCTTTTTGAAGCAAATAATGAGAAGCCGGGATTTTCAGATCTTTATCGATGCATAATCGTACAGGGTTTTTCCCATAAACTTCTCTGGTATTCAACTTTGGATTATCTTTTATAGCGGTATTTGTGCCTACCAAGATACTGGCTTCTTGACTGCGCCATAAATGCACTTGTTGTTTGGAAATAGGGGAGCTAATCCAAAAAGCTTTGCCCTGTTCTTGTGTTTCTGGTGCGATAAAACCATCTTTTGTAGCGGCCCATTTTAGAAGAACATAGGGTCGTTTTTTTATGTGAAAAGTGAAAAAACGTTTGTTGAGCGCATCACACTCCGTTTTACAAAGTCCACTAGTTACTTCTATCCCCGATTTCCGAAGTCGTTCGATACCTTTTCCTGAAACATTGGGGTGGGGATCGGTGCTACCGATACGTACTCTTGGAATTCTTTTCTCGATAATCAAATCCGAGCAAGGAGGAGTTTTTCCTGTATAACTACATGGCTCTAAGCTTACATATAGAGTAGCTTGACTTAATAATTCAGGATTCTTTACGGATCGAATTGCCATTACCTCTGCATGGGGTTGACCACTTGCATAATGCCAGCCTTCACCAATGATCTTATTATTATAAACAATAACGCAACCTACCATAGGATTGGGAGTAGTAGTGCCTAACCCATTTTTGGCTAGTTGAACACATCGCATCATAAAGGTTTTGTCTGCCAACGAAAAATCAGTCATAACTTAAGAGTTGTTTGTGGTTTGCAAAAATACTGTAAAATAATAGGCATATAATATTTAAATATAAATATAAAGGTTTTAAAAATTATTCTGTATAAGTATAGACGTTAGACTAGCTTATTAATGTTAGTTTTGTTTATTAAAATTATTAACGGTGAAATTATTTCAATTTAGAGCTTTTTTTTACGAAAAAATGAGTAATGTTTATCCTGATTATGAGAGAACGGGAATCTATTCTATTTTGCTAGAGAAGTATTTAGGGATAAGTCGGATAGAAGCAGCTTTGCATGCACATAGAACTATTGATGAGCTTGCTTTAAGTCAACTAAAAAAAGCAGTTAAAAGACTAGAAAAATTTGAACCGATTCAATATGTCATTGGTGAAGCTTA
>Ga0079226_10000900_pt1 | contig 22126 bp, 27 predicted proteins | sample Poulit2014_FD_76345 | JGI IMG/M metagenome (GOLD analysis project Ga0079226, IMG submission 76345) | Agricultural soil microbial communities from Georgia to study Nitrogen management - Poultry litter 2014 | ecosystem: Environmental > Terrestrial > Soil > Agricultural land | place: USA: Georgia... | reverse complement strand
TGCTCAGCCACGAACAGATGTGTACCTGCCACCTGGTCAACGACACCGGGGCACGACAGTCGACCATCAGTCATCATCTGCGGATCCTGCGGGAGGCGGGATTCGTGGCGGCCGAACCGCACGGGCGTTACACCTACTACCGGCTCCGCCCCGAGGCCCTCAGCGAACTGACCGTCGGAATCGCCGGACTCGCGGCACGGGCCCACCACGCCCAGGTGATCCGACGCCCCTGCACATAACCAGCACGCGCACCCACCCAGTAGCATCACCGGGGCGGTGAGCAACCACGCACTCTGATGAGTCGCCGCCGTGCATAGCAGGGCCGCCCCCAACACCGGTGCACACAACACATCCGGGCACCGCGGCAGGCGCGTGATAACAACACGGTGTGCAACCGATACACACGCTCGACACCCTCCGGGCCATTACCGACGATTCGCTGCTGCTGTGGACGGCACAGGGCATGCGTCCGGGAGCCCGTGCCTGGGCCGCCGGAAATGCCACGGCCGTCGCCACAGCGGACGTGGCCCGACGCGACCGACTCGTCGTCAACGGGCCGATCACGGATGCGGCGCCGTTGATCAAAGCAGTGCTCGCGGAGGTCGGACCCCGCTTCCGGCTACTCGGCGATGCCGCCCTGCTCACCGGATTGTGCGAACGCTTGCCGGAGTTGTCCCTGCGGGGAGCGCTCGGCTGGATGCACACCACCGTCGCCCCCGCAGCCGATCCGCTCAGCATTCCGGCCACACCGGACGATGAGCCACTGATCAATGAGCTGCTGGCAGAGTCTCTTCCTGCTTCGCTCGCCCGTCCCGGAATGGCCGGCGTGGCCCGCTGGTGGGTGATCCGTGACGAGCACGGGGCAGCGGCATGCGCGGCCGACGCCTGGTCCAGCCCCGACGTGGGGCTTCTCGGCGGGGTCGCCACGGCCTTGCGAGCACAGGGCACCGGACTCGGAAAAGCCGTCGTGAAGACCGCACTCGCGGGACTCGTCGCCGAGCACTGCAGTGTCGGGTTACTGGTGGACGAGGACAATCACCGGGCACGACACGTGTACGAGACACTCGGTATGACGTATCGACCGCTGCACTCGGCAGTACCCGAGTGAGAGTACGCGGGTGAGCCGGCACCAGCCGGACCGCGCCGTGATGGGAATGCCGGGGCATCCATTCCCGCTCGCGTTCTGCGTCGTCGCAACCGTGGGAGCCGACCGTCGCGTGCGCCCCGCGATCCGGCCCGACCGACGAGCACCACTCGGCGTCGATAGGCTGCGCACATGCCCGCAGACGTTCCCACCATTCTCGCCACCTCGGGAGGAATCCGTAGTTCCAGCCGCATGCAGTGGGAGGTCGGCCCACTGACCAGACACGCCGTGGAGCTGGCCGATGCCGGTGGGCGTGCCCCTCGGGTGTGTTTCCTCGCCACGGCCTGCGGCGACGACTCCCGGCTGGTGAGCACGTTCTACGACAACGCGCGCCGCGAGGGGTGGCACGGCAGCCATGTGGCACTGTTGCCGATGCCGAACATCGCCGAACTACGCCGGCACCTGCTGTCGCAGGACGTGGTCTGGGTGTGGGGTGGCAGTGTGGCCGGGCTGTTGGCGATGTGGCGACTGCACGAACTCGACACCGTGTTCCACGAGGCGTGGCGCGCCGGTGTCGTGCTCACCGGGGTGTCGGCCGGTTCGATCTGCTGGCACACAGGCGGCACAACCGACTCGTTCGGGCCCGAACTGACACCGATCAACACCGGATTGGGACTGTTGCCGTACTCGAACGGAGTGCACTACGACAGCGAACCGCAACGGCGGCCACTGTTCCAGTCACTGATCGCCGAGGGCACACTGCCCGAAGGCTACGCCACCGACGACGGGGTCGGCCTGCTCTACCGCGAGACCACCATGGTCGAAGCACTGACCGAACGGCACAACGCCGGCGCCTACCACGTGGCAGCAGACACCACTGGCAACGCCATCGAAACGCCCCTGGAGGTGCGCAACTTGTGAACGGCAGCTCCCCGGGTGTGTAGGGTGCTGTGTCGCGACGATGGCCCGCACACCTCGGGCGACGCCGGGGCTAACTGAGGCCGGGGCCCATCGCGCCGGCGAAACTCGTTCCACGTGTCGCACCGTCGGGACACGTGGCAGCGCCGGAACGCAAACTCCTGCCGAGTGCGCGCGGGACCGGCACCGTCACCACCCGCCCACCGGGTTTGTTGCCGTTCCGCCACTGGCGGGCCAGCTCGGCAGCACTTTCCACGTGCGGCCCGCCCACGTCCGGGGCGTAGCCCACGGGCCCGGTCTGCACGGCGTCAGCCAGACACTCCGCCGCGTCCGACAGGCTGATCGGCTGCAGCGGTGTGTCGGCGGGAGCGACGGTGACGGGGCCTGCCGTGAGCCTGCCGAACAGGTAACTCACGAATGGGTGGAACTGGGTGATCCGCTGCACGGTCCAGGGCACCCGCCCAGCGGCCACCACCTGTTCCGCGGCGAACTTCGCACGGTAGTACGAATACGGGATCGCGTCGACTCCGACGATCGAGACGTACACCAAGTGCGACACCCCAGCCTCTCCGGCGGCTACGGCGATCCTGCGCGTACCCGCGACGTCGACCGCCTGGGTGTTGCCCATCGGACTGCTCGCGGCGTGCACCACCGTGTCGACGCCCTGCAACGCGGGCACGATCCCTTCGCCCGTGGCGATGTCGACCGTCGCCGCGTGCACCCCGTCCGGCAGGCCCGCTGTGGACGGGTGACGACTCGCCACGCCGACCTGGTGTCCACGAGCGACCAAACTCGACACCAACACAGCTCCGAGCATGCCGTTACCACCGGTTACCAAGACTCTACTCATACGAGCAGTCGTACCCCACCATGCCCAACACTATGCACACCGGAACCCCGAGTTCGCCCGCCGGTCCTCTCACACCACCGGTGGCCCGCGGGCGGGCGAGCGGCTGGGTCACCCCGCGCCCCGGAACCGACGCTACGGCGCGCCCGTTGAGATCCCCGTGGCCAGCAATTCGTAGGAACGGCGACGAGCGGGCGGATCGAGGATCATGTCCTGGATCATGACCTCGGCGGCACCGACCTCATCGGCCATCGTCGACAGCAACTCGGTGACGTGCTCGCCGGTGCCGGTGATGCTTCGGGTGTTCCACCGGTCGGCGTACGCGGTCGCGCCCTGTGGCTTGCCCATCTCCGCGATCGCCTCGTCGGGGCTGGGATGTCTGCTGGCCAACACGCCCCGCGACAGCCGGTGATACAGCCCGTGCACGGTCATCGCGTGGTGGGCGGCCTCCTCGTCCGTGTCGGCAGACACGGCGTTCACCGCCAACATCGGGTGCGGTTCCGCCATCCCGAGCGGACCACTGCTCGGCTGGAAGCTGTTGCGGTACGCGGTGAATGCGGCCTGCGCTTTCGCCGGGTTGATGAACGCGGCGTAAGTGTAGGGCAGGCCGAGTTTCCCCGCGATACTGGCGCTTCCCGGACTCGAGCCGAGCAGCCATATCGGCGGACCCGCCGAGACCTCCGGCATCATCGGGTGACTCCGGTGAAACGGATGATCGTCCGGGAAGCCACCGTTGAGCCACGCCTGAACCTCGGCCAGTTGGCTGCCGTAGTCTTCGGCCGCACCGGTTTGTTGGTCACGACTTCGGTCACGCTGCAAGGCGTAGTCCAACACCCGGCCCGAGCTGGCCCGCCCGACTCCGAGATCGATCCGGTCGGGGAACATCGCGTGCAGCTGCCGGAAGGTCTCGGCAACCTTGAACGGGCTGTAGTGGTTGAGCAGCACAGCCCCGGACCCCACGCGGATCCGGTTCGTCACGGCGGCGACAGCGGGGATCAACGCTTCCGGCGCGTAGCTGGCCTGCGGAGCGGCGGCGTGGTGTTCGGCGAGCCAGTACCGTTCGTAGCCCAACCCGTCGGCCAGACGCGCGAGCTCCGTGCTGTGCTGCAACGCCTCGACCTGTGTCTCGCCCGGTGACACCGACGAGATATCCACAATTGACAGCCGCACATCGGTTCCTTCCGCAGGCAGCCTCGGCTGCCGATCACCCTACCGTCGTTCGCCGGCAGACCGACATCGGACCGACAATGACAGTGCGCAACAGTGACGGTTCCCCCGGCTCCAGCGGAGCGACGAACCACCCCCACGGCCGCCGAGCGGTGGCTACTGTGTGTTCCGGTTACGGCCGCGCTTGCCGGGCTGGTTGACGGTACGCAAGCCGCGTTGCAACGAGGTGCGGGCGAATCTCCCCGTCGCAACCAGGTCACGGGCCAGCCGCAGCGCGAGCTGCTTCCCACTGGGCGCCGCCGAACGGTGCCCCGCCTGCTCGCCACGGGCCTGCCCTATCAGCAGCTGCGGGTCGTCACTGGCGACCATGGCACCAGCCACGGCCTGCGCAGCGGCTTCCGGAGGGACACTCGCCGAAGGCGGGGTGCCGACCCGGTCCTCGGGAAGTTCACCAAGCATGTCGAGGTCGCCGATCACATGAGTCCCCAGCTCCGTGATCCTGCGTACCGAGGTCGCGCCAACGTCCGCGGCACGTTCCATCGCCCAACGCGGGGTGGGGATGCGGGCCTCCTCACGGGAAGGGCGGTAGTTGACCTTCATCCGTCGCACCGCGCCACGGCGCATGTAACGCCCGTACAGCTGGTCGTCCCACCCGTTGGCTTTGAACAACCCGTTGAACTGACGTACCAGTTCGACCTCACCGTAGGACAACGATCGGTTCTCCTGGGTGTCGTCGGCGATCAACACACCATGAGGCATCCCCACGACGCGCTCCACACTGCGCAACAGCATCCCCCGGTCGGAGTCGTCGACCACGATCACCGTGAGGTTCTCCGGACCGACCACGTTGGACCATCGACTGACGAGTTCGGCCTGGTTGTGCCGGTACCAGAACGTGCGGTTCGGCGGACCGTACGGCGGTTTGTTGAACTTCGCGTCGAGCCATTTCTCGTACCGCATCCGCAGTCCGTTCTGCACGTACTGTTGCCACTGTGCGGGTAGGATCTTCGTCAGCGGACGCAGTGTGACGACGACGTGTACCCGGTCCGCACCGAGATCGTCGACGATACGGCGAACCGTCTCCTCATCCGGCGCTTCGCAGAAGAACTCGCTGCTGATGATCGCGCCCTGGTCACCTGCGGACTCGACCTGTTTCACGAGGCGCTGCCACGCGTTCTCGTTCGGTTTCTTGTCGCCGAACATGGGCGAGCGTCCCATGAGCTCCTGGGCAGCCCGCGCCGTCTGGTACCCCCTGCCGACGTAAGCGAGGTCGTGGCCTGCCAGATTTTCCCTGGCCAGTTCCAGCGCCCCCTGGATCGTGGTCGTCCCGCTCTTGTGCGGTCCGATGTGCAGGAACCGGGTGCTACGCGGGCGACTGTCCCTGCCGGTGGGCATTGCTCTCCTCCGGGGTGAAAACTTCGGTGCGCTCTGGAATCGCAACCGACCGGGTCACGGGCGGTCATCGGCTGGTGAGTCTAAAGCAACCACCGGCAGTCGCGGCCGGGACGGTCCCGTCGGCGGTTGACGCCGCGGCCGCACTGTTCCACAACCTGTCCGACACCGCCCGGCCGGCGAACACTGCTACTGCGGAGCAGCGCGGAAGGGCGCACCAGCAGGTACAAAGCAGCACGGGGCCCACGGCGACCGGGATATGGTGGTTCAGCGAGAAGTCCCATGCGTTTCGGCAACAGTGGAGGCGACGTTGGCTACGGCACGCCTGGTATTCGACGGTCGGTGCGGTTTCTGCACACGCGCGGTCGGGTGGTTGCGGCGTCTCGACCGTCAGCGGCGGGTCGACACCATGCCGCTGCAGACACCCGGCGTGCCCGAGTCGGTGGGCAGCACCGAAGAGGAATGTCTGAACTCGCTGCGCTGGCGTGGCTCGGACGGCGCCCTGCACTCGGGCGCCGCCGCGGCCAACGCAGCCGTGAGTACCGCACTCGGTTCCCAGCTCCCGATGAGGCTGTATCGGCTGACCAGCGGCGCGCAGGAACGCGCATACAATTGGGTGGCCGCGAACCGCCATCGGCTGCCTGGCACGCGGCCCCACTGTGAATCCACCCCGGGCACCTGCGGCGAGTAGCCTGATCTCGTTGTACGGTGCTTTTCCGGTGACCAGCGTCCTCACCGATCGGTCACGTCACGCTCGTCCGATGATGGTGTCGAGCTGGTGTTGTCGAACAGCGGCGGGCATCGTGCGTAACGCGACGTCGCGCAGGGCCCGCTGCCAGCCGCTACGCACGTGCGCCATCCGACCGGCTGCCCGTGACCGTTTCACCAGCATTTCCGCTCGCTCGCGCCGTGTCGCTTCGTAGACCTGCAGTGCTGCCGGCACCGCCCCGTCGGTGGAGATCGCGTCACTGAATGCTGCAGCGTCCTCGATCGCTTGGCCGGCCCCCTGCCCGAGAAACGGCAGCATCGGGTGCGCCGAGTCTCCCAGCAACGTGACGCGGCCGTGGGTCCACGTGACACCCGTCGGGCGTTCGCGTAGCGGGTGGCGCAGCCTCGTCGTCGCACGGTCGAGAATCGTTGGTACGGGCGCACGCCAGTCACCGAATGCCGCTTCCAGATCAGCCGGCGGACCGTTCGGATCGTGTTCCAATTGGGTGGCATACCAATAGACGTGTCCCTCGGACAACGGGACAACGCCAAAAACACCACCCGGGCCCCAGAACTCGCCGACCCGGTGCGGCAGGTCCATCGCGACGACACCTCGATAGGCGGCGATGCCGTGGTAACCCGGAGGTCCATCACCGAGTACCGAAGCACGCACCATCGAGTCGATCCCGTCCGCGCCAACCAGCAGATCGGAACGGTGCCGCGAACCATCCGTGAGCGTCGCCGTGACCCCCTCGTCGTCCTGCTGCAGCTCGGCTACCTCCGCGCCCGTCAGCAGACAACCGTCCCCAATGGCATCCAACAGCGCGGTCTGCAACTCGGCGCGGTGAAGCACGACCAGGGATTGTCCATAACGGCGTTGGAACTGCTGTCGGTTTTCGGGAACGAGCAACGTTCCGTCCGAACGCCAGACGCCGCTGTTGCCGACTCCGGACGACATGGCCCCGTGGTCGAAACGGATCCCTATCCGATCCAACGTCCGCACAGCGTTCGGGAACAGACTGATACCCGCGCCGAGCGGTTCGAGTGCCTCGGCACGCTCGAGTACACACACGTCGACCCCAGTGCCTCGCAATGCGACGGCCGCGGCCAGCCCACCGATCCCACCGCCGACGACCAAGACCGACGACCGTTCCATAGGAACCACTCTAACGGAATGCCCCGAGCCACTCCGGGATCGAATCTCCGACCAGCAAGGATCACGCCGTGACACTGAAGTTGCTGCGGTCATTGATCTTGGAGTGGTTGGCCCTCAGCCGCGGGTCGTGCCGGAGCCCCCGAAACGATGGCCGGACCGGGAAGATTTCCGCGTGTTGGCGACCCATGGGTGGCCCGCGAGGCACCATCGCCCGACACGAAGAAACCCCAGGTCCGAAGTGCAAAGCTTGCGACCCGGGGTTTCGTATTGGAGCGGATGACGGGAATCGAACCCGCGTTCTCAGCTTGGGAAACCTGTAGATGGTCCTGGAAAACGGCTGTGACCTGCGAGTATCCCTACTCACGCGATGTGTCGGTTGAGTGTCATTGACCGAGGCTTGTTGTTGGGGTGTTGCTGTGATGGTCGGCTCACCAGTCCTGGTGTGGCTCGACGCGCTGTCCCGGGGCTTGCTTCGATCAGGCACTAGTTGCCCAGTAGGAAACTAGTAGTCTGCTATTTGCCTACATAGAAAGGAGGTGGTCACAGTGACTGTGCCGGAGCAAAACGAAGCAGCGGCCGCTCTGGCCGAACTGGAGACCGGGAAGAAGGTTGTAGCGAACGCGGAGGTGCGTGCGCGCCGGACCTTACTGGCGACGTACTCGGTGTCCGCGCTCACCGACTATCTCGCGAAGGATCTGCTTGTGAGTAGGCGGGCGAAATGGGCAGTTACCGCAGGCTGTCAGATTTCCTTGCTGGGGGCCGCATTATGGGATCTGGAGCGCAATCCTGTGCAGCCAGTTAGCTTGGATCCTGCCGATGTCGGACCGCGTGCAGCAGCGCCATTCTTCGGTGCCATGCTCGGCTGGGCACTGGCTGAACGTCTTCTGGTCGTCGGCCTGCGCCGTAGCCGGTCTCCTCGGCCGAACACGCTTGTTGGAGGGGTCCTCGCAGTAATCCGGCCCATCGCGTATGTCAGCGTCATGCGACTCATTCCCCGGCCGAGTCGTCATGAGTAAGCAACCACCGGCCGACCGGCTTGAGCCCTTGCTGCTCGACCCCACGCGCCTGCGGCTGGTTGCGGTGCTCGCGCCAGTTGGCGAGGTCGACTTCAGCTTTGTGCGAGACCAGGTGGGGCTCACCGACTCGGCGTTGTCCAAACAACTTCGTACCCTCGCCGACGCCGGGCTTGCTGGTACCCAACGCACCCGGAGGGGTGCCCGACGCCGCAGTTGGGTGCACCTGACCGCACATGGGCGCAGCATTCTTGCCCAACACACGCGCGCGCTGCAGGACATCGCCAACGCGGCAGACCCTTCGGACTCGAGCTGAGGCCTGCAGGCTACGTAGACTCGCGTAGTCGGGTGGTGGTTCTGGGAGGCGCGGATGTTTCGGCGTTGGTGGAAACGTCTGGGTCCGTGGGTCGTGCCGACGCTGCTCGTAGTCGAGGTAGCACTCGTCCTGTCCGGGCGGCTTGCCCTCGGCACTGCCGTAATCGTGATCGTCGGTGTTGAACTGCTGCTCGCACTCATCGCCGGTGCGCGCATCGTGGCAGCGGTCCGCGTGATTCGTAACAGTCGAGCGAGCGGGATTGACAGCTGGGAAGCGGCAGAAGACGGGCTGGCGCGACTTGTGCCACGGCCGGTGGCGCGGGTGATCCTCATCGAACCGCGATTACTCGCCTGCCTCGTACGGTGGTTGATCGGTCGCCACGGCGCGAGCGCAGCAACCACATTTCATTACCGCCGGAGTATGGGACTACTCATCTGGACGTGCTTCGCTCTGGTGCTCGTTGAGGGCGTCATAGTCGAGCTAGTGCTCACGCTTGTGCTGCCGCACAGCCTTTGGCCGTGGGTTTCGCTCGGGTTACACATCTACGCGCTCGTGTGGCTCGCCGGGTTCTACGCATCGATGGTGACTCGCCCCCATCGCCTCGGCGAGCGTGGCCTATGGGTCCGAGACAGCGTGTTCAACGAGGTCGTCGTGCCCTACACTGCGATCACCAATGCTCGCTCGGAGGTGTACGCCAACACAGGACGGTCGGGATTCAAGGTGACTGACCATTCCGCAGTGCTTGCCTACGGCGACGCCACAGTCGCGGTGACGCTCGCCCCGGAGCACTCGCTCCACGTCAACGGGGAACCCACCAGCACGCCGGTCAGCGTCATACGGTTCACCGCCGACGACTCGCAGGCGTTCGTCCGCGCTCTCGACCAAGCGCAACAACGGCAGCGGACCTGACCACACTTCCTCCGTCCCCTTCGCCCTTGCCGATCCGTGGCGCCTGGGGGCCGGGTCAAGGGTGAGCTGTGCTCATCGCGTAGCGACCCCGGAGGCGCCCTTGACTCCGAAGAGGCCAATTCGGCAACCCCCTGGGTCAGCCTGGCGGTCTGTTGCCTTCGACGGTCCAGAAGTGAGACTCGCCAACGGCCGTCTGGCTCAGTCACGCTGCTACCGGCGATGCTGTCGGCACGACCCGCTCAGCGTTCGCTGACCGGTCCCGGCACGTGCGGCTAGGTTGCGATGTTCTCTTTGACGAACTGGGCTCGGCCCTCGATGTCGACCTTTGGCAAGGTAAGTAACTCATAGCCGAGGCGGGTGTAGATATTGACCATGGCCCGGTAGGTCTGTTCCGCCTCCTCGAGGTCTTGTTTTCGCTCGTCATCCTGTTCGAATATCTTCGGCCATGGTGGCGCGATGAATACCCGGCGGTTGTAGCAGTATGTTTCGGCTGCCGCAGACACGTGCGCGGGCACAGCCAGCTTGCACAATCGCAGGTATCCCACCACGTCGGGAACGCCCCGATCGAACACCACCACGTCCTCGTGGCGTTGCGCCGCGCGGTAGGAGCGCATCTCCCAGGACAACATCAGCTCGGCGAACAATGTTCGGTCCGCCCAGGGCAGCGCTTGCCCGCCGATCACTACCTGCTCTTGGATGACGCCGCGCCCAGCTTCCCCCGTGGTAGCGAAGCCAGCTTCCTGAAGGCGGCCCAGCAGCGCGGTTTTGCCTGAACCAGGCCCGCCGGTGACCACGACGAAGCGATCGGCAGTGTTCAGGTAGTTCATTCGTCGCCTCCACAAATACATGTGTGTCGTATTGGTTGTGATGTACTGTGTATGAGTTCGTTGTTGCAGGTCAGGCACGTTCCGGATGAGGCGCGGCGCATGCGGAAAGCGCGGGCGGCAGCGCGCGGTGAGTCGCTTAACGCCTACATGCTTGATCTCATCGCTCGGGAGACCGAGCGACTCACGGTTGATGAAGTGTTGGAGCGAGCTGTCCGGCGAGCCGGAAGCGCTGGCGCATCGCCAGTCGAAAGCCTCGACGCAGCCCGTACGGAGCGGGGTGAGCAGCTATAGCAGCGGAACGGCACATAATCGTCGTCGACAGCGCGGCGGTGATCGATGTGCTTGCCGCCGTCGAGAATACCGAAGCTTGGCACAGGGAGCTGTTTGGCCAGGAGTTGCATGCTCCGGCGCTGCTCGACTTCGAGGTCGTGTCTGTGCTGCGCGGGCTGACGCTGAACGGTCATCTAGGCGAAGCCCGGGCAGGGGACCTGCGGACCGACTTTAACGACCTTCCCGTGCAGCGTTGGCCCTCCGCGGAGAGCTGACGCAGACGGGTGTTTCGGCTGCGTCACCACGTCGCCGGTTACGCCACTGCTTATGTCGCTCTGGCTGAAACGCTGGACTGCCGCCTACTGACCCGCGATTCCCGGCTGGCGAAATCGAGCGGGCACTCCGCGCGGATCGAAGTCCATCAGCCCGTCCCTCGTCTATTGGCGACGCGACCCAGCCGCCGAGCGCCCGTACTAGGTCGGTGCGCAGCATTATCCCCGCGCAATGAATCGGCCAGTTTCCGGTGCTCCCGATCGCCCAGTCGCCGAGGACGCGAGCACCGTCCGTATTGCTCGTGCAGCGGTGGAGGTACCAGGGTGAGGGTTGGTGGCTGGCTCGCCCGAGTCACGCGCGGGCGTGCGTGCGCTCGCGGTTCCTGCCGCCATCCCCTGATGTACTCCAGAACTTGGAGACCTACGTCGGACACGATCCCTTATCGCTGCTGTTCACCGGTGAGCGCGACCGCAACGCGCTGCGGCGGCCGAATTTCAAACCAGCGGGTGAAATGGAGCAAGGTAGTCGCGAACATGTTCCGAGTCGCTAGTGGCCCGTGCGTGGCCCATCAGGCGCCATGGCTCGCCGTGAGAAAACCTCCAGGTCTACAGTGCACATGCTGTGACCTGGGGTTTCGCCTTGGAGCGGATGACGGGAATCGAACCCGCATTCTCAGCTTGGGAAGCTGATGTTCTGACCATTGAACTACATCCGCAGTGCGTCCCCAAGGATACATGGTCGATGGTGTTGAGATCGCACGGGGAGCGTCACGCCGTGCCGCACGAAACGCTGCTTCCGTTCCCTGCATCGAGGGGTCTCGTCAGGATTCCGATGTGTCCTGAGTGGCAGGGGAACCGGTCTCGGAGGCGCGCAGCGCTCGGTATCCGGGGTGCACTCCGGGGGTGAGGCCGCGGTCGGCGGCGACGCGGGCGAGTAGCTCGCGTAGTTGACCTTGCTCGTCGGAGGTCAGGGCGGTGAAGAGGGCATCGTCGTGTTCGCGGGCGACGCGGGCAATGTCGGTCATCATGTTGTCGCCTGCCGAGGTGAGGTGCACCGCGTAGAGGCGGCGGTCGTTCGGGTTGCGGCGACGTTCGACGATGCCGCGTTGTTCGAGCCCGTCGACCAGTGCCACCAGGCGCGCAGGGGCGGTGTCGAGTTGGTCAGCCAGTGCCTGCTGGCTGCGTCCGGGTTGTTGTGCGATCGCACGTAGCAACCCGGTCTGTGGCGGGGTGAGGTCCAGCGTTGCGATCCGGTCGGCGAATTCCTGTGCGGCGTGGGTGCCGAGCTGGGTGAGCAGGAAAGCAGCCCCGGCCTTGGGTAACGTGTCCGGCTCTTGCGAATAATTCACGACGTTGACCGTACCACTTGACACACCATATCGTTGGAGAAATACTTACAGATCGTAATGGTTTTTTTCGTGAACGAGGTTTCGTCATGAGGACCGGAAACAGCACCGGACGTCCCACCTCTCCAAGCGGGTCCGCACCACCGGAACGTCATCGGTCTCGCCGACGCGGCGGGCCACCGCTGCCCATGCCGGCCCTCGCCTACGCCGCGCTGACGATGGCGGGCGCGGTAACCCACCCCGGCGTGCGACTGTCCGACAACGCGCCCGCCGTCCTGGACACGCTGCAGCAACACCACGTCCTCGCCACTGTCTCCGCAACCCTGTTGGTGGCGTCGGCGGCGCCACTGGCGGTGTGGACCGCCGCCGTCAGCCACCGGCTGCGCTCGATCGGCCCGCATGTCGCAGCACCCGCCATAGCGCTGGTCGGCGGGGTCGTCGCCGCCGGGTCATTGCTGTTCAGCGGACTGCTCGCCTGGGGCTCAGCCGAGTCGGCCAGCCTCGGCGACGCGGCACTGGTGCGGGCGATGTCCACACTGTCGTTCGGATTCGGCGGCGTGGGATTCGCACTGGGCACGTCCCTGCTACTCGCCGGGGTGGCAGTACCGTCACTGATCCTTCGCCTGGTGCCCCGCTGGTTGACGATCTTCGGGCTGACCATCGCCGTCGCCGGAGCCGTGTCGATCATCAGCCTGCTTGTTCCCGCCCTCGACGTGTTACTGCCGGTGACCCGGTTCGGCGGGTTGGTGTTCCTGCTGGCGATCAGCGTCGCCCTGCCGATTTCGCGCCGTCCCGCCCGGTCGTAACCGGAGCCGAAACGGCGAAAGGACTCGCCATGACTGACCGTGCATTCCGATTCGGGGTGATGGCTCCCGCCCGCGACGGCCAGGGCCACACCGCCTTTGCCCGCCGGGCCGAGGAACTCGGCTACTCCACCCTGCTCACGCCGGACGGGCCGCAGCTGGCCGAACCATTCCCCGCGTTGGCGATGGCGGCTGCCGCCACCAGCACGCTCCGGGTCGGCACGTTCGTACTGGCAAGTCCACTGCGCACCCCCGGACAAGCAGCATGGTCGGGCCACAGTCTCTCGGTCCTGTCGGGTGGACGGTTCGAGTTCGGGATCGGCACGGGTCTTCCGGCAGTCCGGAGCTCGGCAGAACAACTCGGCATGACCTACGGATCCGGGCCGCAACGTCTGGCGCGGGCGGAAGAGAGCATGGACCGGTTACGCGAGCTGGACGGCGACGACCCGCGCACGCCGGTGTTGGTCGCCGCAGGCGGACCGAGGGCGAGAGCGCTGGCGGCACGCAAGGCCGACACCGTCACCCTCGCCACAGGACCGCTTGCGCCTCGCTCCGAGGTGGCCGACAAGGCCCGGCAAGTGCGCGAACAGGCACCGGATGTGGAGATCGCGGCGAACCTCTTCGTCGTCGGTGACGAGGTACCGTTCTGGGTCGAGCAGTTCATCGGAGCCGACGTGGACACGCTCATCAAGCAAGACTCACTGTCGATGCTGCGTGGCAGCGTACGAAACATGGCCGATGAGCTACAACGCCGCCGTGATCGGCTCGGCGTCTCGTACATCATCGTGAACTCCGCATTCGCCGAGCAGCTCGCGCCTGTGGTTGCACTGTTGAACGGGGGTTGACGCGCAGCACCGGCATCCGACTTGACCATGCACCGATTTGTGACAACACTCGTTGTCGAGATCGATGCACAGGAGGTGTGCCGTGGCAGACGAGGTAACCGAGCTCGATCCGCAGATGTTTCGGCAGGGTGGTCTCCGGCTTGCTTCGAAACTGTTCGCGCCCGGTAACCTCCGTGCCGACGAGCAGCAGTTACGTCGCTTGCGCGAGTTCGCGCAACTCGAGGACCCGCTCGCGGACGACGTCGTCGCCATGATCCGCGGGTTGCCGGGTGGTCAGGGACGCGAGCTGTTCGATCGGGCCGCCGCCGACGGCATCGACTCGTTGCACGACCCGCCGCACGAACTGGTGACGTTCTTCCGATCCGTAGAGGCCACACCGTACTGGGTCGATGTCCAACGGCTGGAACGCGGCGCGCGCGCCATCACCCGCGTGGGACTGATCGGGCTGTTCCCGCTCGGCGACATGGCACTGATGGGTGGCTACCTCGCCTCCCGTGCCGCGAAACCACTCATGGGTACCGGAGAGCTGGAACGCATGACCGGCCACAGATTGATCGAAACCGCCGCATGGTGGATCAAGGTCACCACGCCGGGCGCGATGGCGCGCGGCGCCGACGGCTACCGGGCCGCGTTGCACGTACGGCTGGTGCACGCACACGTGCGTGCCGCGATGAACGAACGTTCCGACTGGGACTACGAGGAATGGGACCGGCCGGTGAACCAGGTGCAGACCACCGGCACACTCCTGCTGTTCTCGCTGGTGTACATGCTGGGCACTCGGCTTCTCGGGGTGCGTTACAGCGAGCGTGAACGCGCCGACATCATGTACCTGTGGCGCTACATCGGCTGGCTGATGGGAGTCGATCCGCAGCTGCTGCCGGCGACCGAGGAGGACGCGTGGCGCATGCTGTGGCTACTGGCGAAGACCGAGTTCATCCCGGACGAGGACTCCAAGAAACTGGCAGCGGCGCTGCTGAACTCGCACGCGGGCAACGGCAAGCTGCTCGGGCGGATCTCGCTCAGGGTGCACTCGTCGATCAGCAGACTCGTGCTCGGCAAGGAGAACGCCGACTATCTCGACGTGCCGGACACCCCGCTCACACAGGGGGTCGTGCTCTCCGCCGCCGTGGCGAACTTCGCCGCCGAAACGGTCCGCACACGTGTTCCCGGGGCGACATTGCTGCAGGAACGGCTCGGAGCGTTCGGCAGGAACCAGTACCTCACCCAGTTGCGGAAGGCACTCGGCCAGGACCCGGACTACGCTCCGCGCACCCAACCCACCCGGCAAGCGGCGTAACGTCGTGGGGGCATCATGTCGACATGATGTCCGCTCGCTAGGGTGCAGTTGTGCTGCTCAACGACACCGACCTGCGTAAAGAGGTCGAAGCGGAAAGGCTCGGCGTCGACCCGTTCGACACCGGCATGGTCCAACCGTCCAGTATCGACGTGCGACTGGACCGATTCTTCCGCGTGTTCGACAACACCAAATACACCCACATCGACCCGGCACAACAGCAGGACGAACTGACCTCCCTCGTCGAGAAGGGTGAGGAGGCGTTCGTGCTGCATCCCAGCGAGTTCGTCCTCGGCTCGACCTACGAACGCGTGTCCCTGCCCGACGACCTCGCCGGCAGGCTGGAAGGGAAGTCGTCGCTGGGAAGGCTCGGCCTGCTGACCCACTCCACGGCCGGTTTCATCGACCCGGGATTCATCGGACACATCACCCTCGAACTGTCGAACATGGCCAACCTGCCGATCACGCTGTGGCCCGGTATGAAGATCGGACAACTGTGCCTGTTCCGGCTGACCGCGCCCGCCGAACACCCGTACGGCACCACGGCGGCCGGGTCGCGGTACCAGGACCAACGTGGTCCCACGCCGAGCCGTGCCTACCGGAGTTTCCACCGCACCGACACCCGCCGCGAATAACCAACGCCCCCGCGGGTCCAACCAGCCGGGCAGGTCGGCCACATCACGCTCACACAGCGAGTGTCCCGTGCCACCAGGACGACGGGACAGCACATCGTCACCGCTCCCGCCCGGGGGTCGGGCGGGAGCGGTCAGGTTCGCGGAGCCCTGATCCAGCACGCGACGGTCCCGGTATTACCCGGTGACCGTCGCACGATGGACGATCGCGGCAGTGTCGATTCCCGTCGGCAACGTGCCGAACGCGACACCCCAGTCCCCGCCGAGACGCGAGGCGCAGAAGGCGTCGGCGACAGCGTGCGGCGAATGCCGCACCAGCAGCGAGCCCTGCAGCACCATGGCCATCGACTCGACAACCCGACGTGCCCGGTACTGTGCCTGCTCGGTGTCGGCGAGGTCCTTGCGCAGCCGCGCCGCTGCCTCGTCGAGCCGGGTGTCGGCGCCGGCGGCCCTGTCGACCTCGGAGAGGAACGCCTCGACGGACTCCGGCTGTTTGGTCATCGCGCGGAGCACGTCGAGCGCGGCAACGTTGCCCGAGCCCTCCCAAATGGACGACAGCGGCGCCTCCCGGTACATCCGTGGGATGCCGGAGTCCTCGATGTAACCGTTGCCGCCGAAGCACTCCAACGCCTCGGCCGCGTGGTCGGGGGCACGCTTGCACACCCAGTACTTGGTGACGGCCACGGCGAGTCTGCGGAACGCCTCCTCCTGCTCGTCACCACCCGCGGCACGGTCGGTGGCGCCCGCCAGCCGCATCGCGGCAGTGGTGGCCGCCTCCGATTCCAGCGTCAGATCCGCCAGCACGTTGGCCATCGCGGGCTGGTCGAGCAGCGGCGCACCGAATGCCTCGCGGTGCGCGGCATGGTGGGTGGCCTTCACCGCGGCCGCCCGCATCCCAGCGGCACTGCCGACGGCACAGTCCAACCGGGTCATGTTGACCATTTCGATGATCGTGCGCACACCGTGGCCCTCTTCGCCGACCAGCAGGGCGAACGCACCGTCGTACTCGATTTCGGCGGAGGCGTTGGAACGGTTGCCGAGTTTGTCCTTCAACCGTTGGATCCGAATGCGGTTGTAACTCCCGTCCGGCAATACCCGCGGCACCAGGAAGCAGGACAACCCGCCCGGCGCCTGGGCGAGGGTGAGGAACACATCGGACATCGGGGCGGAGGTGAACCACTTGTGCCCCACGAGGATGTGTCCGTCATCGCCGACCGGGGTGGCGGTGGTGGTGTTCGCTCGCACGTCGGAACCGCCCTGTTTCTCGGTCATCGACATGCCCGCGATCAGGGCGCGTTTGTTCTCCGGCGGCCGCAGGCCGTAATCGTACTGTGGTGTAGCCAGCAGTGGTTCGTAGGTTCGTGCCAGCGCGGGGCTGTGCCGCAACGCGGGGATCGCCGCGTAGGTCATGGAGATGGGGCAGAGGTGGCCCGCTTCCGCCTGTGTCCAGGTGTAGAACTTGGCCGCCCGCGCCACGTGTGCGCCGGAACGATCGTCCCGCCACGGCGCGGCGTGCATGTTGTGGCTCACCGCGACGTCCATGAGGTCGTGGTAGTGCGGGTGGTACTCGACCTCGTCGAGCCGGTTGCCGACCCTGTCGTGGGTGTGCAGAGTCGGCTCGTTCTCGTTGGCCAACCGCCCCCACCGTTGGGCCTGTTCACTCCCCGCGAGCCTGCCGAGTTCGTGTACCTCCGACTCGGCCCATTCCGCACCTTCCCTGCACAACCCGGCCAGTAGTGCTGGATCGTCGGCGACGTCGTGGCCGACGAGATCGGGAGCCTGGTTGGTGACTTCGTGTGTGTCAGGCATGGGTAGCTCCTGTGTTCTTCGGATGGTCCGGATACGGGCGGTTGTGCCGCTGGGCGGTGACTGGTTCGTGCTGCGGTGAAGCGCCCAGCGAACGCAGGGCGAACCGGCGCAGTTCGGGAATGTCGACCGCCGTGCCGGTGGCCAGCGGCCCGACGAGGACCTCTGCCGTGGCCCCGACGAGTGCTGCCGCGGTGAGTTCGGAGTCCTGCGCGGGCAGCGAGCCGGAGCGCACTCCGTCGGCGATCAGTCCGGCGAGTACGTCACGGTAGACACGACGGAAAACGAGCCGTTGTTGCGCCACGGGAGCGTCGACCGGTTCGGCGAGCAGCGCGTATGCCTGCCGTGGTCGTTTCAATGCGCGGGCCGCAAACGTTTCCAAGACGGCGCACACCCGCTCGGTGGGAGGTCCCGGCTGGTCACCGGCCTGCCGTACGGCAGCCACTTCGTGCTCGACCACCTCGGTGAACAGTTCGACAACCAGTTCCGCTTTGCCGGAAAAATGCCGATAGACGGTCCCCGCGGCGACGCCGGCACGGGTTGCCACTGCCGCGACGGAGCACCCCGCATAGCCGGAGTCGGCAAGCTGTTCAACAGCACCGTCGACGATTGCCCGGCGCTGGGCATCGATCCGCTGTTGCACCTCTGGTGTACGTCGGTAGGGCACACCGGTAGTGAATCACTGATTCACTACTTCACACAACCCCGGCAAGCGCCGCGTCAACAACAATGGCGAGCGCGGCAGCCGGCTGGTGGAGCTTCAGGCCCGAACGAGCAACGGCGGCAGCAGCACGTTGCCCTCCACCTACAGCTCGGCGATCACTCTCGGCTGTTTCGCTCGTCGGCTGCTCCCCAAGGGCCGCCGGCCGAGGTCGATTAGTGGAACATCTCGGCGAGCTCGGCAGGAAGTTGGGAGATCGTGTCGTCGAGTTCTCCGTGCGGAGCCGAGGCCCGTACCTGGCGCAGCACGGCCCTGATCTCGTTCTCACCCCGTTCGGCGTCGACGGTGTAGAGCATGCCGCCGACCTTGTCGACGAAGTTGGCCTTGTCGAACGCGGTGGCGTGACCGGACTGTTCGGCACACTGTTCCCGCAGCTCTGCGGGCAACCATTCGGCGAGCCGCCGTGCCTCACCCCCGGAAATCGACTGACCGAGCACGGTCAGGGTTGCTTGTGCCGCGCGGTGTGCTTCCTCGTAGTTCGCCAACCGTGCGCTCTGTTGCACTCGTTGCAGGAAATCCTGCAACTCGCCACTGTGTGTTGTCAGGACGTTCGCTTCGTCGTCCTCGCCGATATCGTCGTTACGCATCTTCAGCTCCCGCGGTTCTCTCCGAGTTCCTCCACAATGGGATTGGAGGGCGTCTCCGTGTGGTGCTCTGCCAGCCCGGAGTTGTCGTTGTAACGTTGCTCCTGCGCTTTATCCGAATCGGACTGACCTTCGGATGTGCCCTTGTCCATCGTCACGGACGAGAGCACCTCGCCGACGTTCGCGTACTGCACCGGCGGAAGGGCCCGCAACGCACGCAACACTTCCTCGTCGGAACTGTTCCGCTGGGCGTGCTCGACCAGCGCATCCTTGTCGGCCGGGAAATCGGCCGACGAGAGGGCTTGTTTCACTGACTGCCTGTCGGTACTCACGGTCGTCTTCTCCATACTGTCGGGGCGGTGAGCCGTCACGGATGCCGACCCCGGGTTCGCTGGGTGGGCAACTCGCACCGTGCGAGACCTCGCCAGCCGGGGGAGTTCGTGATCCGCGCACCGGGTACCCGTGCCATCGGCACGCAAACTCCCACCGCGAGGCACTCTACCGGCAGATCACCAGAGCTCCCGTACTCCGCGCGACCTGACGACTCCGGGGAGCGAAGACGGCTATCCGTGCCTGCGGCGATCGGTGTGGCGATCCAGGACTGTTGCCGAGCACCCGGCCGCTGGGCTCGGTGCGATCGAGCAGGCCCGCGTGAACACCTCAGGACATTGGTAGTGGCATACCATGCTCCGATTCCGGGCGGGGACCGAAGATACGCCGATCGGACTCGCTGATGGCGACGTCGTTGATGCTGGACTCGCGGCGGCTCATCAGACCGTCTTCGGTGAACTCCCAGAGTTCGTTACCGTAACTACGCCACCACTGCCCCCGGAGGTCGTGGCTTTCGTACTGGTAGCGCACGGCGATCCGGTGTTTGCGGAAACCCCAGAGTTCCTTACGAAGTGCGTAATCGAGTTCGCGGTTCCACTTCTGGGTCAGGAAGGCGACGATCTCCTCTCGACCCGTGAGGAACTGGTCCCGGTTTCGCCACACGGAGTCCTCGGTGTAGGCCTGCGCGACCCGTTCCGGTTCGCGGGTGTTCCACGAATCCTCGGCGGCCTGCACCTTCCGCGCTGCGGACTGCTCGTCGAACGGTGGCAACGGTGGCTTCACGGACACGGCTACCTCCTCTCCCGGGGAGAACGAACGTTCTCGGCTACCCACTACAGTAGAGAACAGTCGTTCTCAGCGGAAGGGCACAATCCGATGGGCAACACGGAAGACTATCAGCGGGTACTGCACACCGCAGCGCAGTTGTTCTATGCACGCGGCATCCAGCTCGTGGGCATGGCCGAGCTGCGCAGTACGGCCGACATTCCGCTGAAACGACTCTACCGGTGCTTCACCTCCAAACAGGACATCATCAGCGCCTATCTGCAGCACCGCGACCAACAGTGGCGCGGGCAGTTGTCCGAATATGTATCCCGACAGCCCGGAACGGGAGAAGACCGGTTGTTGGCGGTTTTCGACTGGTTGCGCAACTGGTTCGATGACCCGGAGTTCCGGGGTTGCGCGTTCATCAACGCCACCGGGGAGCTCGGTGCCGCAGACCCGAACGTCACCCGCATCGCTGCCAACCACAAGGCCGCGCTGCACGCGTACCTGACCGAACTGGCCCGCGACCTCCGCACCCCCGAACCCGAAGACCTGGCCAGCCGACTGTGCCTACTCATCGACGGCGCGATCACCACGGCAACCATCCAGGCGGACCCCGCCGCGGCGACTCACGCCCGAGCAGCGGCAGCAGTTTTGATCAACACCGCCACTCCGCCCTCATAAGCCCGCGTTCCCCGTGCGCCCCAGCGGGTGTGACGTCGACCCGGGTGTGTCGTGTGACACCGACGCAGCGCCTCCTGGAAGCACAGGACCGCCTGGAAGCCCGGTACCGCCTGGAGCACGGTGACTACGCCTGTTTCCGATTCGATCCACCGTGCGGAATTCCACCCCGTCGCCGTTTCGCAACCGAGGACCACGGGTATCCGCCGTGTGTTCCGAACCCACGCGTCGGGAGGCGGTACTCGTGCGCAGCACACGAGACGACAACACGGTAGTGATCACCGACGCCGAACAGTCCTTCGACGCCGAACTACGACACCGCAAAAAGGTCTACACGATCCTCATGGTGATCCACCTGGTCGGGTTTCTGCTGGCCGGAGTCTTCGCCTGGCTGACGTTGCTGTGGACGGCACTGGGTTTGGTCATCGCTACCGGGGGGTTGCCGTGGATCGCGGTTGTCGTGGCCAACGAACGCCGCACCGCGAGTCGAGAACAGCGAGCCGGCAAACCGTCCCCCCGAAACCTGCAGCGACGAACCTCCTGACACCCCGCCTCAGACGTCCCGGGGACTGCCGTACCGTTCCAACACGGTCTGCCGCAGCTCACGGTCGGTGCGCGGCACCGGTTCGAGAAACACTTCGGTCACATCGGGAACCTCGGCGCGCAGTTCGTCCGCGAGACGGAGGCAGCACCGCTCCAGATCTCCCGAGTCGAGCATGTCGACGAAGTCGAGCCGGGCGCACACCAGGATGCTGTCCGTGCCCAGCAGCATCGTCTGGATGTCCACCAGCGCATCGACCTCTGTGGCTGCCTGCAGCTTGCCGTGAATGAGCCGAACCGTACGAGGATCCGCCTGCCTGCCGATGAGCAGCCCGCGATTCGTACGACCCAACATGTACGCCACCACCGCCAACAACAGACCGATCAGCAGGGAAGCGACTCCGTCCCAGGCAGCCGAGCCCGTGAGCTGGTGCAGGCCGATACCAGCCAGGGCGAGCAGCAGCCCCGTCAGCGCGGCGGAATCCTCGAACAGCACAGTCTGCGACGTGGGATCATCGGTCACCCGCAAGAACTGTCGCAGCGAACGACCCTGTTCACGCGCCGCACTACGGACCTGACGTAACGCTTGTGCCCACGACACCGACTCCAGCGCGAGCCCGACGGCCAGCACGTCATAGGCGAGCAGCGGGTCTTGCTGCTCCTGACCGCTGCCAGCAGCGACCAGAGGTAACGTTCCTTGCCGTAGCCGAACGGGTGACGCCGATCGGCCGGTTTCGTCGACCTGCGCAACGCGGTCAGCAGCAGCACCTCGGTGAACGTGTCCGCCACTGAGTGCCCTGCTTCGGAGAGCATCGCACCGGACCCGGTGAACACCCCGGCGAGTGCTTTGAGAACGGCGACGGTCAGGTTGACACCGCCCGCGAGCCACACGGTCAGCAG
>Ga0079226_10000899_pt1 | contig 22146 bp, 19 predicted proteins | sample Poulit2014_FD_76345 | JGI IMG/M metagenome (GOLD analysis project Ga0079226, IMG submission 76345) | Agricultural soil microbial communities from Georgia to study Nitrogen management - Poultry litter 2014 | ecosystem: Environmental > Terrestrial > Soil > Agricultural land | place: USA: Georgia... | reverse complement strand
TTGACTGTAACTCTTCGTTTAATTTCTTTTTCTCATTACGAAGCTTTTTTATGATAGATCGTAAACTTTTTTCAACCGATTTATTATGAAATGGATTCTTCTTCAAGGCGTGAAGTTGATTAGATATTTTAGTGATTTGTTTGGTTAAACCATGAATAGTTTGATTTAAAGAACGACATTCAAAGTAAGCCTTCTCAGGCATTTTATACGTCTCTGGATCATTGGCTTCTCCATATTCCATAATGCGTTGTGCATCCTTTCTATCCGTCTTGTTTTGTTGTGAATGCATCTGAATATAATGCTTTATTTTCAAAACATTTACAACACTAAATTGTTGGTTCTTTTGATGAAGATAAAACACTAAATTCATATGATAAACTCCAGTACTTTCCATTACAAAGTGAGTATTTTCTGAACAGGTTTTTAAAAGTTTAATAAATCCTTTCCTCGTATTATCTATTTTTAAATAAGTTGCTTTACCATTTTTATCTCGATAACAAACATCTATTTTTTCGCTTGAAATATCTATTCCACAATACTTTTTACTTTCTTTCATAATGCTTACTTTTTAGTATATTTTTATTGAAGGAACAACATTTACCGATAAGTCAGCGATCCTAACACGAACTCGAAGTTCAACTAAAACTGTACACTTTAAAGGTAAAAAGGAAGCAGGGGTTATCATGTTAGTGAAGTTCTTGCCTTAAACGGTTTGTCAATCTTATTCTGCTTCCTTTGTTCTTTCTCTTTAGATTACTAAATTAGTGTTTTTCAAACATAGGACACGGTTTGCCAAAAACGCAATAATCGCTTCGATTTAAAGATTTTTGTTAAATTTGAAGTTACCGCTTCGTTTGAAGATTTCAGTTAAAATACCGTCTTCGGCAAGCAGCCAAACCGTTAGACATAAGACAAAAAAAGATATATGAATAAAGAAGTTAAATACGAAAATAGACTTGTAGCCTTTATAGATATTTTGGGTTTTTCGGAAATTGTTAAGGAATCAAAAGATAATACTGATAAAATAAATCTGATATACTCTGTTCTTAACTATTTAAAAGACTGGGAAGCTTCAGAAAACTGGGATTTAAAACTGATTGAAATTGAAGAAGACGCCCAAAAAAAAGGAGTAGAAAGTTTTAATATAACAGGAAAGACAAATAGCACTTCATTTTCAGATAGTATAGTCGTTTCTGTTAAAGTTGACAACAATGTAAATGAGATGACGTCAACGCTAATTGCTAATCTGGCTTATATTGGGGCAATTTTAATTGAACAGGGTATATTATTTAGAGGAGGCTTAACTATTGGAAACATCATTCACAATGAATTTGGAACTGTTTTCGGACAAGGTTTAATAGATGCATACTTGCTTGAAAGTAACTTAGCTAAATTTCCAAGAATAATAATGTCCGATAAGTTAATTAGACAATTAAATTATCCTCTTGAAACTAAACGAAATAGATTTCCTTATCATCAATATATAAATAGATTTGAGGATGGTTGTGTTGGAATACATCAAATGATATACTATCAAGTTATCCAGAATTCAACTGAAATAAGTAAGGATAAACTTTTGGAAAGCCTTGATAAGATTAGAAAAGTTATAATTGCCGGACTTGATTTAAGCTTTGAAAAAACTCAAGTATATGAAAAATATCAATGGTTAGCGAATCAATACGAAAAGTTGATAATATTTGATGATATCGACTTTAAAACAAAACTGAAATTTAAGTTGCAAAACATCCAAGAGGCTGATTCGAAACACAATATTCATTTTTCTTATATAGATAAATTACACGAAATGTACAGAGAAAAATAAGCCCAATGCCTAACATACTATATAAGCTATGGCTTGTTCAGTCCTTACTTAAAAAATATGGAGTATTTCCGAAAGCCAAATTTTATTTTTAAAGTTTCGTGCTAAAAACACGTCACAGCTCATATATATCAACGTTACAACCAACTAAAAACAATCATCTTTTATAGAAACAAACTAAAGTCTTTATAAATGAGATTTTTCAGTAAATTATTCGGTAGAAAATCATTTCAAAACCCAGAAGATGATTTTGCAATTACAATTACAGACGACTTTATAAAAGTTGAACATCCCAATCGGAAGACAGAAACAATATTCTGGAAAGACCTTAAGGAGATCAAACTTATAAACACAGACACTGGTCCTTTTACGATTGATATTTGGTTGGCTTTAATTGACGAAAACAGCAGTTGTTTGATTCCACAAGGGACAAAAGATTACGAGAAAATTTATGATATTATTTCCAAATATGATGGATTTAATTTTGAAAATGTGATCGCCTCCATGTCATCTACAAACAACGAACAGTTTTTGCTATGGAAAAAATAAATGAAAAAACCTCTCCATAATCATATAAGTTTTCAGTTATTTTACAAAACCCATTCTTCTCCACCCCAAAGAAATCCCCTTCACTTTTTACTTTAAGTTTTAATTTTGCTGAAAATCCAAATCAAGCTATGGATTAATTTCTTATTTTTGCTCAAAACCCTCTGAGTCGCAAAATTTATGTCTCAAAAAGTCTTGCTTAATGCTGATGAAATAAACATCACTTTGCATCGACTGGCTTGTCAGCTGATAGAAAATCACGACGATTTTTCTAACAGTGTGCTTATTGGAATTCAACCAAGAGGAATTCATTTATCCAGAAGATTAGAAAAAATTTTAAAAGAAAAATACCTGATTACAGATTTAAAAACAGGAGAATTAGATATTACTTTCTTTAGAGATGATTTCAGAAGAAGTGAAAAAACTTTAGAAGCCAATACCACAAAAATCAACTTTTTAGTAGAAAACAAAAAAGTGGTTTTTATCGATGATGTTTTATACACCGGAAGAAGCATCAATGCAGCTTTAACTGCCATTCAATCTTTTGGCAGACCCAAAGAAATAGAGTTATTAACTTTGATAGACCGCAGATTTAGTAGGCATCTTCCTATTCAACCCAATTATAGAGGTAAAAAAGTGGATGCCATCAACACGGAAAAAGTAAAAGTAAACTGGATAGAGAATTCAGGTGAAGATTGTGTTTATCTTGTCAATAAATAGTTATGAGTGAACTGAGCGTCAATCATTTATTAGGAATTAAATATCTCAACAAAAAAGATATTGAACTTATTTTTGAAACCGCTGATCATTTTAAAGAAGTGATCAACCGACCGATTAAAAAAGTGCCTTCGCTAAGAGATATTACTATTGCAAATATATTTTTTGAAAATAGTACGCGTACAAAATTATCTTTTGAACTTGCTGAAAAACGCTTGAGTGCAGATGTTATCAACTTTGCAGCTTCCTCTTCTTCTGTAAATAAAGGAGAAACTTTAATAGATACGGTAAACAATATTTTATCTATGAAAGTGGATATGGTGGTGATGAGACACCCCAATCCTGGAGCGGGAATTTTTCTTTCTAAGCATGTGAATTCTTGTATTGTAAATGCTGGTGATGGTGCGCATGAACACCCCAGTCAAGCTTTGTTAGATTCTTATTCTATCAGAGAAAAACTGGGAGAAGTAAAAGGAAAAAAAGTAGTTATTGTTGGAGATATTTTACACAGTAGAGTGGCTTTGAGCAATATTTTTGCTTTACAACTGCAAGGTGCAGAAGTAAAAGTTTGTGGTCCGAAATCATTGATACCACATTATATTGAAAGTTTAGGCGTTGAAGTGGAAACCGATTTGCAAAAAGCTTTAGCATGGTGTGATGTTGCCAATATGCTGAGAATTCAGCGAGAAAGAATGGATTTAAGTTATTTTCCAAGCACGAGAGAATATGTTTTACAATACGGATTAAACAAAAAACGCTTGGAAGCTTTAGACAAAGAAATTGTGATTATGCACCCTGGGCCGATAAACAGAGGAGTTGAAATCTCAAGTGATATTGCAGATTCTCAACATTCCATTATCTTAGATCAGGTGCAAAACGGAGTTGCCGTAAGAATGGCTATATTATACCTTTTAGCCTCAAAAATTTAAATTATGAAAATTATAGAAAAAGAGAATTACAATATTCTTGAAGATGATAAAAACAATGTAGTCGGTTTTTCAAATTATTTAGAAAACCATGCTTTTGATCAAATCAAAGATAAAAATGTGGTCATCGATTTATTGAAATATGAAAACTTAACTTTAGAAGAATTATTAACTTTTCTAAAGCTTTCCAACAAACAAAGAAAAGAAAACAAATCTTTTGTAATTGTCAACAATGCTATTGAAATTGAAGAGATTCCAGAAGAATTAGCAGTTGTTCCAACTTTGCATGAAGCAGAAGATTATATTCAGATGGAAGAACTCCAACGTGAATTTGGATTGGAATAAAAGCTGAAGAAAATGAAACTCACTATTTTAGGTTGTTATTCTGCTACTCCTCGCGCTGATGCTCATCCTACTGCACAGGTTTTACAGATAAGAAATCATACTTTTTTATTGGATTGTGGAGAAGGAACTCAACGACAATTGAGAAAATATAAAGTTAGTTTTGCAAGAATTAAACATATTTTCATCACCCATCTTCACGGAGATCACGTGTATGGATTAATTGGTTTTATTTCTACTATGTCTTTGTTAAACAGACAACAAGAATTAACTATTTATGGTCCAAAAGGCATTAAAGAACTCATAGAAGTACAACTGAGAATTTCAAAATCCAGGGTTTCTTTTCCGTTGAAATTTCAAGAACTCAGCAGTAAAAAACCTCAACTGCTTTTTGAAGATGATAAAGTAAGTGTAGAAACCATTCCTTTGCAACACCGAGTTTATACAAACGGATATCTTTTTAAAGAAAAGCCTAAAAACAGAACTTTATTAATTGATGAAGTAGAAAAACACAATATTGATGTGGCTTTTTACAACAATATCAAAGCTGGAAAAGATGTGGTTTTAGACAATGGAAAAGTTATTCCGAATGAAAAACTTACCACTCCCCCACCTCCGCCAAAAAGTTATGCTTTTTGCACAGATACAGTTTACAAACCAGACATTGTTCCGCAGATAAAAAACGTAACCACGCTTTATCACGAAGCAACTTTTCAAGAAGATAAATTAGATTTATGTGATTTCACGCAGCATTCCACTGCAAAACAAGCCGGAATGATTGCTAAACAAGCAAATGCAAAAAAGCTAATCTTAGGACATTATTCCAGCAGATATAAGAGTCTACAAGGATTTAAGACAGAAGCAGAAACTGTTTTCCCAAATGTAGCATTGGCTAAAGATGGAAAAGTTTTTGATTTATAAAACTCTAATTTTTCATAAAGATTATATTATTTTTGCACTTCTTAAAGACTGATTAATTTTTGAGTAACATTCTCAAACCTCATTCGTCTTACTAATAACAAACCCTAATTAATTAAAAAACAATGCAATTTTTAAAACGTGTTTTATCAACTGTAGTTGGGATCTTCATATTTTTTATGATCAGTTTTTTCCTGCTGTTTATCGTGGGAAGCTTACTGCTTAAAACTACAGACAAAAAACCTAAAACTTCCAGCAAAAGTATTCTTGAGTTAAAATTAGAAGCGCCAATTAAAGATTATAGCGGAAGAACAAGATATAAAAACTATTCTTTCTTAGATGATGAAAACGACAATGGACTTTTCAAAATTGTCAGCGCTATTGATCACGCAGCAAATGATGATAATATTGAAGGAATCAGTATTGAAGTTCCCACTGCAAATGCTGGAATGACACAATTAAAAACCCTTCGCGAAGCTTTAAAAAGATTTAAAGAATCAGGAAAATTCATCAATGCTTATGGAAATGTTTACACCCAATCTGATTATTATTTAAGTTCTGTAGCCGATAGTATTTTCATCAGTCCTGTTGGACATTTAGATTTTAAAGGTTTGGCAACTGAACTTTTATATTTCAAAGATCTCCAAGAAAAATCTGGTGTAAAAATGGAAGTCATCAGAATGGGAAAATACAAAAGTGCGGTTGAACCTTTCTTAGAAAATGAAATCAGCGAAAACAATAAAGAGCAAATTCTTTCTTACTTAAATTCTATGTGGAAAAACTTGCGAGTAGATATTGGAAACGACAGAAATATTTCTGCTGAACAATTAGATACTATCGCTGATCAACTTTTAGCAAGAACACCTGAACGCGCTATGGAAGTTGGCTTGATTGACAATATTTATTATAGAGATGAATACGAATCTAAAATCAAAAAACAGTTGGACATCGATGAGAAAAAAGATTTAAAACTGGTTAATATTTTAGATTATACAGATAGAATTGGAAAACAAAATCACTACAAAACAAATTCTAATAAAATTGCTGTTATTTATGCCCAAGGAGAAATCATTGATGGAACTGGAAGCGTTGATAAAGTTGGACCTGAAGAAGTGAATAAAGCATTGCGAAATGCAAGGAAAAACAAAAATGTAAAAGCAGTTGTGCTGCGTGTAAATTCTCCTGGAGGAAGTGCCATGGCAAGTGATTTGATGTGGAAAGAAATTGAAAACACCAAAAAGGAAAAACCAGTTATTGTTTCTATGGGAGATTTAGCTGCTTCTGGAGGGTATTATATTTCTGCTGGAGCAGATAAGATTTTCGCAGAATCCAGCACTATTACTGGAAGCATTGGAGTTTTCGGGATGTTGCCAAACTTCAAAGAATTATCAGATAAAATCGGGGTGCATTCTCAACAAGTAACCACCAATGAAAATGCAATAACTTACAGTCCTTTTCAAAAAGTTTCAGAAAATCAACATGATTTCATTTTAGAAAGCATTGAACAGATTTATGATTTATTCAAAACTCGTGTGGCAGAAGGCAGAAATATGAGTATGGAAGAAGTTGAAGAAATTGCACAAGGAAGAGTTTGGACAGGTGAACAAGCTTTAGAAAATGGTTTAGTTGATGAAATCGGCGGACTTGAAGAGGCTTTAAAATATGCTGCTCAGCAAGCTGATATTGAAAATTATCAAATCACAGAATATCCTATCTTTAAGATTGATGTAGATAAAATCTTACGTCAATATGGTTTTGGAATGTCAAAAACTGAAATCACTAAAGAAGTTTTAGGAGAAGAATTATATCCGCTTATTGAAGATATTAAAGCTAAAACGGAAAGAAAAGGAGTGCAATTAATCTTTCCTTACAGCACAGAAATAAAATAGTTTTTAAGATTTTTCATTTATAAAAAGGATAAGTTTGATTTTTCAGATTTATCCTTTTTTTATTCCATATTATTCATCTCTTCTTCAAAATCTAATTTTCTCAACTTCGGAAATCCTACTGCAGTTAAAATCACCGTTAATAAAGTTAAGCTTCCGCCTACCACTACTGCTAAAGAAGCCCCCAAGAATTTTGCCATTATTCCACTTTCAAAAGATCCCAATTCATTCGAAGATCCTGTGAAAATAGAATTTACAGAAGCTACTCTTCCCCTCATTTCATCTGGAGTTTTCAGTTGTAAAATAGTTTGACGAATTACCATAGAAATTCCATCTGCCATTCCGCTGAAAAATAAAGCCAACATAGAAAGCCAAAACCAAGTTGAAAATCCAAATATGATAATGGAAACTCCAAAAGCAAAAATGGCGCCTAAGAGTTTTAATCCTGCTTTTTTACTCAAAGGAAAATAAGTAGAAAACAAAATCGTAATAAAAGCCCCCACAGCTGGTGCAGAACGCAATAATCCATATCCTTCAGAACCTACATTTAAGATATCTTGTGCAAAAATTGGGGCTAAAGTTATCGCTCCACCCACCAAAACAGCAATCATATCTAAAGTTAAAGCGCCTAAGATTTCTTTGGTTTTATAAACGAATTTTACTCCGTTTTTTAAACTTTTAAACACAGGTTCGCCAATTTTCGGATTTAAAATTGGTTTTCTCTTAATTTGAAGCAAGGCAATCAGTCCTAAAAAAGCAATTCCGATAATTAAACAAAGTGACCAATGTACACCAATCCAATAGATAAATAATCCGCCAAAAGCTGGCCCTAAAATATGTCCCATTTGTTGAAACATCGTATTCCAAGAAGTTGCATTGATATATGCTTTTCGCGGAACTACTAAAGCCATTAAAGAAAAAATTCCCGGACTGATAAAAGCTCTGACAAATCCGCCTAAACAAACTAAAAGATAAATTCCATATAAAATAAAATTGGTAGAATAATCTTCAATCACTTGTGGAATTGTCAAAATAAATAATCCTGAACTGATAAGTAAAAACCCAAAAATGCAGAAAACCAATAAATTTCTTTTTTCTTTTTGATCTACAATATGTCCTGCAAAAAGTGCCATAGAAATAGCTGGAATTACTTCCATCAATCCTACAACTCCTATAGATAAAGGATTTTTAGTCAAAGTGTAAACCTCCCACTCAATTACAGCAAATTGCATTGTCCAAGCGAAAGTCATCGCAAAGCGAACCAATAAAAAAGATTTGAATTCTTTAAATCTTACTGCTTGATAAGGATCGTTTTTCTTTATGGTTTTTGTCAATTTTTAAAGCTTTTTTATTTTCTAAAACTTCATTTAATTATTGCAAAGCTTTAAAAGAAAGTTTTAATCCTTGAATAATCATATCTGTTCCAATTATAGCAATAATCAATCCCATCAGTTTTCCAATTACAGCAATAACGTTGTGCCCTAATTTTTTGATGATAATTTCACTGGTTTTAAAAACCAAGTAATTCAAATAACAAACAATCCCAAAAACAACAATAACAATTCCTGAATGTTTCCAAGTGTTTTGAGAAACGAAGTTCATTGCAGTTACAATAGCTCCTGGCCCTGCCAACATCGGAATTGCTAAAGGAGAAATTGCAATATCTTCATTGATATTTATTCTTTGTAGTCCTTGTGCTGGAGATTTTTTAGAGTTTATCATATCAAAACCTACTTTAAAAACTAAGATCCCTCCAGTAATTTTAAAAGCAGGAATAGTAATTCCGAATAAATTAAAAATAATTTCTCCTAAAATCATAAACACCACCACAACCACAAAAGCTGTTTTAATAGCTTTTTTATTAATCCTATCTTTGGTTTCTTTATCTGCTCCTTCTGTAAGGTTTAAGAAAACCGTCAAATTGGAAATAGGATTCATGATGGCAAAGAATCCCATAAAGACTGTTAACGCAAAAGTGAATAAATTAGTCAGCATTTTTATTGAAAAATCATCTTCTTTAAAATGCAAAACTAAAGATTAACTTCAAGTCTGCCTTAAATTAAAAGATTAATTTATTCCTTATTTTAATTTGAAATTTTATTGTTTCTATAATTATGAATTTTCTAACTTTAATTAGAACGATTCTATTATATTATTCTTAAATTTGCCTAACTTTTAAAACTCTTATCCCAATGATTCAAAAGAAGATTGCGGATTTTCTTTTCTCTACTCGTTTAATGGCTGTATTATTTGTTGTTTTCGCAGCAGCAATGGCCATAGGAACTTTTATCGAAGACGCTAATAGCACAGAATATGCCAGAATCTATGTTTATAACGCAAAATGGTTTGAGCTTATTATGGTGCTGTTTTGTATTAACTTCTTCGGAAATATTGGAAAATATAAACTTTGGAGAAAAGAAAAATGGCTAACCCTTATTTTTCACTTATCATTTTTGCTCATTATTATTGGAGCAGGAATTACAAGATACATCAGCTTTGAAGGTTTAATGGTAATAGAAAACGGAGAAACTGTTGATACTTTCTATTCTGAGAAAACCTATCTCTCCACTTATTTAGATGGAGAAACTGAAGAGGGAATGTTGAGAAAAAAGAAAAATTTCCCTGTTCTTTTAGCTGAAGGCGCAAATAATCATCATACTTTCAAAACAGATTTCAAAGGTCAAGATGTAGAATTTGAAATTGTAGATTTTATTGAAGGTGCCAAAAAAACAGTAGTTGAAAAACCTGAAGGCAAAAGATATTTAAAAATTGTAGATGCCGGTGGCGGACAACGAAATGATAATTTTTTAGAAGAAGGAACCGTCAGCAGTATCAATAATATTCTGATTTCCTTTAACAAAGAAACCGATGGCGCCATCAATATTCAAGAAAATGAAAACGGAGATGGTTTCACTATCGATTCCCCTTTCCCAGGAGATTATCTGCGTATGGCAGATCAAAAAGAAGGTGAACTGATTGAAGATTCTATTCAGCCTTTACAATTGGCTTCTTTATATGATTTAGGAGGTTTACAATTTGTAATTCCTGAACCTACAATTACAGGAGAATTTGATGTGGTTAAAGATGAAGACAACCAATCTATTGAAAATGCAATTGTAGTAAAAGTAAGAACTGAAGGAGAAGAACAAGAATTAAAATTAATGGGGAACAACCAAAGTGTAAGCAATTTCACTGAAATTGAAATGGGTGGACTTGATTTACATTTACGTTTCGGAAGTAGAGAACACAAACTTCCTTTCTCTATTCATTTACATGAATTTATTGCAGAAAAATATCCAGGAACTGCGGAAAATCCAGAACCGAGTTATTCTTCTTTTAAAAGTCGTGTAAAAGTTTCTGATATCAAAGATAAAGACACCATAGATATTTATATGAATCATGTTTTAGATCATAAAGGATATCGTTTTTTCCAAGCTTCTTTCTTGCCTAATGAATCAGGAACTGTTCTTTCTGTAAACCATGATTATTGGGGAACAACCATCACATATATAGGATATACCTTCCTCTATGCAGGTTTAATTCTTATTTTATTTGTGAGAGGTTCTCGATTTACAGAATTAGCAGCAAGACTTAAAAGAATGAGAAAAAATAAATTAAAGAAAAGATCTAAATATCTAAGTCTTTTAGCCATTTTCCTCTTAGCCGGTAGTTTAGTAGGAAATGCACAAGTCAGAAAAGAAGACGTTCCAGGATATGAAGAAGAAACTGAAATTCCACAAGACAGTATTCATGATAACAGAGGTTCTGCTGTGCAAAACAATGAAATTGTCGGGGCTCAACTTTCTACAGAAGAAATCATAGATATTATTTTAGAAAACAGAGTTCCAGAAAAACAAGCTGAAGAATTTGGAAGATTAGTAATTCAAGATTACAGAGGAAGAATGAAACCTGTAAATACGTATTCTTCAGAATTATTAAGAAAACTCAGTAGAAAAGATCATTATGAAGATCCTACCACAGGAAAAACAATTTTAAACAGTGATCAGTTTCTTATTTCTTTAACCCAAAACCCTATGGTTTGGTACACTGTTCCATTGATTAAAGTTGAATTAAAAGATCAAAAATTAAGAGAAATATTAGATATTGAAGAAGGTCAAAAATTAGTAAAATTCATTCAGTTCTTTGATGATAATGGAGATTATAAACTTGGACCTTACTTAGAAGAAGCTTATCGTACTAAAGTAAAAAGTCAATTCCAAAAAGATGTTGTTGATGCAGACGGACAAGTAAACTTATTGCACAATGCAATGCAAGGAATTCTTTTACAAATTTTCCCTATTCCTAATCATAAAGACAACAAATGGGTTTCTTTCCCAGATGCTTTAGACAGAATAGAAGATTTTGATTCAAATGATTCTTTATTTGTTTCTAATGCACTTCCGCTTTATATGGGAAGACTTTACGAAGGAACAAGAGGAACCAAAGAAATTGAAAAAGGAGATTACACCCAGGCCAATAGTATTCTTGATGGTATTAAGAAATATCAAAAGAAATTTGGTGCACAAGTAATGCCAACCGATAGACATATTGATATCGAAGTAAAATATAACAAATATGATATTTTCAAAAATCTATTTGCTTATTACTTATATGTAGGATTATTCCTTTTCATCTTTGTAATTTTAGAAATATTTAATCCTAAAAAATGGATTTTCCGTTTGATTGATATCGGAAAAATTGCAATGCTCCTCCTCTTTATCGGACACACCATCGGTTTAGGAATGCGTTGGTATATTTCAGGACACGCGCCGTGGAGTGATGCTTATGAAAGTATGATTTTTGTGGGATGGGCAACTGTGCTTTTCGGTTTAATCTTCGGAAGAAAAAGTGATTTGACCATTGCAGCCACTGCTTTTGTAAGTTCCATAATTATGATGGTTGCACATTGGAATTGGATGGATCCTTCCATTGCAAACCTTGAACCCGTATTGGATTCTTACTGGATTATGATTCACACTTCTGTAATTGTTGCCAGCTATGGTCCGTTTACTTTAGGAGCAATCTTAGGAATTGTCAGTTTATTACTAATGATTTTCACCACCAATAACAACCAGAAAAAGATGAAACTCAACATCAGAGAATTATCCATGATTAATGAAATGGCGCTGATTGTTGGATTGGTTTTACTTACCATTGGAAACTTCTTAGGCGGACAATGGGCAAACGAAAGTTGGGGACGTTATTGGAGCTGGGATCCAAAAGAAACTTGGGCTTTAATCAGTATTATGGTTTATGCTTTTGTAGTACACATGAGATTAGTACCAGGATTGCGTAGCAGTTTTGCTTTCAACTGGATTTCTATCTTAGCATTAGGATCAATTTTAATGACTTATTTTGGTGTGAATTTCTACTTAAGCGGATTACACTCTTATGCAAGTGGAGATCAAATTATCAGCTATAAGTTTATTCTTTTAGCTTTAGTAATTTGGTTTATTTTAGGAGGTGTAGCTTACTGGAAATATAAGAAGTTTTATAAAAAAGGAAAACGTAAAAAAGTTTAACTTTTCATAATTCACTGATATAGAACACCAAACAAAAATCAGTAAAAATTTTCAATAAATTTATCGGTTTTTGTTTGGTGGAATGAAAGAGTTCACATATATTTGCAGTCGCTAAAAAACATTAGTTCTTTTAGATTTCGGAGAGGTGCCAGAGTGGTTAATGGAGCGGATTGCTAATCCGTCAACGTTTACGCGTTGCCTGGGTTCGAATCCCAGTCTCTCCGCTGAAAACACAACTCTTCGGGGTGTAGCGTAGTCCGGTTATCGCGCTTGGTTTGGGACCAAGAGGTCGCAGGTTCGAATCCTGCCACCCCGACAAAAAAATCCAATCATTTTATTATGATTGGATTTTTTTATTTTGAAAGAAATTTAAATTTATATTTTTCTTCAAATAACTTATTCCCTATTCTTTCCAGATTCTATTTTTTTAATTAAGCTATTTAAAGCAATGATAAGTTTTTCCATCACAACAATCTTTAATTTATCATCAACTTTTTTTATATACTTTTCAAGTAATTTTTCAATTTTTTGTAAACAATCTTTTTCATTTTGAGCGAAGTGAAGAGGTCTATTTTTAAAGTATAAAGACAGTTCAAAAATGTCAGTATTAAGCATATTTTTAATTACGGAGACACATTCTTCAGGTTTAAAAAATTGCCAACAAGCCAAATGTCCAAATTCTGAATTAGTCGATGCGGTTTTAATTCTGAATTCATCCAAATTTGTTTTAAAAAGACTAAACAATGATTCAAGAACTTCTTTTTCCTGATCTTTCTTTAATTCCTCATTTACTTCAACGCAATAATTTACAATTTTCTTTTTAGCTTCAGGAAATTCTGCGTCTCTAGAAATCTCCATTCTAAAATCTAAAGTAGGAGTATAATCATAATGTTCTCGACCTTTATCAATCCCTTTCATTAATCTTTCCTGAAGTGTTGCTAAATCAAACTCTAATAGATTGTTATGACGAGTAACACAATAAAAAATTGTACCGTACTGATGTAAAGCATACTTACCTAAATCGACATAACTCAACATTTCATCGGTAAGTTCTTTATATTCCTTATCTCCCAAATCAAGATAAGATCTATTTGTAAGTTTATTTAATACTTTCTGCCATTTCGATAGAATATCATCATCAGACGGAAACTGCTGTCGCAATTCTTTTATAAGACCTTCTTTATCTAAAGTGTTGAACCCCAAGAAATACAATATTATCGATTTAAACAGATAAAAATCTTTCGTGGAAGAATACAATCTTTTTAACTTTTGTATTAACGTTTCTTCTTTTTCAGTCTCTTGATTATTATTTTGTTTTTCTTCGAGTTTGAATATAGCTAAGCTTAAATCAGTAATACATTCGTTTGAAGTTTTTTCTAACTCTTCTATTTCTTTTTTTTTCAAGTTTCCAGACTTGAACTCAAAAGCTAAAGCAAGTGAACATACCAATACAGCCTCTTGTTTCTCTCTCTTTTTATATTTAAATTTTTTATCTCTTTGAAAAACTTCCTCTAAAGAACTAAAAACCAATTTGAAGTGTTCCAAGAAAAAAATAAGACTCCTAAAATTATTCCTGTTAATTTTTAGAGTATTTAGTATTATGTTCTTGTTATTTAAAAGGAAATTATAATAAACGGAGAAATTTTGCTTATATCTTTTATTAAGGATAGAGTTAAATGTAATGTCTATATTTGGTTTATAGTTTATATGCACACCAATAACTTTTTCTTTAAGTTTAGCAGCTTCTCTTTTATCCTTTTCCTCTAATTCATGTTCATTTGAAATAATAATTATTTTTATTCCAAAGCTTTCAACCATATAATTTACATACCCATAAAAGTCTGTCAAGGAAAGACTTTCACTTTTTCTATCTAAATCATCAAAACAAATAACAAGTTCTTCTAAGTTTATTAAATCCTTCGAATCAGGAGTTAGATCAGAAATATATTTATCAATATCACCCAATTGGTGAGAACTCACAATTCCTCTCAATATTGCTTTTCCTACCCCTGCACTTACCTTTAAACTCTTTTCTTTAATATTGGGTATAATTCAAGAAAAATTAATCGTGAAATTTCATCAATACTTTTTAATCCAAAAAGAGAAATATATATTGGTCGGTATTTCTTAGTTTCATTTGTAGGTAAAGCTATTTTCTTTAATTCAGGAGAAGCCAATTCTTTATAAAAATAAGTTTTACCAATTCCATATTCACCATCTATAATCAAGGCATAATTAGTTTCTATCTGAACATATTGTTTTAATATTTCAATTTGATCATGTCTTAAATCGTCATTTTTTTTTAGTATCATTTTTGATGCTGTATTCTTCTTCATTTCGGTAAAAAATGATCTAATAAATTTACAAATCATAATAAAAATCATTCAACAAAAAGTTCTCTTCCCATCACATCCCCCCAATCAATTTCTTAGCTTCTGCCAAAGTATAAGCGCCATCGATTGCTTTTTTATCAAATATCATAAAGTAAGCAAAGTTATTTCCGGCTTGGTTTTCCCATTCTTTTCCTAAACGACATTTAGCAGCGCTATCTGTTCCATCTAAATAATCTCCTTTTACTTCTATTAAAATGGTCATTCCTGCTTTGGTTTGTAATATAAAATCGGGATAGTGATTAATAAATCCATTTAATTTAAAGCCTTTTCCTCTTTCCAAATTTCGATGCCAGAAAACTATATTTGAAGCAGTTCCTATTTCCATAATAACTTTTTCTTCAAAATTATTCATACTTCCCTCTTGTTCATATAAAGACTTTCCAATGGAAGCTCCAATATTTCCAGGGACTATCTCATTTTTTAATTTCCATTTTGGCGCTGTGCTTATCTTTCTGGACTTTAATAAATCCGAAAACTGACGTTCGGCATAGGCATCTGCTAATTGTTGTATTTTAGTTTTTATTTTTCGGGTATAACTGTATTTATTGTTGATAATATCTCGCATTTGCTCTGCGTTCATCCCTTCCAAAATTCTACTGATATAAGTTTTTATTTCCTGATCAGCTATCGGATACATATCTCCAATGATTTTTAATAATTGATGGGCAATATCACGGATTTGTCCTTCTTTTGGTTTGGCTAAAATATAAGCCGCTATCGGATCTTTTATAGTTTGCTCTTCTATTCTTGTAAATGTTGGTTTAAACTCATCTTTCTGCGTTTCTTCTAAATCAACTTTTACAAACTCAGCAGAAGCATCGTCAAAATCAATTTTTATATCTTCTTGAGATAACTTAAAATCTTTAAGCAATGCTTCTCTATTTAATAACTCCTCCCCTGTTCCAAAAATATCGCTTGCCGGAACTTCTAAGAAAAACTGTGGCAACTCAATTTCTTTTATAAGTTGTTGATGTACTTCTTTTATGCGATAATATTTGACTTTGCTTCCCATTTCTTGTAATAAATAATCCTCTTCCCCTTGATTTTCTTGAACTTTAATCTGTTCTTCCATTTTCTCTGATTGCTCTTTAGCAATTGCGTCTATCTCTTGAAGAACTGGAATATCTTCAGCTGTAGAATCAAAATTAACTCGTTCTTTATCAATAATATCTTCATCAGCTTCTCCTTTTTGCTCTGGAAACAAAAAGTTTTCCACTGGTTTTTCTATAGTTTTCTGCTTTTCTTCTTCTGGCATTCTATCGACTTTTCGATAATCTTTTTCGCTAAATCCAGATTCTTGTAATCCTTTTACAATGTTTTGTAAAGTCTCATTAAATTTAGCTGATGCGGTCAAAACATAAGATAAATTCAATTGATAAGCTGAATGTTTATGTACATAAGGCTGACGTAAAACACGTCCTAAAATCTGTTCAACATCTACTGCACTGGATTTGTTAGCCAATGAAGCCAAAAGATAAGCAAACGGACAATCCCAACCTTCTTTCAAGGCGTTGATGGTAATAATATAACGCACCTCGCAATTCTTACTCATCAAATCAATGCCTTTCAGTTCATCTATGTTTGCTGTTTTAATTTTAATCTGTTCTTCAGGAATTCCCAATCCAATCAATTGCTCTTTTAGTTTTCTGAAAGTTACATTGTCTTTTTTGGTTTTTGGCTGGGCTTGAAACAGTACAATCGGACGAATATATTTCCCGCCTTTTTCTTCTTCTTTTTTGGCAAAACGTTCTAAGTTTCGTTGTAGATGCAAAGCATTATTAACCACTTCTGTTTTATCATGGTTGTTATACACAATCACGGGAAGCTTTACCATGTTTTCTTTCTTCAGTTCCATAGCTGGAACTAAACTGACAATATTAGAATTTTCCTTTGGTGTAGCTGTTAAGTCAAGAATAAAAGAAGGATTTAAATTTTGAAGCATTTCTACACTCAAATTACTTTCTGCATTATGGCTTTCATCAACTACAACAACAGGATTTAAACTTCGGATAACATTAATTAATGAAGCTTCATCTGCACCATCTAAAAAGATCTCTTTACTTTTAATTTGATCCGTAAATGCTGCCATTTGAGAATTTTCTTGATAAACTTTTCTGTCCTCTTTATTTCGAGCTCTCAAACTGGCAAAACTCATCACAAAAATGCTCAACTGATCTTGAACTATAGTTGGATTAAAATTAGAACCTTGCAACAGTTGTCTTTTTCATAAACTTGTACTCTATTGTTAAACAATGCATTTAATCTTTGTCGATAAGGATGTTCTGGATTAGACAATGCTTTGGTAGTTTGTTGCAGCAAATTACTCCACGGCACCAGCCAAATAACCGCTCTGGGTTTTGAAGAATCATAAGCCGAAAATATTTTATGTAAAGCATTTACTGCTATAAAAGTTTTTCCTCCAGCCGTTGGAACTTTTAAACATACGTGAGTAGCTCTTGGAATATTATTTTTATAAAGTTCCATCCCCGTCCCATCAATAGGATTATAAGGACCGATTTTATCTTCCCAATATTGATTAAAAGCTCTGGCTAAATCTTGGTGTTTTTGAACATATTCAAGATAATCTTCTAAATCTTTTAAAACTTTATGTTGATAGGGTTTTAATTCCATTATTTTAATAAATTATTTTTTATTCTTGCTTTTGCTTCTTTTAAGAGATAATGTAATTTTTTCTCTAATTTTTCTTTGGGTGGTAAATCCGTCCAATATTCTGCTACCATAATTCCATTTTTGCCCATTTCCAGCAATTCAATTTGCTCATTGCTTTTTTCTGCACATAAAATCAATCCTATCGGCTGTTCTTCTCCTTCTTGCTGTTCATGTTTTTGAAGCCATTTTAAGTAAAGTTCCATTTGCCCTTTATAAGACGCTTTAAATTTTCCCAACTTTAATTCTATGGCTACCAATCTTTTCAATTTTCTGTGATAAAACAGTAAATCCAAATAAAAATCTTCTCCATCAATAATCATTCTTTTTTGACGTTCTACAAAAGCAAAACCAACTCCTAATTCTAAAATAAATAATTCTATTTCTTTTAAAATTGCTGCTTCTAAATCATTTTCCAAATAGCCTTCTTTTAAACCAAGAAAATCTAAAAAATAAGGATCTTTAAAGGTACTTTCTGCATTGGGCAAATAATTTTTTATTTGTACTTGTGCTATTTCTTTGCGTTCAAAAGCTTTACGCTCAATTTGCTTTCGCAAAGCGCGAACACTCCACTTTTCTTCACTTGCTTTTTGTAAATAGAACAAACGTTTCTCCTTGTTATCAAGAGGAATAACTTCTATAAAATGACTCCAACTCAATTCTGCCGACAGTGTCGAGACAATCTCAAAATCATTAAAAACTTTCGAAAACTGTATCATCCGGCGAACGTTTTTCTCTGCAAACCCACGTCCATATTTCATTTCCAAATCTCGTGACACTGTCGCGACAATCTTTTTAGCATACTCAGCACGCTCTCCTTCTAATAAATATTGATTGATTTTATACCCAATTTACCAATAAACAATCGTCAAAGTGCTATTGACGTGAGCCACTACATTTTTTTTACCTTGTTCTATAATAGAAGTTAGCTCATTAAATAATTTGTTATTTCTAATTTCTTTAGCCATCTTAAAACCGCGTTATATCTCTCGGTATTTTTTTGAAGATAATATTATGTTTATGCATAAAATCTTTGGGCAATAAACAATTATCTGCATAAATCACATATTGCCCTGCTTTTGTTTGAATATGCTTTAAAGCCTCATAATCTAATGTGGTTAAAGCTTCTTTTTCATAGATGAAATAATAAGCTGTTCCTTCATTTACTCCCAACTTATATTTCTCAAAAGCCTTTCCTTCTTCCTCCAATTCATCATTCCTCATTAATAATTCATCATTAAATTCTGCTCGAGTTTCTGAAAACCAGATATAAGCTCTTATTTTTTCGGTGGCTACTTCTTCATTCAAATGATCGTTTTCATCAAACAAAGGTTTTCCTAATTTGTAAAAATCAAATGCGCCTCCTGTTCCTTCTACTGCTTTCTTGGCTTTACCATAACCTTTGGTTACTCTTTTAACCCGTTCTGCGGTAATATCATTGGCGTAATCTTCCATTTAAAATAAATTTCCGATTTCCACCATCTTCTTTGTTTAAATTAAGAACAGCATGTGCTGTGGTTCCAGAACCAGCGAAAGAGTCTAAAATTATATCATCTTTTTGAGTTCCTTGTTGAAGTATATATTTTATAAAAGCATTTGATTTAGGCGTTTGAAAAACTTTTTTTGAAAAAATATTTTTTATTTCTAACGTTCCTGCTTCAGCTGAAAAAATTTTATCAAACCAATATGATTTTGGCTTAATTCTTTTTTCAACTCCCTTTTTATTTAAATAATCTTTTTGAAAAACATCATATTCATTTCTTGTTTTAACTATTCTTGCTTCAACTTCATCTATTCTTTTAAGTAAAGTCTCTCTTCCCCATCTCCAAGTTCCATTTTCACCATTAGACAATTTTGGGATTATTTCAACATCCCCTTCTTTTTTCTTTAAAGATAATTTCTTGCTTTTTATATTATAATAAATTGGATAAAATAGATTAGGTCTATCAACTTCTCGAGCATTGCTTCCTCGTTTTCGCAAACCTAATTGACGATATTTACCCTTTTCATCTTTAAGTTTATATTTTTTGCTATATTCTTCAGGAAGAGGAACACCTTTACTAACAAAACTACCTTTTTGAAAAGCTAATAAATACTCATGTGCAGTTGCAATATATTTTGCATCACTACGTCCTTTAAAATTATTAACTACAGCTATTGATCCTAAAAAATTCTTTATCCCGAATATCTCATCACATACCAGCTTTAAATTTGCTTGTTCATTTTCATCTATCGAAATAAAAATAGCTCCATCTTCTGCCAATAATTTATGCAACAACTGTAACCGCGGATACATCATACACAACCATTTATCATGTCGAGATAAATCGTCTCCTTCTTTTCCTACTACCTCCCCCAACCATTTTTTAATTTTTGGGTGATTGACATTATCGTTATACACCCAATTTTCATTTCCGGTATTATAAGGTGGGTCTATATAAATACATTTTATTTTTCCTTCATATTCTGGCAATAAACTCTTTAAGGCTTCTAAATTATCACCGTGAATAATTTTATTTCCAGAGTTTGTTTCTGTTTTATCTTCTTTTGTTTTTCCTGTTTCAGCATCAGCAGTAAAACCGTATTGATGTTCTAAAACCCGAAAAGGCACATCATGATAATGCGTGATTACTTTATCTTTTCCTATCCAGTTAAGTGTTGGCATTTATTATTTATATTCTTTATTTTAAAAATTAAATGGAATTGCAGTGTCGATAAAAATAATAATTTAAATCAGCATTTTCTAATATTCTATTAAAGTAAATAAAATACTATTTCAAATCAAAGTTTAAGCAATGAAAGACAGTCCTAAGTATGTAAAATAAACACAAAAGAATTATTCCCCATTCTTTCCAGATTCTATTTTCTTCTTTGTCATAAACTTACAATTTATGACTGTTTAAAAAACAATCAATTATTATAGAAAGCAAATTATGTACTTTCTTACAAAGGAAATTGGAAATGAATATTCCTCTACCTCCTTTTCAACAATTGATTCCACTAAAATAAAGTCGATTTTAGTTACGCGTCCCAATCATAGATTAGGAAATTTATTACTGATAACTCCTTTGCTTCAAGAGATAGAAAACACTTTTCCAAATGCTAAAGTTGATGTTTTCCTAAAAGGAAATTTAGGGCCTATCATTTTAAAAGAATATGCTAATGTCAATCAAATCATTGCTTTGCCTAAAAATCATTTCAGCAAACTACCAATCTATATTAACACTTGGTTTAAGCTACGCAAGAAAAAATATGATTTGGTAATCAATGCTGTCCCTCATTCTTCTTCCGGAAGATTATCTACAAAATTATGCCGTGCAAAAGTTAAAATATTTGGAAATAATAATAAAAATTACGAGAGGTTTGATAAAAACTACAAGCATATTGCTAAACTTCCTGTTTGTTCTTTAAGACAAGCTTTATCCCAAAAAATGTTGTTTACTTCTCTTGAAGTTCCTTCTTTAGATATTAAATTAACGGACAAAGAAAAAAAGAATGGAAAAGAAATACTAAATAAAATCACACAATCTACTCAAAAAACAATTGTGATTTTCACTTATGCCACCGGAGAAAAATGCTATGGCAAAACTTGGTGGAAAAACTTTTATAAAACTTTAAAAGAAGCTTTTCCCAACTATTTTGTTTTAGAAGTTTTACCTAAAGAAAATAGTTCTCAAATTGATTTTTCAGCTCCTACTTATTACAGTAAAGACCTAAGAGAGATTTGCAGTGTGTTGTCAAATACTGCTGGTTTTATTGGCGCAGATTCCGGAATGATGCATTTAGCAGTTGCTTCTAAAATTTCGGTAATCGGATTATTTTCTGTTACAAATCCTCAAATTTATCAACCCTACGGCCGTCAAAACATCGCTTTAAATCCTATGGAGATTTCTAATGCAGAAATTATTCAACACTTGAAAAAAAGAATACATTAAAATATTTATTTATTCCCATTTGTTTCCAAGATTCTCTTCGATGTTTGTTTCAAAATTAAAACACAGGAAGTGAAAAATAATCATCTTGTAAACAATTTATTATTTTACCAACAATTTTCAGTTTTGAGCAAAAAATTTCTTCAACCAATTCTCAACACTTTTCAAAACGATTTTCCTGAAGCAAAAAATAATATTTCAAGAAAATGGAAATATTATACACAAAAACTAATATTATTAATTATCAACTTTACTTTTTACTTTATTTATGAAAAAATCTAATCTTATTTATCTAATAAGTTTTCTCTTTTTCTCTATCAACTTTCTTAAAGCTGCCCCACCACAAGCAGAAAGAAACACTGAACACCTACAGGATGAAGTTTTACTTTCTTCAAGTATTGAAAATATTTATGCTAAACCTCTTCAAAATGGTTTTAAAATTTCTTGGAATCTTCCTTATGAGATTCTCCCAGAACTT
>Ga0079226_10000898_pt1 | contig 22174 bp, 23 predicted proteins | sample Poulit2014_FD_76345 | JGI IMG/M metagenome (GOLD analysis project Ga0079226, IMG submission 76345) | Agricultural soil microbial communities from Georgia to study Nitrogen management - Poultry litter 2014 | ecosystem: Environmental > Terrestrial > Soil > Agricultural land | place: USA: Georgia... | reverse complement strand
TGAATCAAGGGTCCAGATATTTTCTTTTTCAAAATAAATCTCTATGCCTTTTTCTTTAAGCTGCCTTACTGTGGTTAAACTGTCTACAGTATTTCTAGCAAACCTACTAACTGATTTAGTTATTATCAGGTCTATTTTTCCATCAAGAGCATCTGCTATCATTTGCCTGAAACCTTCTCGTCTTTTGGTGGAGGTAGCGGATATACCATCGTCAGTGTATATATCTACAAACTCCCAATCATCTCTACTTTTAATATAGTTAGTATAATAATCAACTTGGGCTTCATAGCTTGTTGCCTGTTCTTCACTATCCGTTGATACACGAGCATAGGCAGCAGTCTTTCTTTTTCTTTGCTCGTTAATAGGAGTGGAGGTGAACCTGCTAATAGTAGCAGGGATAGTTGTAACATTTCTAGTTGTGTTTGTGTTCATGTTTATCCCTCCAGACCTGTGTCATCATTTTACTTTGTTGTTTTTTCCTTTCCTCTGACCAAGAGGGCTGTTCTATCTTAGCCTCCCAGGGTTTGATTATTTCCCTTCCGTCATTGAAGTGGAAGATTAGCTCTTCATTTGAAGTGACTGTAACTCTAGCGATTTTTTCTGTAAATTTATCTGCATCAAATTCTTCAATCCCAAGAACATCTGAGGAGATTTCTTTTATTAGGCTTTCTTTTAAACCATTAAGCCCACATTTTCTATTAGAACGGCATCTCCAATGTCTAACTTTTTCACCACTAACCCGAGTATGCGAGTATCGATGTAAATTCTGCCCGCATTTTCCACAAGTAATTTTACTGGAAAAACAGGTTATTTCCCCTGAACTTCGAGGGTTCTTTTTCATGTACTCTGATTTCTTTTTTCTAGCTTCAGGAGTCCAGAAATCAACTCTTGCTGATGATTTCCACTTTTGGTTTTGAGTTTGACCGTCATAAAAATGTAGGATTAATTCATCTTCACCTCGAACGACTACTTTTTCAATGTCTTCAGAAAAAATATCTTCATCAAAATTATCTGTGCTAAGAGCAATAGCTAAGTGCTTCTTTAACATCTTTTCAGGTACATTTTTGGAAGAACAATACTTGATCCCTTTTTCACTCTTGGTTCTACATGTCCAAATGTAGTAGATTTCATCACTTTTTTTGCCTTGTCTTTTTCCGCTTCTCCTATAACTTTTACCACAGATATCACATTTTATTTTACTAGTGAAGCAGGTAGTGTTTAGGGACTTGTTTGCAAGAGGTCCAAGCTTTCTTCTTCTTGCTATTTCAGCTTGTACTTTATCAAATGTTTCTTTTTCAATAATAACGGGATGAGTGCCTTCTGCATAATACATGGGAAGTTCACCATTGTTTATTACACTTCTTTGTGTAATGTGATTTTCTATATAGGTTTTTTGTAATAGTGAATTTCCAGTGTATTTTTCCTGAGTCAGAATACGTCTTATTGAAGTGTTGCAGAAATGTTTACCCGTATAAGATTTGATTCCCATTTCTGCAAGCTGCTTTTCAGTTTCCTCAGCTGACATGTTATTAAGAAAATTATTATAAATGAGCTTCACGACCTCGGCTTCTTCAGGTACGATATTAAACTGTTCACCATCCCATCTGTAGCCGTAGATGCAGAAAGAATTAACAATTCCTTTCTGGAAACCTTTACGAATACCCCATTTAACATTCTCACTTATTGATCTACTTTCCTCTTGAGCAAAGGAGGCGAGAAGGGTAAGCATTAGCTCTCCATCATCACTTAATGAACTGATTTTTTCATTCTCAAACCTAACTTCAATTTCCAAGTCTTTTAGATATCTTACTGTTTCTAAAAGGTCAACTGTATTACGTGCAAATCTTGAAATAGACTTAGTAAGAATAATGTCAATTTTGCCATCTTCACAGTCTTTAATCATTCTCTGAAATTCAGACCTTTTATCAGTTGTACCAGTTATTCCTTCATCAGCATAAACCCCAACATATATCCATTCTTTATTCTTTTGAATGTAAGAACTGTAGTGACTTATCTGTGCTGACATGGAATGAAAGGTACGACCTTTTTCTACAGATATCCTGGCATAAGCTGCCACCTTTTTTCTGCTCGGAAGAGTAGGTAAAGTAGATTCTATCTTCCTTATTTTCCTCATTAAATCACTTCCTTTCCTTACTATACATCACTTATAAAGCCTACTAAGTCAAGGTAATGTAGCAATTAAAGGAGCTATTTTAGGTTGATATTTTTCAAGCATTTCTTCTTCAAATTGATCATATTCACAAGGGGTAAGCAGTCCCTTTTCGAGCATAGATTTTGCAATGGCCATGGTTATCCCATAGTCCTTTTCAGTATTAAACATTTCTTCACTCATGATCATCACCTCCAAATCGATGGGAGATGTAGCAGGAGTGGCTGCAGTATTTTCTTTTGGAGTTTCCATAGGCAGAGAAGGGTTTATCACAGTTATCACATTTAAAAGAATAAATGGCTTTCTTGTTTACTAATTCAGGGTGAGAATTCCACCATTTAACCCTGCAATCATCAGAGCAGAACTTTAAAGGTTTTCTACCAGGGGTTTGTTTTAGTTCCTTACCACAGTTTTTGCAGAAACTTTTATTGATGTTTTTATTTTCTTTTCCAATATGCCCAGCTAAATTGTTTCTTCTACAGAAAGATTTAATTGTATTTATTGAGATGCCAAGGGCATCAGCAATTTTTGAATAACTAATACCAAGATTTCTAAGTTCAATAATTTTTTCTTTTTGTAATTCGTTCACAGCAAACCTCCCTCTGAGAGGCAAAAGAAAAACCCCTCACTATCTAAAGGACAGTGGGGGGAGAAATCCGTAGTAATATTTAATTATTCGTACTTTATAAAGGCATCAGTAAAACCTGCCTTTTTAGCTTTGGCTAGTTGCTTGTCTGCATTAGCCTTAACAGAATAGGCTCCTATTTGTACCCTATAGAGTTTAGGAGAGGATGAAGGTGTCTTTTTCACGTCATTATTGCTACGGATTGTTGCCTTTACATCAGCTCTAAAGATATCCATACTCTTCCCGTGCTTTGGGAACCAGTGCATAACATCAGCATGGTTGCTGGCTATTCCTAGCTTATGACCTTCACTATGACAGATAATATCTCTTTCACTAAGATCATATAACTTGCAAAGATAGACACAAAGTTCGATAGCTTCCTTATAAACCTTATTAAAATAAGATGCATCCGTTAGATTATCTTCACAGATTTCAAAACCTATATGCGTATTGTTAGCATCACCACCAGCATGCCATCCCCTATAATCCCAAGGCAAGGTTTGGTAGGTGGCAATAGATCCGTCAACAAGCTTACCAATAAAGCCATGAACACAAACCTGCCTTCCATCAGGCTTTGCTTGATTCCAGTGGTTGTTGTATTGATTTTTTCCTAGCAGTCCATCATCTGGCCCAACATAACGTTTTAGATTAGGATTATTTGCACCTGTAGAATGAACCATTATTCCTTTTGGAGTGATAGTCCTTCCAGCCTTATAACAATCGTTATTTACAAAGATTAATTTTCTTAAATTCATTATTCGTTTCCTCCTTTATTGTGTAACTGGGCTAAGATATCTTTTAATTTCTCTGTTATTGGTAGTCCTAGCCTTGCTGCATTTTCAAGCATGGATACTCCTTCATTAGAGCAGTAGAAAAAGATGATTGCTGTTCTTAAAACGCTGCCATCTCCAATTAAGTGGGTGTCTATGATATGGCCAATACCGACTAAGACAAGGATGAGCACCTTTTTAAAGATGCCCCTAAAGCCAACCTCACTTGATAGGGTTTTATCTACAATGGCACACATAACTCCTGTTATATAATCAGCCACCATTAAGGCAACTAGAGCATAGAGAAAGCCATCAAGACCCCCCAAAAACCAACCCACAAAGCCCCCAAGAGCAGCAAGGGCAACCTGTAACCACCTGAACGCAGTGTTCAGGTTTTCCATTATTTCTTTCATGATTTTTCCTCCTTAATTTTTTATATAAAAAAGGAGCACCTGCTAAATTGCAGATACTCCTAAGTTTCTATTTATATTTGATTTGGTAGTGCCTCCCAGACCCTCATATCTTCCTGGCCTAAAGACCAGATAGCAATTCCTCGAAGTTTCCACCTGTAGGCCGCTTCATTTGACCAGTAGACAAGACCATCTACATCTTGATAGTAGAGAATAGAAAAACCATCCGCATCTCCTAAAAATAATCTAGAAAGCCAGATGTTTATATCCTTTGGAATAATCTTAACTGTATAGTCATTGCCACAGCTTAATGGAAGCAAGGGAGAATGGAAAAAGTCATAGTCCATTGATATGTCCTCGCTCCTTGTAGCTGATTCTTCCACATCGCTATTGAGAGTAAAGACTTGAAATTCATTATCCCAAGTAACACCACTTCTTGATAGCCTGCCATATTCAGTCTTGGATCCATCTGGAAAGACAACGTCAAATCTTTCATAAGGCTCATAAGTCCAAGCATCACCAAGCCTTAAAAGCTCTGAAATAATAGGACCCTCTGATTTAATGCCTGCATAACCTCCAGTAAAAGAAGATAGATTGACTGTAAAACGAAGGCTATTACTAGCTCCAGAATAAACCCTTACTCGGTTTCCTCTTATCCTCATTTCAATGGTGTACATATTAGGGTTTGAGCGGAGGGATGAAGAAGGTGTTCTTTTAAATTCAGTACTATAACTTCCCAAAAGTGAAGAGCCCTTGTATAGTTCTATCCTCTGTGTGCCGTAGTTAAAACAGCAAAATACATCGCCGCAGAATATCCCTGCCTTACCACTGGTGCTTTCTTTAAAAGCAATTCTAGCCCTTAAATGAATATCCTTAAAGTTACTATAATTCCAGGCCAGCTCTCCTGATCCTTCTAGTTGGGAATAAGGTCTATCGGCTGTGCTTTCAGGGTCTTGCCAAACTTCCCAACTACCGCTTAGAATGTCCCAATAGCTAGATGGCAGAGGATTAGGATCCCTAAAGTCCTCATACCAAATTAAGGCTGAGTCTGGCTTTCTTCTTAAGACTTCAGTTGTTAATTTAAAGCCTCTATCTGGCTCTGCCATATTTCCATTTACATCTTTAAACATCCTAGGTGAAAGGGTAAACTCAGCCTCGCCTGCAGAAAGTTCCTCTTTAAATTTAGAACAGACCCTAAAGCCAGAGAAGATAACACCAGGAGTATTACTACTTATGCTGACAGTATGGGTACCAGCTGAAAGAAAGACACTAGATGATAAAGAGAACCAACAGCTAGTTCTCCAGTATGGCCACCAGAGCCTATTTTCATTGAAGCTTTTACTAACTCCATCTAGAGAAACTTTGATATTGTTCTTATCCCAAAAAGGAAAAATAACCTTAATGGCAAGATCATAAGTGCCAGCATTAGTAATTTGAAAATTATAATTTGCCTCACCATCAGCTCTGATAGTAGCAGTAGTATCAGAAAGTATAATTCCATCATTATAAGTTTCTGGATTTCCCCCATGTCGCTCTATATAAATAGTTCCAAAGTCTGTTTTTTGCTCCTTACCATAGGCGGTTAAATACCTGCGGCGATTATAGCTTGCACTTATAAGAGGATAAGACCTATCAGTTGAATCTGCTCCTTCCATATAGTCATAAATGTGAGGGAGTGCCCATGCAACCTTATCATAGTCATCCCAGTAGGCTATTATAGGTATCCGAGGTTGAGGTGGTCCATCGTCAGTGAAATTATAACCACCAGTCATCCAAAGCTGTGCCGCATAATAAGTATTTGATATTCCTCTATATGAAATACCTAAGTTTTCAGGAGTATCATGTATCCGCCAGTTCCAGCCATATCCAGGAAGGCCTAAAAATATTTTATCTGGATCCATAACTCTTGAGGCATAATCATAAATACCTTCAAGCCAGTCTCTAGGAGAAACAGGTCCAGGAGCAGAACCAGCCCAAGCCATACCATAACTCATAATAGCTGCAGTATCACAATAGGCATCTAAGTCTTCATAAACACACCAATTCTCACCACCTACTGAGCCCTCCACACTTGTCATTCCAGGAAGGCATATATTTACTAGTTTTGATGAATCATAATTTTTAACTCTTTCATAGATATTTTTAAAGAGGAGGTTAGCAGCATTTCTATTTTCAAAGCCACCGCCACGTTCAAGGTCAATATCAACTCCAGAGCACCAAGGGTATTTATCAATGATTCGTATAATTTCATTTAGAAACTTGTCTTTTGCTCCACCTGTGTTATTTCTAAGAGCAGTAAAGATAGATGCAGTACCATGGTTCATAATTGTAAGGAGCCATTTGATATGAGGCCACTTATTTATATAGGGCATCATGCTGGAGATACTGGTTCCTGTTTCTCTAATCGTTCCTGTAATATCTACTTCAAAGGTGAAAATTCCAACTGTATCAAGGCGGTCTCCATAATCTCTTAGGGCTTCATACATCCTGGCATTGCCCATAAAAGACCAGACCATGCACTTTTTACCCTTAAGATAATTCATAGTTTTTCACCGCCTTCCTGCATTTCTTCAAATTCAAATAGGATTTTGGCTGATTTCTTATCTTCAAGCTTTACATTATGCTTGCTATCACTTGCAGCCGTATATTGGAAAAAGCCCTCTTTAGCAGTTGGGCTATTGTTTCTAAGACACTCCCTAGTGGAGGCCTTTATTTTTATTTCATCTTCTTTGTTAAAGGCTGACTTCAACCTTAACTTATGAGCACCAGCTCCTTGGGAAAGCTCTATACTATTTGCCTGCATGTTTTGGATTGGATAGATATAAGCATCTAGTCCTGCTGATGTTTTGCCAAGATTAAAAAGGACAATAGTTTCCTTACCTCTTACGATTCCATTATAAAATCTCTTAGGAGCAATATTTCCATTTTCCTTATATCTTTCAAGCATTATTTCTGTATTTGGAGTATAGCCTGTAAGGTTAGAGCCTTCTTGGAGCTGGAGGTCAGTAAAATAGATCCTACCACTACAATCATTTATAAAAGGCTTAACTCTTATAGAAAATACCTTCTTATCTTCCTTTAAGTTAAAGCTCTCAGAAAACCTTGTAAATATCATCAATCCACCTACCCATCAAGAGTCCATTTTATTTCTGAAACATGGCCAGTCCAGCCTGTGGCAATTGAACCACCTTGTAAAAATAGGTCTGTAAAATAAACAGAGCCTGTGGAGTCAGAAATAAAGAGTCTAACAGTTAAGGACTTTATTTTCTTATAAGAGGATATGCCATGGGCTACTTCATTAAAAAAGACCATAAATTTTACCTCCTAAAATAATTCAATTATTCTGGTTTCACTTGTCCCATCCTCATATTCAATAAGGACTTCAATTCCTACTTGGCCATTAGGACCTTTCGATAAGTTTTCCGATGCTATTTGAGCTGAAAGAGTGTAGTTCCTTCTGTTGGCAGGAAAGACTGTCTGGGATAAACTCTTAGTCATTCCTAAAACCCCGTCTGCTTTAAAGGAAGCATCGCCTGAAACACCATTATTAGGATCTACTGAAAAACCAGAATTAAGCCAGTAGGTCATTCCATCATCAGCTCTGGAGTTTCTTAAATGGTTAAAGGGAACTAGGTCTTTAACTTCCTGCCTATCTAATACATCCGTAGAAGAAAGCATATCTGCAGCCTTGTCCCACTGGGCTGATGAGTCTCCAAGTTCTCTTAACTTAGTAGATAATTCTAGGACTGTTTTCCAGGGCTCTTGAAGATTATATTGCCTTCTAATAATTCTAGTTTTTACATAGAGGTTTAACTCCTTGTCATGGACAGTTACGATATCGCCTAGATTCCATGTTTCATGTTCATAGCCAGTTAAAATAGATAAATCCATAGCTGATAAAACATAGGATATTCTAGGTTTTGCATACTGGCCAAGTCTCATGTTTGCAAATTCCAGCATCTGATAAGGGTTAGTAAAGGAAGAAGCATCAAGACTTCCAATTCTAAGTTCAGATGAATAAGAGAAATCTTCAACATAATCTTTGCCATTATTTATAGATGCAAAGGTCATCCCATCTTTACCATAGGCATAAAGCCTGGTAACAAGACTTCTAGTATCTACAGTCCTTTCAATACTCTTCATGTTTTTCTTGTATGAAAATAAAGCACCGCTATCTGTCCCACCAAAGCTTAAAAGATGGACTAGACGGTTGGCACTGTCAAAGATTAAATCTCCACCATGTATATTTTGAGTAGCCCTTAAAATAGAGAGAGCATTTCTTTCTGTGGACTCCCAGGTCCTTTTAGTAGAAACAGTTACATTCCCTAAAGACCAGCCAGTACCAAGCAAGGCATAGTTCATAGGAACATTTGGAAGGTCAGCAGTGAAGTCTCTATTTTCTTTTTCTACACTAAAGGACAAATCATAAAAGGCAGCCTCGGCATAAACATAGCTTATGACCTTACCATCTGCAGTTTTTTCATCCTTAATGGTTCTTATTCGGTAAACATCATTTACTATTTGAACTTGTTTTTCATTATTGAGGCTTTCTCTTTTAGGATCATGGAAGGGTAATTTAAACTCTAAAATATCTGCTCCATTAACTTCACTTGTAACGATAACGTCAAAGGCATTATCAAGGACTGACTCCCAAGCACCATTTGAATCTAAGACTACAGGCCTGGCGAATCCCAACCTTTCATAAGGTGGTCTTGGTATATCGTGAAGCTGTATTTCTAATAGCTTAGGGCTCTTAGATGGGTTGGTTGATGTAAGTGTTACCCTATATCTAATTAAGGCCTTGTTAGGGGATTGAAGCTCCCCATTAGGCCCAAGAGCCTGCCATTGGGTCCAGCTTTCTAAATCATCAGAGGTCGATGTTTCTACAAGAGCTATTGATGTTTCTCCTGCAGTATATTCGCTTAAAATAGAAACCCTGCCAGTTCCAATCAATGAACATTCTGCCGACCTAGTATATAAGACTCCACTTGAAGGATAATCTCCATCAATTTTTCTAAGTAGAACAGAATCAGCTTCAGTTAAGGCATCAACATTTGATGATAAATCTCCACCATTGGCCATTATGGAATTTTTAAAGTGGTCAATTAAATCATCTATGTTTGAATTAGATTTTTTTTCATAGAACCAGTCATCGAAGCCACCAGCATAATAGTAGGCATTTGCATGCATGCCCATTACAATATTTGCAGTACAAGATTTATTTAATTCTCCTGTAAAGCTTCTTATAGGAGAAGTCCAAATTGCTCCATCGCTACGATCACATACTAGGTATTGAACAGTTTTATTATTAACTTCAATGATAGTAGCGATAAAATACCAGCCATTATTCTTCAAGCTTATGCTAGGAGTTTCTGTCTGGTCATAAATTAAGGATCCAGAAGAATTGTATAGCATTAACCTTGGCCTACCTTGATATAAAGATATATAGAAGATTGGCTGACCTGGTCCTTGTCTTGTATTAAATATGGGTATAAAGTTTTGTCCTACAGAGTAAGTCGTAGGATTTATCCAGCCACCAACAACAATCTTTTCTCCCAAATCAGTAAAAAAGCTACCATCATTGGTAGCCAGTAGGTGGGACTTTTCACTTGTAGGGTTTACAACATTAAACCTAAAATAATGACCCAACTTTCCAGCAGGAAAAGATGCTGAAGTTCCAGACCAAGCAGATATAAAGAAATCTCTTTTATAAGAACTTTCATCAGCAGTTTTTGTATCTTCCCCAGCTGTATTTTCATTAAACCTCCATAGGCCTTGTGTCTTTTCATTAAGAGGAAATTCCCCTGTAAAGTCTGTTTGTGTTTTTAATACTGATTTAATGGCCACTATATCACCTCCAACAACTCTTAGCATAAATTTTTAATTCAGAAAAAGTAGCACTACTAGTCTCTATTTTTACTTGATTGTTTCCCTTGTTAAGAATAGGAAAGTTTAACTCATCTAAAATAGGAAGACCATTTCTTAGAACATTTCCATTACTGTCAACCACCCTAGAAGTAAGAAGGGAACTATCTATTATTAGGGTTTCTCCTGTTAATATTTTACCAGTTAGCTTTAACTTATCACCATTAGTTGTTATTTTTATAAAGGAAGCAGATGATGAATCAATAGTTCCTTTTAGCTGGTAAATTGGGTAAGATTCTATATTACCTATAGTTCTAGTTATATTTTGAGTTCCGACCTGTGAAAGAGTAAAGCTCTCATCTGTTAAGGCATATCCATTCGGATCTGGACAGATAAAGGTCAGTTCAAAGGCTCCTGCACTAGAGAGTATCCTTTCACAGTCTATTTCTGTATTTAATCTTGCCGAGAAATATCTATCTGGTATATCATCAAGTACTAATTGCTTAAGACCCTCCATTGGATTAAGCCAGGCTGAAATATCATCAAGAGCCTTAATTAAATTTTCAAGCTTCCTTTGAGGGTAAATATTGCAGCTGATTTTAATATATCTTTCTGAGCTATCACAGCCAAAGTCTGCAATTCCTATTTTTCCTGGTACTATTTCATAGGCATTTCTAGGAGCAGGAGATGCTTGCCAGCTAGTAAGCTTTGCTTTAATTTTCATATCTTTAGAATGTACTCCATTAAATATAAAGCCCAAACAACCACCTCCTTAAACAGTTATAAATCTTCCTTGAGCCCTTGATCCAGTTTGCATCAAGTTGTATAATTCTTGGGAAACTTTCCTTATATCTTCTTCGCTTCTTACAATCATTTGCTCTACAGTTACAAGAGGTCCTGAGCCAAAAGCTGCTGCGGATCTACCTGTTCCATGTAAGTTAACATTGGAATCTACATCAAAGTCTTTAGGGATAGCTCCTTGTATATCGTCTGACACCTTATCCATAGCCTTATCAAAGCCTTCTCCAAGACCAATAGCCATATTATCTCCAATACCTGCAAAGACAGTAGAAGGAGATTTAATACCAAGTACACCCTTAACTCCGCTTACAATTCCACCTACAAAGCCACTAATTTTATCCTTTATCCAGGTAACCATTGAGGATATACCATTCCATAGACCTTTAACTATGTCTTTACCTACGCTTACTATTGAAATAGCAGCCTTTCCAATCCCTGTAATAAGAGCAGTTACAATTTGAGGAATAGCAGCTATTAGTTGAGGGATTGCTTTAATTAAACCTACAGCCAGCTGTAAAATTATTTTAATTCCCATATCAATAATTAGTGGTAGGTTGTTAGTAATAAAATTAATTATCCCGTTTATTATTCTAGGTAGTGCCTCTATCAATCTTGGTAAAGCGTCAACTAAGCCTTTAGCAAGTCCCATGATTATTTGTAAGGCTGCATTTAATATCTGGTCCATATTTGCTAGTAGAGTTTCAACGATTAAGATAATAGCCTCTACAATAGATGGGATTAGCTCAGGTAGTGCTTCTGCAATTCCAAGGGCTAGGGCTACAACTATTTGTATAGCAGCTTCAATGAGTATGGGTAGGTTTTCAATAATAAATTCAGCTACCGTTGTTACAAGATAGACCACCATTTCTATTAAAGGAGCCACGTTTGAAACTATGGCATCAATTATTCCAGTAAGAAGAGCAATAGCTCCTTCTAAAAGTGGAGGGAGGAGGGTAGGAATTAGCTCTACTAATACATTTACGAGTTCAGTTAGCATCACAGATACCATCTCTATTACTTCAGGTAGGTATTCACTAATTCTTTTAATTACATCCATTAAAAAAGATGATATTCGCTCCCCTATAGCTGTAATATCACCTTCTTGAAAACCATCATTTAAAATTTCGGTTACATCTCTTACAAGGGAAGTAACATCACCTACCACTTCACCTGCCATATCTGAAAACTGTTCTCCAATAACTATTTGAAGGCCTTCATAGGCAGATTTTAAACTTCTAACTGAACCTGCCAGACCACTTTCCATTGTTTCAGACATTTGCTGGGCTGCTCCGTCGGCATTCTCTAGTTCTTTATAGAGATTATTCATCTCATCGCCTGTACCAGATAAAAGAGCATTTACACCAGCTAAGTCTTGTTTATTAAAGATATTACTTAAGGCATTCATCTTGTCTGATTCAGAAAGACCGCCTAATTCTCTGTTTAAGTCTTCAAAGATGTCATTCATCTCTCGGATATTTCCTGATGAATCAGTAACACTTATTCCTAAAGCATCTAGTTCTTTGGCAGCTGCTGAGGTAGGAGAAGTAAGGCTCATGATTATATTTCTAAGTTTTGTTCCACCTTCAGCACCCTTAATACCTCTATTTGCTAAGACTCCAAGCATGACATTAAGAGTATCTAGATCCTGGCCTGCATTTTTCATGGTAGCACCAGCGACTAGAATTCCCTCACCAAGTTGCTCTACGTTGGTATTAGACTTTTGAGATGTTCTAGCCATCATATCCATGTAGGAATCCATGTCTGATATTTCAAGACCTAGAGCTGCCATTGAATCTGTTACTAGGTCTGATGCCTTGGCTAGATCCATTCCTCCAGCGGCAGCTAAGGTTAAAACTCCAGGAAGGGCTTCAATAGCTTCTTCGGCATCATAGCCTGCAAGGGCTAAAAAATTTAAAGCATCTGCAGATTCAGAAGCTGAGAACCTAGTACTAGCACCTGCATCTTTAGCAGCCTGGGATAGTTTTTTAAAGGCTTCTTCACCTTCTTCGCCAACAAGGCCCATGGTAGCTTGGACCTGTTTCATTGAGTCCTCATAATCTGCATAGACATTTAAGGAATCTTTTATCCACTTACCAGTAGCAACAGCACCAGCCCCAATAGCGGCCATAGCAGCAGCTGCGACCTTAAGACCTGCAACTAAAGTTTTACCTGCAATTTCACCAGCCTGCTTTAAACCACCGACCAACTTATCTATCTTTTCCTTATTTAGCTTTTTAACTTCAGTTTGAGACTCTTTTAATTCTCTTTCCATGTTGTTAAGTTCAGCATTGGCGTTATTTAGCTGGATCTGCCAAGCTAAAGTTCTTCTGTCATTTTCACCAAAGGAGGAGGCGGCGTTGGCTAAGGCTTTTTCTAAGGTTGATACCTTGTCCTTTTGTGCATCTATTTCCTTATTAAGTTGATTGTTTCTGGCAGTAATAGCCTTTATTGATTTATCATTTCTATCAAATTCAGAAGATACGAGTTTCATTTCAGAACCTAGAACCCTGAAACTTTGATTTATTTCTCTGAGGGCATTTTTAAATTGTCTTTCACCCTCGATACCTATTTTCAAACCAAAATCAGACAAGTTATCACCTCCTTAAATGCCAACTGGAATAATATCATCAATAAAAACTTCTCTTTTAGGCTTAGCTATACCAGTAAATTGTTTATGGATTTCCCACTGGTCTAGTAGTTCCCCTATAGGCATAAGCCAGACTTCAACCTCTGGTCTATGAAGCTGGCTTACACCATAATAAATAAGTCGAGCAAACAATTCTTCATCGCTTACTCGACCTCCACGTTTTTTGATTCAGTTTCCTCAGATTCTACATTTCTTTTAGTTCCCTTAAACATAGCCTCCATAATGGCATCTTTATAGGTTGCTAGTTCATGGGGAGAGGTTAGAAGTTCCACATCATCTTCAGTTAGCAGTTCTTCTTTTTCTCCATTTAATCTGCTATTTATTAAAATACTTTGATTGGCAAGTAGAGCAATAAGCCATACGATTTCTTCTAGGGCCATCTCAAAATTTTCAGCTTTCATTAGCTTTTCACCTAGATTTTCAAGACCACCGTATCTTTTTGCGATTTCTTTTGTGGCCTTTGTAGTTAGAATTAGGCTGTACTCATTGCCACCAATAGTGATTAAGCTTTTCCTATCATTATCAAGCATTTTATTCTTCACCTCCTGCAGTAAAGACAGGTTCATAAACCTCGGTATACCAGCCAGTGATTATTTCAGATGATACACCTTCGTCACCTTCATTAACCTCGGCTTTCCATGGGTGTTTCCCTTGGCCGTCTATTTTATTTCTACGAAGTACAGTCCCCTCAATAGTGGGGGTGGAGAAGGTAATACTATCTCCCTTGGTAGTTAGGTTAGTGGCGGGGATACCAAATTTCACACGGTAGAGCCAGAAATATCTGTATTTTCCATTTGCCTTTTTTGCCCTAAAACCAATAGCTACAGGGTCACCGCCATCTTCGCTAGTTGAAATTAATACATTATTATCATCAATGGTTGATCCAGTTAAATCACTGGCAATGGTGGCACCAATATCGTCAATACCAAGGGATAGGGTTCCGTTTTTAAATTCCTTTATAATCTCTGCAGCCCCGTCATCGGCATAAAGAGTTGCTTCAGCAAGTTCTACAGAAAGTTCTGCTGTTATGGCTTTAGCTAATGGTTCAGGGGTTTCATAAGTTTCATCCCCATTTGATTCTTCAGTTATTTTTGCATAATAAAGTCTATCAAGACCTATTGTTGCCATAATTTAGTCCTCCTTATCTAATTCAAATTTATATGTTTTTATTACATCGATGGCATAGTGGTGATAGCCTGTATCATCCTCATGGCCAAGGTATCTCATATCAGTAATAGTAAAACCCGCACTGATTAAAGTACGGGTTAGTGTGTTTTTCATCTTCATATAGTTGCCTTTGGAAAATAAGGAAAGTCTTACTTCTTGGTTTTCAAACTCTGGTAGGTTGTCTGCATAAAGGTCAAATGAATCTACCAGAGGAGTTAGTACCAAATAGAGATCTGGAGGTCTTTCAGAAAAGACTCCTGTTTCAACAGGGATGCCTTGATTCTCTATAAGAGTATTTAGTTCTTCTAAAATGGTCATAAGTTCTTAACCTCCGTCTCAAATCTATCTTTCATGGCTTCTATGCAAGGTGCTCTTGAAGTTCTTCTTGCAGGTTTTAAAAAAGGCTTAGCTGCCTGATTAGATCTACCATATTCAAGGATATTAGCTATCTTGGCATTACTGTCTCCATCGCTTCTTGGTTCTTTAAAGCCTACCTTTATATTGTGATGTCCTCGTCTATCCATTAGAACTGGGGTAAGGCCTAGAGAGGAAACAAGCTCACCAGTAGAACGGCTTCTTATTTTTGTATTCTTACCAATAGAAGATTTAAGCTTCGACTTTACTTCATCTAATACAACCTCGCCACCAGACTCTAAAATCTTGGGAACAATTTCATCCGTCTTATCTCCAAGCTTAGAAATTTTAAGAAGAAAATCTTCAGGCATCCTCATTGTTACTTTTGCCATTAGGAATCACCACCTTTTTTGCTAAAACCTCAATATACATATTTCTGTTTCTAATGTTTTCTACACTTATGATTTCAAAGTATTCATCCTGGCAGATAATTAGCATTTCAGTTGTAATTAATATCTTTGGTATCCTACGAAACCTAAAGAGGGTAGTAGCATCAGGAAATAGGGCTCTATTGGCCCACCTTTTACTAGCATTTTTATCTTCCCTATAAGCCCTGACTTGTGCCAAAAGGTTAAAAACATCTTCACTAAAGCCTTCATCATCTTTAACCTTTTCGATAATAATAAGGTCTATAGGTGTATTTATTTTTCCAATACTCATGATTACACCTTCCAATCCTTATCAAGCCTTAAAAGATTATTGATTGTTTCCCTAGCTTTTTCTCCAGCAAGGGCAGTATCAGAAAAGAAACCTCCTGTACTACCATCTCTACTTTCATAGAAGTGGGAGGAAAGCATAATAATGGCCTGCCTAGTTACTGGGGTCATTTCATTTTCATTGTAATAACCTTCTTTTAAGTGTTGAAAACTTTCAGCATAGGATATTGAGGCGGCAATTTACATCTCTAAAAGCACATCATCTTCATTATGTTCCAATATTAAATTAGCCTTTACACTTTCAAGCAGTGTCATTACCGCCACATCCTTTCAAAGATTAATCATCTGCTGCCATAAGACCTGCAATCTTAAGTTTAGATAGAAGGGAATTGAAATCTTCTACTAAACTTTCTACCTCAGTAGCTTCACTATCAACTTGATTTTCAAGTACGGGTATACCTGGAGGAGTAGAAGGAAGGCCAGTTACTGTAGCCCCCTCTTTAATTTCTAAAGTTCCACCTATAACGGTCTTTTCTCCGCCCTGTTCTGTATAATTCTTAGTGTTATAAGTCATGGTTTATACCTCCTTATTTTTGCTTTAAAAGCTTAACTGCTTCAGGAAGGATTAGCTTTCCATCAACTCTCTGACTACCTAGGAAACCTACCTGTCCGCTAGTAGCAAACAGCTCATTTAATCTCTTAAAAGAACGACCTTGCCTATCAGCAATCCAGTAATATCTAAAGTCACCAAAAGCTATAGTATTTGCACCGCCAGCAATTGTAGGAGCATAGGCAGATGTAAATACTGGTCTATTTAAAAGAGTATCGGGTGTTCCAGCGGTTAGGGATGGTTGCCACAAATACTGTCCTTGACCATCTTTTAGCTTACGAATAGCTTTAACAGTAGCATCATTCATAATAAAGACCGCATTTTTTCTATAAGGAGCCTTTAAGGAATAAACTAAATCGATAACCTCATCTGCAGTAATAGCTGTAGCAGAGGCAGCAGTTACTCCTAGCTGACCACCAGCTGTAGCATTAAAGATACCAGTTGGTTTCCCTTCACCATCTCCCACAAGGAAAGCTTCTTCTTCCTTAGCACCGATTCTTCTAGCAAACTCAGTAGCTATATAGTTTTCAATAGAGAATACACTATCGTTTAATAGTTCATCGGATACTTTAATCATTGTTCCAAGCTTATAGGCACCGATGGAAGTTTGACCAAATATAGAATCGCTTTCTTCAAATTCCTCACCTTCATCAAGCCAAGCTGCAGATCCTTTGGTAACTACTACTGGGATTTTCCTATCACCACTTGAGGTCTTAATAACCTTAGCCAACTTTCTAAAGATGTTTTCCTCTTCAAGTGTAGTAATAAGAGTTTTTTCAAACTCATCTGGTGCCAGATATCCACCTTCAGAATCTTCTCCAATGGAAAGGGAGTTATAAATTTGGTTACCTGGGTTTTTCATTCTCATAGCATTCCAGAATGCACTCTTATATTCATCTGAAGCTCGACCTGTCTTTTCCTCTTCATCCTTCATGCCAGGCTTGTTAGAAATAGGAGAGGAGGTAGGCTTGGATAGTTCTAAATCAATCACAGCCTGTCTTTCAAGTCTCTTTATTTCTTCACCTAAGTTCATTACGTCTTCTTCCATTTGAGTATAAGTAGCTGTATCTTCAGCTGAAAGAAGCCCATTTTCATTTCTTCTTGAATCTAAAAAGGCCTTGGTAGTTTCCCAAAGCTTAGCTCTTTTTTCCCTAAGTTCAATTATTTTATTCATTCTATAAAACCTCCATTTATTTTTTAATTAGATTTAATCTAGTCATAAGTTCCTTATGAGAAGTGCCAGTTTCATTTTCTGGTTTATTTTCTTCTTCTATTTTTGGAAACTTACTTCTTAATGTGTTAACAACTGCTACCTTTTCAAAGATGAAGCCATTAGAAACATGAAGATCATCATCTGCTTCCTCATATAAAACCTTGTTAGCAAATCCTAGTTCCACTGCCTTTTTAGCACTCATCCAGGTTTCCATATCCATCATTTTGGATATTTTTTCTCTGGAAAGTTTGGTCCTAACCTCATAGGCATTAATAATACTTTCTTTAACCTCTGCTAACATTTCCTTAGCCTTTACCATGTCCGCTTCTTCACCCCAAATTAGGGTGGAAGGGTTATGAATCATAAGCATGGCCACAGGAGACATTGAAATTTCATCACCTGCCATAGCTATAACTGAAGCAGCAGAAGCGGCCAAACCATCAACCTTTACAGTGACTTTCCCTTTATACTCTTTTAGCATGTTGTAGATTTGGCTGGCTGCAAAGACATCTCCACCAGGGGAATTAATCCAGACGGAAATATCTCCATCTGATTCCATAAGTTCTGCTTTGAACTTTTTAGGAGTAATATCATCATCAAACCAGCTATCCTCTGCAATATAGCCATCAAAGTATAGGGTTCTTTCACCATCTTCATTCTTTATCCAATTCCAAAACTTCTTTATTTTCATCACCTCCATTATTATTTGCATAAGCTCCAACATCTTTAAGTTTGAGCATATTGCCATTAACCATATATGTGTTTCCGCCTTCGTCAAGGGGTATAGGGTTCATGTTTTCTAGACTTCTTACATCGTTGGGAGACATAAAACCATTTTGAATACCGATGGAATAACCACGCATTCTTGACTCATAATCTCCACGAAGTAGTCCCTCAACTAAAAAGGATACAAAGTATTTCTCTTTTTCTGAATCCGAGAAAAGAGCCTTATTTATTGATTGCTCTATCCTGACCAGCCAAGGTCTAATGGTGTGTACCACAAAACTAATTGATTGATGTTCTATATTAGAAAAGGTAGCCCTTTCTAAATCACCAACTAGATGGGGTGGCACTCTGAATATCCTGCATATTTCTTCAGTCTGATATTTTCTAGTTTCTAAAAACTGAGCTTGCTCAGGTGGAATACCTATTGGAGAAAACTTCATCCCTTCTTCAAGTACAGCAACCCTATGGGCATTTGATGTGCCTTGGTAGACTTGATTCCAGCTATCCTTAATCCTGTGAGGATCCTTTACTACTCCTGGATGTTCTAAAACTCCACCAGGGTTTGCTCCATTAGCAAAGAACTTGGCCCCATATTCCTCAGTCGCTAGGGCCATTCCAATAGCATTCTTAGCCATAGCTATAGGTGAATAGCCAATAAGGCCATCAAACCCAAGTCCTGGAATATGAAGAACCTCTGTATTTCTTAAGAGATGTTCTTTTCCTTCACTAGTGTATAAATAGTAGATTTCTCCCTTTTCACTTCTTTCAACTCTCATCTTGTCAGGTAGAAGAGGATAGAGGGAGACTACCTTTCCATTGCCATCCCTTATTATTTGTGAGTAGGAATTACCCCATAATAAAAGATGACCCATCAGTGTTTCTCTGAACACGAATGAAGTCATCTCAGGGTTGGGAGAGTCTGCAAGGAGGTGATATATAGGATGACCTCTTGCTTTTTCTTTCCCGTTTTTAGTATTCATATAAGTGTGTAGCGGGAGTGAAGCTATTGTTTCTGCTAAAATTCTCACACAAGCATAAACTGCAGTGGTTTGCATAGCTGTTCTTTCGTTGACATTCTTACCACTGGAAGTGGAGCCAAAGAAAAAACTATAGGTGGATCCAAACAAAGAATTCTTAGGTTTAGATCCTTGCTTAAACAATCTTGAAAATATATTAATGTGATCACCTCCTAAAAATGAGCATGAAAAAAGCACCTCAAGCGAGATGCTTTTAACCTTACTTTAATCTGCAAAATTATGTCATATAACATAAAGAATGCGTCTTAATTATAATTGTACTATAATAAAACGAAAGGCTACAGAGATTTATAGCCTTTCGTATACTAATACTATATTTGAGATGCTATATACTTTTCTATATTATCCATTAACTCATTAAAATCAGTTATTTTATATTTGATTCCCAAAATATTGATAACTCTCCTGCTTTCCTCCAATAAGTTTTTGTATGAAGATAAAATGGATGATGGTTCTAAGTTTGATGTACATTTCCTGTAGGCTTCATAAGCAGAAACTGAGATTTCCTTCTCTAAACTTTTAAATGGGTTTACCCAATGTTCTGTTTTATTCTCAAGTAACCTTATTAGTTGTAAATAATATTTTTGAGAATAATATAAACATTCTAAGGAGCGAGCCCATTCACCTCTTTTAAACACATTTATTCCTAATAGAATTGCATTTAGTAGGTTATTGAAGATAAATTCAACATTTTCTGCTGTCTGTCTTTCCACGTTACAATCTTGTAAAACCTGTAGTGATTTTCGAAGCCTACCATTTTTATCACAAAGACACATAGAATCGATATCTGGAAAGTACCCCACACTTGTAAAGGATTCGATAATTGTCATCTCACTTCGAGGTAAAAAATGAAATTCACCACGAATCAAGTTGGTGAATATCACCACTTCTGAACCATACTCATTAAAAAAATGAGTATATATAGGATATGCAGATGAAATCCATTTTTCAGTATTAAATTCATCATAGTAAATATCATCTATAAAAATATAAAATTCTATATCTGAAAATCTATCTCCAGAACTCTGAGTAAAAGAACCATACATCAATATAGAATCGATTCTTTCATCTTTTATTCCTTTATCTCGTATCAGTAAAATCATTTCTTCTTGTTTTAACATGCTTTCTATTCTCTCCTTATATTTAGATGTTTTTTTTAAATTAAGAATTTGGCATGTCAAAAACTGCTACACAACAACACATATGATGCTCCCCCTTCAGTATATTAAATCTTATTCTAATTACAATTATTTTTTGTTATAAATACTTGGCATTTATCTACTTATATGTAACTAACAATAGTTAAAATATAATTATATCAAATAATTATGAACAATTAAAGAACCAATATCCCTCTCTCATCATATACACTACCAGTATTAACCCCATCATTTCTTAAAGCCCTATCAAGTGCCATTATTGTTGCTACAGCACCATCTATCTTTTCAGGGGATCTTTCCTTATCTGGTTTAACACTCCCAACAGGATCAGTTCTTACAAAAATATTTATGTGATCACCTCCTAAAATATGGGCAACGCCATTTAAAAATGGCATGAAAAAAGCTCTTCAGTTGAGATGCTTAGAATTTTTTCCTTAAGTTAGGTCGTATAATATAAATACTGCGAAGCAAATTTACAATACTATCTAAAACCTGTATTAGAATTGATTTATCGTTGAGGACTTCACTGCTTTCAAAAAATCTTCAGGTGCTTGTGCAAATTGTAATTTTTCAAAATCCCTTTGCGACATATGTGACTCCAGAATCGGCATACATTCTTCCAAATCATTTTGCCTATACCCGATTACTGGGTCTGTCAACAATGAAAATCCAAAATCGGAATAAAGTTTTATTGCACGAAAGCTTGATGGTTGTGTATGAAGAAATATGGGATAGTCATCCTCTTTAATACCACTCATGACAATGGAAAGCAAAGCTCTACCAATGCCTAAACCTTCATAATTTTTCAGAACCTTAAGCCAGTGAATCGTAGCAATTTTGTCATACGCGTCCCATGCAAAGCATGTTGCGATTGGAATATCATTTTTATCACATACAAATAAACATTTTTCGAAAAACAAGTTTTCTCTATCCTTGTAGACATCATTATAGTATTTTGTCATAAACACTTTATATTCTTTGGCAGACTTCACATCATCAAACGGCATCTCTTTCCACTTATCCAATTCATTTCTTCTACACTTTCTAACGTGATACTCATCAGACAATTTAGAAAGTGCACTTGGATTTAGCATTTTACACATCATGAATAAATTTTTATCGGGAGTTTCTTTTTCTTTTTCCATAATAAATTATCCCCTATCTTTATTTATGCTGTTTTCTGTTAATTCGCACTTATCTACTTATGGGTAGTTAGCAGTAGTTAAAATATAATTATATCAAATAATTATGAACAATTAAAGAACCAATATCCCTCTTTCATCATATACACTACCAGTACTGACCCCATCATTTCTTAAAGCCCTATCAAGCGCCATTATGGTTGCCACAGCACCATCAATCTTTTCACTAGACTTTTCTTTGTCAGGCTTAATGTTTCCAGCAGGATCAGTTCTAACAAATATATTATCCATCATCCAACGAAGGACAGGATGGCCACCATGGGCTAGTTTTTCTTCTAGAGTAAGTTTCATTAATTCTTTAGTAGGAGGACTCATATCTTTAAAACCTTGTCCAAAGGGAACAACTGTAAAACCCATACCTTCTAAGTTTTGAGTCATCTGAACAGCACCCCAGCGATCAAAGGCGATTTCTCTAATGTTATAATCCATACCTAGTTCCTCAATAAAATTCTCTATAAAACCGTAGTGAACAACATTGCCATCGGTGGTTTTAATAAAACCTTGCTTTTTCCATAAATCATAATTAACATGATCTCTTCTAACTCGAAGATCGATATTTTCTTCTGGTATCCAAAAGTAGGGGAGTATACTGTATTTATCGTCCTCATCAATAGGTGGAAATACTAAAACAAAAGCAGTGATGTCAGTAGAAGAAGACAGGTCAAGGCCGCCATAACAAACTCTACCTTTTAAATCATCGG